>Ga0126371_10000170_pt1 | contig 49666 bp, 32 predicted proteins | sample PanSoiMetaPlot_4_FD_110145 | JGI IMG/M metagenome (GOLD analysis project Ga0126371, IMG submission 110145) | Tropical forest soil microbial communities from Panama - MetaG Plot_4 | ecosystem: Environmental > Terrestrial > Soil > Tropical forest > Bulk soil | place: Panama | collected 2016-02-17
CGAGGACCGAACAGCCTTGTCCCGTGCCCAGATTCACTGAAAACGATTTCGATCCGTCCACCAGGCGTGCGAGGGCAAGGGCGTGCGCCTCGGCCAGGTCGTTTACATGGATATAGTCACGGAGGCACGTGCCGTCGGGCGTGGGATAGTCTTCTCCAAAAATCTGCAGTGCTTGCCCTTGCTCGCGTGTGGCCGCCAACGCGAGAGGGATCAAGTGTGTTTCTGGATTATGGAGCTCGCCTATCTCACCGCTCTCGTCGGCGCCGGCGGCGTTGAAGTAACGCAATGCCGCATAGCGAAGACCATAGGCTCGGCCGTACGCTTCGAGCGCCTGCTCGAAAAAGAGTTTGGAAACACCGTAAGGATTGATGGGCTGCCGAACCGTGTCTTCGGTGATCGGGACTTTGCCCGGAACTCCGTAAACCGCGCAAGTTGAGGAGAAGACGAATGCCTTGATGCCGACGTCGATGGCAGTGTTGAGCAAAGTTAAGGCGGACTCGACGTTGTTATGGAAATACTTTCGTGGATCGGTGACAGACTCGCCCACGTACGCGTAGGCGGCGAAGTGCATCACTGCGTCGACGCGCTGAAGTGCGGGTTTCACCCGTGCCACATCGCCCAGGTCGCCGCGAATAAACTCGAAGCCTTTTGCGAGGAATTCAAATCCAGTGGAAAGGTCGTCAAAGATCACGACCTCATGGCCATGCTTGCGTAAAACTCGAGCCGCATGACTGCCGATATAGCCTGCGCCGCCGATAACGAGAACTTTCATGATCTCTTTCGCGAAAGAAATTCTTTATGAACTGGAATTGGAAATGACTTATTTTCGTTGTTCGAGTTTGACTGGCGCTTTTACGGGTTGTCCGTCGCGCATGACGGTGACTTCCACAACGTCCCCAACTTTGCTGCGACGAAGGGCGTCGGTGAAATCGTACAGATTCTTGATGGGCTTGTCGCCGAACTGCACCAGAACGTCGCCGGCCTTGAAGCCGGCTTTCGCGGCGGGAGAACCGGGTTTCACGTCAGAGAACTTCACTCCGTTTTCAGTCTGACCGAAGTCCGGGATCGAGCCGAAGTAGGGACCGTAACCACCGCCACCGCTTCCAGCGATCGGCTTGTCTTCCACGACAGTGACAAAGGTCGGGCGATCGGATGCGGTCGAAAGTTCCATCGCGGTCTTGCCGACCACATCGACCAGGCGAGCCGCTGATTGCGAATCGATCTTGTCCCACGTGTCAGAAGGCTTGTGATAGTCCGAATGTAAGCCAGAAAAGAAGAAGAGCACAGGGATACGCTTGGTGACAAACGATGTGTGGTCGCTGGCGGAATAACCACCGGGTGAGTATTCGATTTTGAAGCTGGAGCCGGACCGCGCTTGTTCCAAGAGGCTCTTCAAGGTCGTGCCTGTTCCAACTCCGCCAATGAAAACCTTGCCGTCCTTGATGCGGCCAATCATGTCCATATTCAACATGGCGACGGCCTTTTCAATCGGAAGTGTTGGATGCTGCACCCAGTGCGCCGAACCCAGAAGGCCCAACTCCTCGCCAGCGAACGAAGCGAAGAGAATGCCACGTGGCAGCTGGCCTTTCATCTGCGCAAACAAGCGCGTTAATTCCAACACGCCCGCGGTACCGGAAGCATTGTCGTCGGCTCCGGGATGGATTTGCCCGATCTGTGACGGGGCCAAGGAATCGGCATTGCCGTATCCGAGATGGTCGTAGTGTGCGCCGACGATCACGTATTCGTCAGTCTTGCCGGGCAGGTAGGCCAGCACGTTGTCGACAGTGGCTCGCGTGGTTTCGATGTCGACATTGATCGAGACGTGAAGCTGCTCGGGAAATGGGAACGATTGCGGCTTGTTGGCGTGATCGATTCCGAGTTGCACGTCGGCCAGGGACTTACCTGCGGCCTTGAACCATTCGTTCGCGACCTGATTCTTGACTTGAACTAGAATGATGCCCGTATTTTCAGGACCACTCACACTTCCGAAACGGGTCAGGAGATCCTCTTCACCATCGCCGAGCCGGCCGTTGATCAGAATGATTGCTTTCGCACCGTGATTGCGTGCATTGATCGCTTTGGTGATGAGTTGGGCATGTCGAGTAAGCCCAGCGTTCCCGTTTTTCGACGCAAAGCCTCCGGGCTCGTAACGCAGTAGGACGACGATTTTGTCTTTGACATCCATGCCGGCGTAGTCGTCGTAGCCGAACTCTTCAGCCGTGGCGCCGAACCCGGCAAAAACCAGCGGGGCGGAGGCGCTGCCTGAGGAGGAAAAACTGAACGGCACGAAATCCTGGTTCAGTTTGAGTTCGCTCATCTGTTGTCCGGCATTGTCGACGGCAAGACGATTGTGGGACTTAAGCTTCGCTCCCGTGATGACGGAAAACGGCTGCCGATAAGAATTCGTGCCCGCCGGCTGCAGCCCGAGGTGTTTGTAGGTCTTCTCAAGCAGAGAAGCCGCGCGCTCGATTCCCTTGGTGCCCGCGCCACGACCTTCCATGTTCTGCGCAGTGAGAGCCCTGACGTCGTCGAGATAACGGACCGGATCGGCCGCGGCCAGTGTTTGTGCCCGCGAAGCTGTGGAAAAGAACAATACAAGCAGGGCAACCGCAGCCCCTGGAAGCTGTTTGCGACGAACATGCCAAACGTCAGGGATGGCTGAGAGCATGAAAGAATCCGGCTCGGCGAATGCTATTTGCCGTGCTGTCCTATGTCAACGCAATGGTCGCAATGGTCGCGTTTGAGTCGTAGTTTCGTCTAAGCAGCGGCCCTCGGCGGGTCAAGAGCGCCACCGATCCACGATTTCCCACCAGATCAGACGCAACCATTCGTCGAGATTGGTTTTCGCCCATTGACGATGGCGCCACCATCCATCGCCGAACTGGGTTGGATCGTAGACCGCCGCCACGTCAACTGGCATGCTCTTAATTTCAGTGCGAAAGACGCTGCGCGCACGCCGTGTGTGATAGTCGGAAGTCACCAGCAGAATCGAGTTGGCGCCCGCGCTTTTGGCACATGCGGCCGATTCGATCGCTTCTGCCTTCGTCGACAGCCCGTGAATTGGACAGATGGTTATCGCCGAACTTTGCGGGAATGCGTCGGCCCATCGGCGGGCCACGTCAACGTAGGTCGTATCGTAGACACGCGCATCACCCGGAACGTCGAGGACAACTTTGTTCGCAAGCCCTTGTTGCAGCAATTCCAAACCGCGCGCCGGACGCTTATCGGTCTCTCCAGCGAGCACGACGATTACGTCGGCTTTCTGCGGGTGATCGACGACCAGAAATCGATCGGACCGGCTCACGAGCCAGAGAACCAACGACACCAAAATCGCGATCCGCAACTTGTTCATAAGAGCAGCTACTCGCAACTCGAAACTGAAAGCCAATATTAGCGGCCCTTTTGGGGCCTTGATTGATGGGTCGTCAACCGCAACGGCAACTCGTCGGGCATCCTCGCGTAATAAGCGGAAAAATGCTGCATGCTAAAATTTTCTGCGGGTATTCTCCGCCCACGGAAAATCATGACCACACCTACCATTTCTCCTCTGAGTACCGCACTCAAGTCAAAAATTGAAAGTCGGCAAGCGAAGCTGGCCGTCATCGGAATGGGCTACGTCGGATTGCCTTTGGCCCTTCTTTATACCGAACAGAAATTTGGGGTTACCGGCTTCGACATCGATAAACGCAAAGTGGACACGCTGAATGCGGGCGGCTCGTACATTTTTCGTATCACGCCTACAGAAATTCAAACGGCGCGGGCGGGGGGTCTCAAGGCAACTTCGAACTACGCACAGATTTCCGAGATGGACGCAATCATCATCTGCGTTCCTACGCCTCTCAATGAATATCACGAGCCTGACCTGAGCTTCATCACGAATACAGCGCATGCGATCGCTCCGCATTTGCGGGCGGGACAACTTGTCGTTCTGGAGAGCACCACGTATCCGGGGACCACGGAAGAAGTGCTTGTTCCGATCCTCGAAGGCGAGAACAAGGGAGGCCTCAAGGCAGGTCGATCGGGAAACGGGTCGGAAAAGACGTTTTACGTGGCCTTCTCGCCGGAGCGGGAAGACCCTGGCAACACCAGCGTGGCACGCCGCGACATCCCGAAGGTTGTTGGCGGCCTCGATCCGCAAGCGTCCGAACTGGCTGCAGCGCTGTACGGTTCGATTTTCAACCGTGTGGTTCGAGTGTCGTCACCGGCCGCTGCGGAGATGACCAAGCTGCTCGAAAACATCTATCGGTGCGTCAACATTGCACTCGTGAACGAATTGAAGCTGCTGAGCCTGCGCATGGGGCTGGATATCTGGGAAGTCATCGACGCGGCGTCCACCAAGCCTTTCGGGTTCCAGCCGTTTTACCCCGGTCCGGGGCTAGGCGGTCACTGCATTCCCGTGGATCCGTTTTACCTCTCGTGGAAGGCGAAAGAGTGGGATTTTCGCACGCGGTTCATTGAGTTGGCCGGCGAGATCAACGTGGGGATGCCGTATCACGTGATCTCTTCAGTTGCGGGGGCGCTGAATCGCCAGAAGAAGGCGCTCAACGGGGCGAAGGTACTCATTCTGGGAGTGGCCTACAAGCGTGACATCGACGATTTGCGCGAATCCCCAGCGCTGACGATCATCGAGTTGCTGCAGAAAGAGGGAGCAAACGTGAGCTACAACGACCCTTATTTTCCCATGATCGGCAAAGGGCGAAAGTACGATCTGCAGATGAAATGCGCCTCCCTCGACAATCTCGATCAATACGACTGCGTGCTCATCGTGACGGACCACTCCGACTACGACTACCGCAAGATCGTCAAGGATGCGCAACTGGTGGTGGACTCCCGGAACGCGACCAAGGGGATTGAGGATCCGAAAATCGTTCGCTGCTGATTGAGTGGGGCAAGTGATTCGTATGGCAGTACATTGGCCGGATCGCCTAGTCGAATTCCCAAACCGAATGGGTAATCGAGACGACAACCTCCAACAAGATTGTTAGCTAAACAGTTAAGTCCACTGCGTACAGGAGTCCTACCCACAAAATGTAAAGTTTTGCCCCTTGAAGTATGGACGGGCACCTGCTCCCACCGTTAGGATGTAACCATCGACTCTAGAATTGGTTAGTTCTACTTCTTCCGGCTGGAAATGGCCTTCCGGTTGCAGCAAATGGGGTCCGAAGCGGTAGACTAATCACGTTCGGTCCGACCCAGGTTCACCCTTTGGACCGACCGCCGAAATTCAGGAGAATTGTGACCGGCTTCGCTCAACTGGCGGTCACCAGAGTGCGTATGGCTTCCGACCCGCAACATACTCCGTTCTCGCTTCTACCCGATTCCAGACCGCCTTGGAAAGAATTTGTTTTCAGTATGGTCACCCAGGGCGGAGTCATCGCGCTGCTGCTATGGGTTGGGATATTTCGGCCGCAGATTCTGACGCCGCCTGCCCGGGATTACCATGCCATTGCCCTGGTCGACACGCCGCCACCGGTGAATCACGACCCGGCACCAGTACGTGAGTTCAAGGTACCCGACCCTGTGGCTCATCTGGACACGCCGATACCGGACAATCTCCGCTTGCCGGCGCCGACGCCCAAGCCCAAGGTTCAGACGGAAGTTGCGGAGGCACCAAAAGTGGAGATCGCCGCCACCAGGCCCGATATCCCACAGAGCGCTCCCGCGATCCCAAAGCGCCTGGTGCAAACGAACGTTTTCTCGACGGGCAGTTCCGCAACACCCACGATGGCCGCTGCGCCCTCAAAGGTTCAAACTGGGGGCTTTGGGGATCCGAACGGCGTTCCTGCTAAAGAAAATTCCAATGGCAAACCAGCGACCATCGCGGCTGTCGGATCATTCGACCTTCCGGCTGGTCCTGGCTACGGCAACGGGACGGGCGGGGCAAAGGGCGCTCGTGGAGTGGTTGCGAGTACAGGGTTTGGAAACGGCGTCGCGACGGGTGATGGAAGTGGACGCGTAAATACGTCGCGGGGAAACGGAGTTGTGCGCCAGGCGGGATTCGGGGATGCCGACACACCAGCGGTTCAAAAAGCCGCTCCGAAGGTGGCCGAGGTTGCTCCAAAGGTCGTTCCAGCGGAAATTCTGTCGAAGCCGACTCCGGCGTACACTGATGAGGCGAGAAAGCTGCATGTTGAGGGTGAAGTTCTGCTTGAGGTGGTGCTGGAGGCTTCAGGCCGCCTGAGAGTGGTCCGCATAGTGCGGGGACTAGGCCACGGTCTCGATGAATCCGCCGTTCGAGCTGCGGAACAAATCAACTTCAAACCGGCACTGCGGGATGGCCAGCCTGCGGATTCGACCGCCGTACTCCACATCATTTTCCAGTTGGCCTGAAGCAGACATTGCTTCGACAAAGGGGTCTATGCGCAGTTTAAGCTTGACTTTGCTCTCGTTGATGTTGATGGTCAGCCTCGCGGCGTTTGCACAAGACGCGACTTCCTCGGACGGTTCGGCACCTGCCACGGTCGTTCAGTTGCCTTCGACGCCCCAGGCGGCACCCGGCTCCTTTGATCAAGTGCTCGATCGAGTGGTCGAGCGCGAACACTTCTTCGTCGCGCAAATGCGCCATTCGCACCCGTTGGTGGAAACCTACATCCAGAACATGAAGTCCGATAAGGAAATGGGTGCAGTTCCGACGAATGATCACTATTTCCTCGGACGGCTGGACATCAGTCAGGGAGAGGACGACCGTCTCTTCGTGGGTCAACCCGGCTTCAGCAAGCGCATGCTTCAGAGTGTGACCAGCTTGTATGCGTTGCACTTTGTTCCTATGGGATTCTCACGGATGGTTCTCCTGGATGAGGATTTCCAGAAGAGGTTCTACAAGTTGACGTTCGTTCGCCGAGAGTTTCTGGGAGAGTTGCGTTGCCTTGTGATTGATGTCCAGCCCCGGGACGGCGAGAAGCGCGCTGGCTTTCTAGGCCGCATCTGGGTGGAGGATCAGGACTACAACATCGTTCGCTACAACGGCACGTATTCTCCACAGCCGCGAAACGGCTTTTACCTGCACTTTGATGCGTGGCGCCTCAATTTGCGTCCCGGCGTCTGGCTGCCCTCATACATCTACAGCGAAGAATCGGACTTGAAATACCGCATGTCGCAGAATCTCCATTTCAAAGCACAGACGCGCTTGTGGGGATACGATATCAAGAATCTGGGGCGGACCGAAGAATTCACGTCCATCCAAATCGATAATCCGCAGACTGTAAGGGATCAAAGCGAAACGGCGCAGGATGCGACGCCAGTTGAAGCAGAGCGTATGTGGCAGCGTCAGGCCGAAGACAACACAGTCGAGAAACTCCAAAAGATTGGACTTTTGGCGCCGAGCGGTGACGTGGACAAGGTGTTGACGACTGTAGTTAACAATTTGATTGTGACCAACAATCTCGATATTCAACCTGAGGTGCGGGCGAAAGTGTTGCTCACATCGCCGTTGGAGTCGTTCACAATCGGGCACACGATTGTGGTCAGCAAGGGATTGCTGGACGTACTTCCGGACGAAGCGTCCCTTGCCATGGTGCTGGCCCGTGAATTGAGCCACATCGCCCTAGGACATCAATTGGACACGAAGTACGCGTTTAACGACCGAATGTTCTTCGCCGACGAAGACACGTTCTCGACGTTTAGCTTCAGGCGCAGTTCCGCCGACGAGGAAGAAGCGGACAAGAAGGCGCTCGAGCTGTTGGCGAACTCTCCTTACAAGGACAAACTGGGCAATGCGGGTCTGTTCCTCAAAGCACTGCAGGATCGAGCACCCGAATTGAAGAACCTGATCCGCGCGCGGCTTGGTGATGGATTGGTCAGCGGGAAAACGCTGCGCATGTCGGCACTACTGAATGGTGCACCGCAGCTGGACGAGCGCAAGAAAGATCAGATCGCAGCACTACCCCTGGGAGGCCGCATCAAGGTCGATCCATGGAACAACGAGGCGTCTATGGCGAAAACAAAGCCGGTGGCATTGCTCTCCGCCCGCGAGAAGATGCCCTTCGAAGTAACGCCGTTCTTCCCGTACCTCACGCGAGTGGCAACCAGCGGCGGCGAGAGAGTCGCGTCGACGGCACCAAGCCCTGGAGCCAAGTAGACGGAATTAAATTCTGGTTGATTGGAGCGCGGACGAGCACAGAGCAAGGGCTGCAAACTGGCGGTCGAGGGTTTACCGATAGTCTGAGAGAGCGTCTCGCATATTTAACTGCTGTAAAAGGAAGCGTTACGCGCTTCCTTCGCTACTGAATCGCGCTTCCCACCTGCGAGAAGACTGTATTCGCGTTGGATCCAATCAGCCGGATCGTGCCAACGACGATCACCAGAATCACCGCGAGCATAACGGCGTACTCAGCGATATCCTGTCCGGACTCTTCGGACCACAACTGGCGTATGAACTCCATCACGGGCTCCCTTCCCTTAAAACTGGTGAACAACAAGAGCAGGAAGACAAAAGTCTTCATACTCCAAAATGCAAACTTTTGCCTAGATGACTCTCACCAATGGTAGTTTCTTGCACCGAGGGAGCCAATGGCACCTAAGTGACCCGGCATGGCACTAAAGTGCCATATGATTGCGAGGGCGCTTTGATTCAATAAGTCCTTTTAATTGATGCCCTTAAGGGGCAATCCTTGGTTTACAGCGAAAAGGGCTAGTTCGAGGCGAGTAGAGACGCCCAGCTTGTCGAAGATGTTGCTGAGGTGGTGCTTGACGGTGTCTTCACTGATTTTGAAATATTCAGCGATCTCCTTGTTGGAGAATCCTGCTACAACGGCAGACACGATCTCGAGCTCGCGCGGCGTAAGGCCGAATTTCTTCTGCCGGGATTCTTCGCCCGAAGACTGAACCAGCGTGCGCAGATACTGGACGAGGTTTGAGACACTCTCGCGTCCTACCCAATATTCGCCTGTCATCACGGTGTGAATGCTTTTGAGCAAGAGTTGGGTCGCGGAATCTTTTAGAACGACACCTCGTGCTCCCAACTGCAATGCTTCCACGATCTGGTGTTTCTCAGCCGCGGCCGTGAGCAAAATTACCCGGACTCCGTTGGCTCCCTGGCCGACGCTCAAGTCGCGCAGGGCTTCGAGGCCCGGTTGCCGGGGCATGGCGAGATCCAGCAGAAGAATATCTGGCTTCAGCTGGCGGGCGAGTTTTACGGCGTCGGCACCATCAGAAGCCTCGCCGATCACCTTTAATCCTGGCTCTGCCTCGAGCAGCCTCCGTAGGCCATCGCGGAAGATCGGGTGGTCATCGGCAATTACGATGCGAATGGGTTGCGTTCTCTTATCCATAACCAGCGTCTCTTAATTTCGGTACCCGAATCTCGATTCGTGTGCTTTGGCCCGGTGTTGATTCTATCGTGAGTTCCCCTTCAATTAAACGAACGCGCTCGCGAATTACCATGGGACCTTTTCCGGTTCTCTCCAGTTCAGCCTGGGACAGTTTGCCAGAAAACGGAAATCCGCGGCCGTTGTCTTCGATGGTAACGAGCGTGCGCTCGTCATTATCGCTGAGACGAACAAGAACGTGCTTGGCGCCACTGTGCTTGCGCACATTCACCAGTGCCTCTTGCACAATGCGGGCCAATTCGCGGCATACACGAGGTTGTATATCGACCTTGGGAACTTCCGCAAGGAAGTGGGCAGTGGTTCCAGTCTCTCGCTGAAAGCGCTCAACCGTATCCTCCATGAATCTGAGAAATGTCGAGGAATCGACATCGAGAGACTTCATCTGCTGCATCAACTCGCGGAGCTTTAACACCTCTTCACGAAGCAGGCTCTGGATACGACCGAGTTCCGGTGTCAGGGGGCTCGATTGCGCGGATGCCTGGCGGCGTAGAACATCGACCTGCATTTCCATGGCGATTAACGACTGCACGGCGCCGTCGTGCAGCTCACGAGCGACTCGCGCGCGTTCGACTGCTCCGGCGCGCTGACGGAGTCGGCGGAGAAGGTACACGTTGTAGACGGCCGGGCCGACCTGGCGAACCAACTCTTGCAGGAAGCGAAGTTCCTCCTCGCGCTCGGCGCCAAACTCAGGATCGATCAGGAAAATGCGCCCCCACCACTCCTGGCCAAAAAGGAACGAGACAGTGGCTAGCGTGTCGAACGAATAGAGTTTGGTGAGGCCGACTAGCGGCTGCTCAGGCGAGCGAAGCCGAGTGCCTTCTCGATTGAGAGATAAGAACTGGTATCCATTGCCGCGGCGCACCGCCAAAGTGGCGTCTGCTTCGGATTCATAGAGATAGGTTTCCCGATCGCTCGGCAGCGACTCGAGCCAGTGCATGCGCGGGGCGGCGGAGTTGCCCGCCTGCATTTCCCCCACGAAAACCCGGTACTTGTTGGTTTCTTGTGAAGCGATCAGTGCGCGCCGGGCGCCATACATGGTCAGCAGCTCGCTTAGAATTTCTTGGAGTGTTCCGGTCAATCCCGCCTCGACCCGGGCGCGACCAAGGATCAACGCGATCACAGCTCGCTCGGAGCGCAGACGTTTCTGCTGTTCTGCCAGATACCCGAGCAGGAGGCCCATCACGAGCAAGTACGCCGACAGCATGAAAAGGCGCTTCGGCTCAAACTGGGAGACGTTCACGCCCAAGGGCGGGAGATGATAACGCGCAAGTTGAACATCGACCCAGTGGGCTGCTCCGTGGCCAACCGCAAAACTCTCGACCCAAAGCAGGGCGACGGTGGCGATCGCGGTTCCGAATGTTTCCCGCAGCCCCCAGCGGTACGCGGAGGCTCCGAGAACGAAAACAAATACAAGAAAGAAAGGACCACCCTGACCTGTGGCAAACAAGGTGACGAGCACTGGCCAAACGATATCTGCCGCATGAACAAGCAATCGGAAGGAGGGAGTCGACTCCTTGCGGAAGCGCACCAGGAACATCACGACCACGCCGTGCACGATGTAGAGGCCCAGAATCCAGTAGGCCCAGCGCGAATATCCCAGTTCCGACGGGTCCATCCAAATGGCGACCAACGCCGCGATCGCGAGAAAGACTCGAGCGGAGGCGAGCCACCTCTCGATACGACGGACTTCCCCTGGGGTAACGGGAGCCCGCAATCTCGAGAAAAGGCGATAGCCAGTTGCTTGGAAGGGTAAAGGCGTCACGATTGCACTGTGGGTTTGAGGAGTAGTGAAACGGGATAGTATTGATTTAATTAGAGGATAGCAAGTCAAAGTTCGGTTTTGAGAGATTTCCGCAAAAGAGTGCGCTCCGAAGGCGGCGGCGCGACGCTGGTTACGGAAGTAACCTCTCGATTCGCCTCTGCACAGCTAAAATCGAAGTTCAAAAGGGAACTTCTTGTCAGAGCGCTCCAAGCTTTGGATTCTCGCTGCGGGCTGCCTGGTGTTTGCCCAGGCGTGTGCCTCCGTGCTGATTGCGCCGGGGTTTGCGCTCACCGTTTTCAGCGACGTTACGCAATGCATTCTGCTGCTGTCAGGCACCGCCGCCCTTTTGCCCAACATTGCGAACAATCGCGGGCGCATTCGTTTGTTTTGGAGTCTGATGACCCTGGGCATCGCATTCTGGCTGTCCTACCAACTGATGTGGAGCTACATCGAGGTCGTTCTACGTCAGGAAGTACCCGAGCCGTTTGTGGGCGACATCGTCATCTTCCTGCACTTTGTCCCCATGATGGCAGCCTTGGCACTGCAACCGCAGAATCAACAGGACGATCATGAAGCCAAGCTGGGAAGGCTCGACTTCGTTTTGCTGCTGACCTGGTGGGTATTTGTCTATCTGTTTGGAGTGATCCCTTGGCAGTACGCACATACCGATCCGCTGGCGTATGGGCGCAGTTTGAACGCTCTCTACTTGACCGAGAAGATGGTGTTCCTGGTCGGCCTGATCTTTGTTTGGTGGCGAAGCGGACGGGGATGGAGGATTGTCTACGCGCACTGGTTCGGTGCAAGTCTGGTGTACGCCCTGAGTTCATACGTCGCAAACTGGGCGATCCAGCGCGACGTCTATTACACCGGTAGTCTCTATGATCTTCCCGTCGCGGCGTCGATGGGATGGATCACCGTGGTTGGTGTGATCGCGCAGGACGTGCAACCCAAGCAAGAAATTTCAGAGCCAACCCCTGGACGCAACGGCGTTTGGGTCGCACGGATGGGAATGTGCGTGATCTTGTCGTTGCCGGTGTTAGCCGGCTGGTCCTTGTTCGATCACTCGGTGCCGGATCGCGTCAGAACAATGCGCCTGGTGACGACGCTGATCACCATGATGGTCATGGGGGCAATTGTTTTCGTCAGGCAACATCTTTTGGATCGCGAACTGCTTCGACTGCTGCATGCCTCGCGAGAGTCGTTTGAGGATCTCAAACAACTTCAGGCGCGCCTTGTGCAATCCGAAAAGCTTGCGTCGCTCGGGCAGTTAGTAGGCGGAGCCGCCCACGAATTGAACAATCCATTGACTGCGATGCTCGGTTATTCCGAAATGTTGGCGGAGCAAGGAACAACGCACGAACAGAGAGCCATAGCGACCAAGATCGCGCAGCAAGTAAAACGAACGCGTGGCCTGATCTCCAGTTTGTTGAGTTTCGCGAGGCAAGCTCCGGGCGAGAAAATGCTAGTCGACCTGAACAGTGTCGCCCAGACCGCGATCAAGCTTGGTCAGCCTCAGTTCAGCATGCATAAGATCGAAGTACAGACAGCGCTTGCGCCCGAGCTTCCGCAAGTATGGGCTGATCCCAATCAACTTCTGCAGGTGTGCCTTCATATTGGCAGCAATGCTTTGAATGCTCTTGAAGAAGTAGGTGGTGGCCTGTTCACTGTTAAGACGTCTGCGAAACCCGATAAGGTTGTCATTGAATTCTCAGACAATGGACCTGGGGTTCGCGAGCCCGAGCGCGTGTTTGATCCGTTTTACACAACCAGACCCGTTGGTAAGGGAGCGGGACTCGGGCTGAGCGCGTGTTACGGAATCGTTCAGGAACACCAGGGCCTGATTCAATGCACGAATCGCGTAGAAGGCGGAACGACGATTCAGATCGAATTGCCTTGGATGTCGAGCGCCCCGAAGGACAACACTGTGGCCGCGCCTTCATCCCAACTGTCTCGCGAAGCCACGCGGGTACAGACCTAATCTTTCCTTCCTAAAGCGATTTCTACTGGATGCGTCTGCTCAACTGTTCGCTTGAGTTGACCGCAGGCTGCGTAGATGTCACGTCCACGCGGACGTCGGACAAAGGTTGGTATATCGGCATCCCGGAGAATTTTCTGAAACGTTGCCACTCGTCCTTCAGACGGAGTCTGAAAACTGATTCCGGGACCGGGATTCAACGCAATCAGATTCACTTTTGCGCGAATGCCGCGGAGCAGTTGTACCACCTCGCGCGCATTCTCGGGGGCATCGTTCTTTTTGAGTAACAGAACGTATTCGAAGGTCAGTCGCTCTCGTTGTCGCAACGGAAATTCGCGTGCCGCGTCGGTCAGTGCGGCAAGATTCCATTTACGATTGATCGGCATCAATTCCGTGCGGAGCGCGTCGTTCGACGCATTCAAGGAAATGGCGAGTTTAGGTCGGACAGGTTCGATACCGAAGTCGCGGATTCGCGGAACGATGCCTGCCGTTGAAACAGTCATCCGCGACTCGGGAATTCCAACGCCATCCACGAGGAGGTGCACGGCTTTCATGAAGTTGTCGTAGTTCAGGAAGGGTTCGCCCATCCCCATGAACACCAGATTGACGCGATCGTCGGGAGGAGATACGTGCTGATCGCGCAGAATCGCACAGACCTGTCCAACTATTTCGCCCGCGCCTAAGTTTCGCTTCACTCCGAGCAACGCCGTCAAGCAAAACTTACAATCGACTGCGCAGCCGATCTGGCTTGAGATGCAGATGGTGGACCTTCGCCAAGAGCGCGAAGGAGTGTCTATTTCATCACCCGCTTCCGTGCCGTCGGCAGATTCTCCATCATCGCCTTCCGGCATCCAAACAGCTTCGACGGTCTGTCCATCCGAGCAGGCGATGAGGTAACGAACTGTGCCATCCATTGACTGAAATGTGCTGTCGATCCGCGGACCGCCAATTGAGTACCCGTCCGCGGCGAGTTGTGAACGTAGGCTTGTCGGCAGTGTGGAAATCTGGCTGACTTGTTCGATTCGCTGTCGGTAGAGGGATTCGAAGAGTTGCTGCGCCCGATAAGACGGCTCACCCAACCCTTCGGCGAGGCCGCGCAATTCCGCTAAATCCATACCCAGCAGTGTTTTGGCATCCATGATCGAGCCACGCGCCCTAGCGATCTTAAGTTCGGCAACCTAGCAGTTTAAATGAAAGTTTGGTGCTGCTGAGACCTGAAGGACTTGAGTAGTTATTTCAGTGACCGGCCTAAATTGTTGATTCTATTTAACAAAGTTAATGACCAACGCTATCACCCAGGTGTGGGAGAATAGAGGGGTCCCGTTGTGATAGCCATTCGGCATCCAACTGGGACGTCTTTCTATGGTGGAAGAACTTCGCAATATTCACCGGCAGATCTTGCCGAATGGGCTGACCGTCATCTCGGAGGAGATGAAACACATTCGCTCGATCTCGATTGGGATCTGGATCAAGAAGGGATCGCGAGACGAGGAAGCCGAGCGCAACGGCCTCTCTCACTTCATTGAACACATGGTGTTCAAGGGAACGCACAACCGCTCTGCCGAGGCAATCGCTCGCCAGGTGGATTCGATTGGCGGAAATCTGGATGCGTTTACCGCAAAAGAGTGCGTTTGTTTCAACGTCAAGGTTCTCGATGAACACCTGCCAATCGCACTCGATGTTCTATCGGATCTGGTATTGAATCCAGTGTTCGCGGTTGAGGATATCGTCCGCGAGCGCCGGGTCATTCTCGAAGAGATCAAGATGGACGAGGACAATCCCGACTACCTCGTTCACGAAATTTTCACGCAAAACTTTTGGAAAGATCATCCGCTGGGCAAGCCGATCCTTGGCACGAAGGAGACAGTGAAGGGATTTGAGCAGCCTGCGGTTCTCGATTTGTATTCGGAACGCTTCACGCCCGGCAATCTGATCGTGGCGGCTGCGGGAAACTTGAATCACGAGCGGTTTGTGGAGTTGGTCCACAAGCATTTCGACACCATGAAGCCGCACAGCAACGGATTGCATTCACTGCCGCCCAAGATCGTTCCAAAGATTACGTTACGGAATAAGAAATCATTGGAGCAGGTGCAAATCTGTGTGGGTGTGCCGTCACATCCCATTGCGCACGAAAAAAGGTTCGCATCCTACATCTTGAATACGCTCCTGGGCGGAGGAATGAGCTCGCGCCTCTTCCAGAACATTCGAGAGCGGCAAGGCCTGGCTTACGCGATTTACAGTGACTTGAATCCATATCGCGATACTGGTTGTCTTTCGGTCTACGCGGGGACATCGCGAGAGTCAGCAGCAAAGGTCGTACAGTCTATCGTCTCGGAGTTCAAGAAGTTGAAGACGGAGCTGATTCCTGAAGAGGAGCTGCGGCGCTCGAAGGATCAACTGAAGGGCAGTCTGATGCTCTCACTGGAATCGTCAACGGCCCGGATGTCGAATCTTGCGCGTCAGGATATGTACTTCGACCGGTTCTACGGCATGGACGAACTGATCCAGAAAATCGAAGCTGTCACCGCCGAAGACTTGCAGGAAATGTCAAACGACTTCTTCCGTACAGAGTCGATAGCCGTTACAGTTCTGGGTAATTTGAACGGCCTGAAAATCACTCGGGATCAGCTAGCCTGCTGATCTCGGGAAACATCTGTTATAGGTCAAGTCGCATCCTCGAACAATCATCGCTGTAACTTGTTGTTCGCCTGCACATCTCACCTGCACCCTCTTGTTCCGAGAGGATCATCAATTTAATGAGGAGAAAGTATGAAGACAGTCAGCAGGATCATGGCCATGTGTCTGCTCGTTACGTCCATGACGGTATTCGCGCAGTCGTCCAGCGGAGAAATGAAGCAGGACGACAACATGAAGCATGATCAGATGAAACAGGAGGACGGCAAGAGCGACACCAAGAAAGACAAGAAGGCGAAGAAGACCAAGAAGGACCAGATGAAGAAAGATCCGATGAAAGACGACAACATGAAGAACGACAATATGAAGAATGATGACACGAAGAAGAATTGAATTCCGCTGACTAGTGGGGAAGATCGTTTCCGGGTGAGTGACCTGAAAGGCCCACCCGGATTATTTGTTTAGAGTTCATTTTGCCGGTTCGATACACGGATGACCGCGCGACGCGGTCTTTCTAGAATCCGGATGGGGGGAATAGGTCTTCCCGTTTCGCGGCCCACCGGTTGATCGATCCCGGCGGGCGCGGACACCCAGCGCCCGCGGTGAGATATTGCCGCAAACAACGCACACACGGAACGTAACCCTCTCTCATCGCCTCGGACGCATTCATCTGCTTCGGCGGTTCGTCATCTTTCTTGTGCAGATACTTGCAACCGGGCGCGTGAAAAACGCGACTATCGTCCGACACGTAAACAATCAAGTTGGACGGGATACCATGTGGCGATTGAGCCAGTTGTGATCGGAGCTCGGGCTGACGAAAGATCGTAGCACTGCCGAGTGCGAGCCCACCTACCACCAACGCGGCTGCAGCGATGGCCATCATCCAGATTGGACGAATGCCGCGAAAGCGTGAAGGCACAGTCTGCTGCGCCAACCTTTGCTGCAAACGCTGGCTGAAGCCAACGGGCACTTCGAGCAGACGTTCGTCTCCGTACAACCGCACGACGTTGCGCGTACCGTCCAATACCGCTGTGCAATGCTTGCAGCCTTTGAGATGTTCCTCCATTGCGACGCGCAACCCGGGGTCGACTTCGCCTTCGAGGTAATTCGAAATCTCCCGCCAGACATGTTCGCAGTTCACTACCATGGCTTTGTTCCCTTCTCGAACGGCAAGCGCTTAAACCAGGCTCCGCCCAGACCCGGCGCCAGTAGGTCGCGGAGCATGAGACGCGCCCGCAAAAGGCGAGTTTTTACCGACGCGCGAGAAATACCCAGCGCTTCGGCGGTCTCTTCAATGCTGAGATGTTGAATGTCGCGCAGCACAAATACTTGGCGATATTTTTCGGCGAGCGTAGCAACGGCACTTGCTAACTTCTGCCGAATTTCTTTCTTCTCGAGAACCTCGGAAGGGATCTCGCGCCAATCGGCGAAGTCGCGAGGCGTGTAGCTGCCATCGTCTTCTTCGCGCTCACCGATCGGCTCCATAATTTCCGTATGCGCTTTGCGCCGCCTCATAAGAGCCTCATTGACCGCTATCTGTGTGAGCCACGTGCTGAAACGCGCTTCCGCTCGAAATTGCCCGATGTGGGTGAAGGCCTTGAGCACCGCTTCCTGAGCAGCATCTTCGGCTTCCGCCTCGTTTCGAAGAATTGCGAAGGCCGTGGTGTAAATTCGGCGTTCGTAAGGTTTGACGAGCTCATAGAACAGTTGCGTTTCGCCGTCCTGAACGCGGCGAAGCAGATCTCGCTCGCGAATCTCTGACGGGTCGGGTGTCTTCACCTGGATATTAAGTTTCTGGGGCAGGCTGCCCATTCAACCATCCTCAGCGCGGCCAAACGCGGCGTTGCCGCTAGCGCGGGGTGTATTCAGGGTCAGTCTTCCACCCCGTCAACATCGACATGAAATTGCTCCAGCCGTGGAGTACTACCATCACCAGGTGTCCCAGAACGAAAAGCAAAATTGCCCACATCACGAGAAAATGCCAAACGCGTGCGAGATGGAATCCGCCCATCAGCCAGGCGAGCCACGAGAATTGAATCGGTTTCCAAACCGCGAATCCGGTAAGAACCGAAAGCACCCCCAGGAAGATTGCCGACGTGTAGGCGAGCTTTTGCAGCGGGTTGTACGCTTCCGTGACGGGCGGCTTGGGACCGAAAAGAAAGTAACGACGGGCCATGGGCCAGACGCCAGGAATGTCCTTGGGAACCAACAATACCTGCCTGTAGTTTCCGGTGACGATCTGGTAACCGAGATAGAACAGTCCGGCCGCAATGTAGATCCACATAAAAGTGAGATGCCATTGCAGCCCACCGCCGAGCCATCCACCAATCGCGAACGCTTTCGGCCAGTTCAGCAAGTCTTTCTGCGGTATTTTTGCTCCAAAGCTTGGGAACGCCCGAAAAATCTGAAAGCCGCTGCCAACCATCACAAAAAGGGCGATCGTGTTTATCCAGTGCGAAAATCTCACCGGCCAGGGATGCTCATAGACCGCCTGAACGGTTTGGCCGCTCTTTGCAGATTCGAATTCGATCACCTGGGCTGACATGCTCTTTTCCGAATTCACAGTCCGTAAAACCACGAGTAGCCTTGATCTTCCCAATATCCGACGCGCTCGAGGACGTGACTCACCTTCAAGTCGGTGAGGTACTTGGCCTGCTTATAGCCAATCTTGGTCGGAACACTCAACCGGACTGGAGCGCCATGCTCCCGAGTCAGAGGTTGGTCGTACATTTCGTAACAAAGAAGCGTTTGCGGGTGCATGGCCGTAGCCATGTCGAGCGATTCGTAGTAGTCATCCGCGCATTGAACGGAGACAAAGCGAGCGGTGGAATGGGCACCGATCAGTTTCAGGAACTCCGAGAGCCTTGTCCCTCCAAACCGGCCAATGACGTCCCAGCCTTCGACACAGATGTGACGCGTGTTTTGCCTCGTCTTCGGCAGCGCCTGAATTTGTGCCAGCGTATAGTCACCAGGTTTCTGCACAGCGCCGGAAACCGTCAAGGTCCAGTTTTCGAAAATCACACCTGGATCATCGACGTCGTAATCGTTGATCGGGAATTTTTCGAAGGGCGTCAGTTCTGAATTCGAAAACGCTGTAGCGAGATGGCCGGGACGAAATAGTTTGGCAGAAACCCAGTCGCTGAAAGCAAGGCCTTTCTTCAGCAGCGGATCACGCAGGCTGGGAATCGCAAACGCCCCCAGGGCAATCGCCGGCGTGAGCGTCAGGAGTTGCCGCCGACTGATCTTCTTGAATTTGCGTTCTTCCATTGGAATCAATCTCCATCGGACCCTGCCCGGTCATAGGATTCGCAGCATAGTCCAAGGTTACAGAATTTCAAAAGATATTGGGATAGATCCGACGAGAGCAGGCCACGGCCGCAATGAGTGTCTTAAGAGCTGTTTGCGCCTACGGTAGTGCCATCGGCAAACCGACGTAGTTTTCCGCCAGGGATTGTGAACCGGCGCGCGAACTTGTTACGTAATCGAGCTCTGCCAGCCTTCGTCGATAATCGAATGGCCCCTCGTCAGGGAAGCGATGCAGCATCGACGTCATCCACCAGGAAAAGCGTTGCACCTTCCACACTCGCCTGAGACAGATTTCCGAGTACGACTTGAGCAGATCTTCACGGCCACTCGCGTAAAACTCCTTTAAGGCTCGCGCCAAAACGCGCACATCGGCAACCGCCAGGTTCAAACCTTTCGCCCCGGTGGGCGGAACGATGTGAGCGGCATCGCCAGCCAGAAACAGGCGTCCGTATTGCATCGGCTCGACTACAAAGCTGCGCATGCCTGTAACGCCTTTTTGCAGAACAGGCCCGCGGACGAGTCTCCAGTGATCGACACTGAGACGCCTTTCGAGCTCATCCCAGATCTTCTCGTCGGGCCAGCCCGAAACGTCTTCATCGGGCTCACACTGAATGTAGAGTCGACTGATTTCCGAGCTGCGCATGCTGAGCAGAGCGAAGCCTCGATCATGAGCGCTGTAGATCAGCTCGTCCGAGGAAGGGGGGGCCTCCGCCAGGATTCCAAGCCATCCAAAGGGATACTCGCGCTCGTAAATGGAAAGCACTCCATCTGGGATGCTCGGACGGCAGATCCCGTGGAAGCCGTCACAGCCCGCAATAAAATCGCACAAAATCTCGAAGGCTTCGTTTTCTTTTGTGTACGTAATGCGTGGTGCGCCGGCCATTCCATGCACTGCGACATCGGAAACCTCGAAGTGAATCTGAGCACCGGCTGCGAGGCGCGCGTTGGTGAGGTCTCTTACTACGGTTCGCTGCGAATAGATCACGATCCCTTTTCCACCCGTAAGATCGGCAAAGTCGATTCGATGCCGGCGGCCGCCAAACTGCAATTCGATTCCGTGATGAACTAACCCCTCACGCGTCACCCCCTCGCCGAGACCCATCTCGCTCAGGAGGTCAACGGTTCCCTGTTCCAGGACTCCGGCACGCACGCGTTCTTGCACATATTCACGGCTCCGATTCTCGATGACGACGCTCTCGATGTTTTGCAGCCGCAAGAGTTCTGAAAGGAAAAGGCCCGCCGGGCCTGCGCCTACGATGCCGACTTGCGTACGTATGGTCCTGGACATTCAGTATTCATTCTAATCACCCGGCTCAGGTCCGGACCAAGTGTGAATCGCGCTGATGTACGGAGGCATCGAAATAAGCTAAGGAATTGTCATGACGTACGCCGCAAGGTTTGAAGCAGAAATCCTCAAATGGCCCAATGTTTCCGCGCATCCCCACAGATTTGGCGGTCGGGAGTTCCGCTTCGGAAAGGCCGAAATCGGACATATTCACATCGGTGGGATCCTCGACATCCCGTTTCCGAGGTCGCTTCGCGATGTTCTGTTAAGGGATGGTCTTGCCGAGCAACATCGGTGGGAGCCTGATTCCGGCTGGATCACGTCTCATGTCCGCAACGAAGATGAACTGAAACACGGAATATGGTTGACGGAGTTGTCGTACTTGCGTTACGCGCTCAAGACAGCGACGGACGGACGAGCGATGCTAGACAAGCGTGGAGTAGAGTTGGGTCTAAGCCCTGAGTTGAAGTCGCTGTTCGAACTATTCGTGCCGAAATCGATGCCGGTGCAGGTTCAGTGATTTCGCTCGCGAAGCGATCTTTTTCCGACCGGCGTGTGCGAAAAGGAGAGTATGTGCGGTCAAAGATTGTGGTGCGGCTGCGTTAATGGCCCAATGCCAGATAATTTCCGTATCCCACGATCACGGTTGATCCTACTAGCAACAAGAGAGCAAGCGTGAGCAAACGCATCGCGGGCGCTCCTGCCCCTTTCCACTCTTTGAGTCCTAATCCCCATAGCGTGCTGAAGATGATGATGCTGGCCATGTGAAGGGTCCAGCTCGAAAACCCATACCTACCCATCTGGGTCTCACCCATGGTGTAGAAGAAGAATTGGAAGTACCAAGTGGTTCCAGCGAGCGCGCAAAAGAAGTAGTTGGCCAGCATCGGGACTGATGAGCCATTCTCTCTATTCGCCGCGGGAATGTGCTCAACAACTTCGCGACTGGGCGCATCGATCGCAGTCTCTACGATAGTTTCGTCGGAGGTATCTGGATAGCGGGACGAGTCACCTGTGAAGTATTGATACCCGGTCTCGTTGCGAATGTTAAGAGCCAGGCACCAAAGGAAGTTGGTCGTGAATCCGCCGATGAGCACGACGACCAATACGGGCAGCCCTTGCCACAACGTCGGCGTTCCATGACGCAACGTTAGCGCTTTGATTGGCGCGCCCGCAGCCAACCCGTACGCGAAGCAGGCGCTCATTACTCCAGAGAGCGTCGCGACAGCGAGCCCTTTCTTCAGATCGAATTCTTTGATGGCGGCTTTCTGTTGTTCGGGGGACATTGCTCGTTCTTTGTAGATTCCGGCCAGGCCAGCGGTTGAGATTCCGAGCAGACACACAAAAATTCCCAGCAGAATGACTTGCCCGGATCGCGTACCGATGACTTGAGTCATGAAGACACCGCTGAAAATTGGCGGCATCAGTGTGCCGAAGGCGGCGCACAGCCCGAGTGCGACTGCCATGCCAAGCGAGAGACCCAGGAATCGCATCGTCAAGCCAAAGGTCAGGCCACCAACCCCCCAAAGCAGTCCGAAAAAGAATGACCAGAACAAAGTCTTCGCAGGCGCCTCGCCAAGTACGCTGAGCAAGTCGCGCGTGAGGATGCTGCCGAGAAACCACGGCGCGATGATCCAACTGAAGACGCCGCCCACAAGCCAATATGTTTCCCATGACCAGCGTTTCACGCCTCGATACGGGACGTAGAAGCTGCCTGAAGCGAGGCCGCCTAACCAGTGCAGGAAGACACCCAAAGCCGGATTTGGAAGCATGATTTCCTTGACGATTGGACTAGAGATGAAAGACTTCTTCCAGCGGCTCCATGGCGCGGTCTGGCAGCTTGCCCTCCGGCTGTACAAAAAATCCGGCCATCTGCCGCTGCCACCGCTCGTTCACATCGCGTTGTGCCATTCCAGCTCGAGCGCGTTCGAAATCTTCGGTCTCGAGATACCCGACCAGCAAGCCATCAGGGCGCAGGAACAAAGAGTAATTGGTCCATCCTGTCTCGCGCAGAGCGGCCAGCATTTCGGGCCAAACGGTGCGATGACGCTCCCTGTACTCGTCCAGCCGATCAGGCTTCACCTGCAGCACAAAGCAGATGCGTTTCATGCTGGGTCTCCTAACGTAAGAAAGCTTCGGTCAGGCCGCCGTCAACTGGGATCACGTGCCCGGTGGTCTTCGCGCTCAGATCTCCTGCCAGCCATACGATTGCGGCCGCGCAATCTTGCGGAAGAATCGGCTCCTTAGTAAGGGTGCGCTGTGCATAAAAGTTGGCGAGCTTGCTGCGCAGCTCTTCGCTCGATTCACCTGCTGTGAATGCTATTTCGTATTTTTGCAGAGACTGGATCACGCGATCACGAGGGAACATGGTCGATCCTGCAACGACGGTGGCAGGAGCGATTCCGTTGACCCTAACCAGCGGTCCAAGCGTGATAGCGAGTTCACCAATCAGGTGGTTGAGCGCCGTCTTGCTGGTGTCGTAGGCTTCGCTGCCCTTTTTCGGAACCACAGCATTTGCGGAACTGGTAAGCACCATCGAGCACTGAAGGTTTTGGTCTGCGAACACCCACGCGGATTGCCGGGCGAGTACATAATTGCCCGTGACATTTACAAGAAAAGTTTTTGCCCATTGCGCTTCAGTAAGTTCTCCATCGGCTGCGGGGACTGCGTAAATGGCTGCGGTGTTGATTACGATATCGACACCACCGAATTGCGCGATGATGAAGCGAATAACCTCGGCCAGACTCTCACCCGAGCTGAGATCCACGTGCGTGGGGGTGACGCACTCGTCAGACGACAGCAGGCTGGCTTCTTCGGCAACTTTCCTGGCGCCAGCCTCGTCGAAGTCGGCAACGACGACATGCGCTCCCTTCCGCGCGAGCAATAACGCCACTTCACGACCGATGCCACTCGCTCCTCCGATGATCAATGCGATCTTGCGGCTGAATTCCGCTTCGGCTGGCATTCGTTGTAGTTTGGCTTCCTCGAGTGCCCAGTATTCGATGCGGAACGCCTCGGAGCGTGGAAGGGCCACGTAGTTGTGGAATTGGGTGAACTGTCTTGATTGCTCTGCGGTGCGAGCTTGCGGAATCAGCTCTGGAAGAGCACCGTCTTCCAGTGCGTTGGCGCCCCCCATCACGTGAATTGCATTGATGAAGAATTCTGTTGTAATCCGGGCTTCCTTCTTGTTCTTTCCGAAGCCAAACAAACCGATGCCCGGAATGATTACTACTGACGGATTCGTATCGCGAAGCTTCGGTGAATCTTTCGTTGCCCATGAATCGTAGTACTTCTTGTAGTCAGCGCGATATCCGACGACAGTTTGATGAATACGTTGCTTCAGAGAGCTTGCGTCGCCTTTCACCGCGTCCCAGCGAACGTACATCGGACAGACGCGCGTTCGCAGGAAATGGTCGGGGCAACTTGTACCAAGGGCGCTGAGGTCAGCGCACCATTTTGATCCCGCGAACGCGAGAGCATCTTCAGAATCTGTGAAGTGAGCGACAACGCGACGATTGGTCGAAAGAGCGCCGCGCAGGGTGGGGAGTACTTCGTTGGCGATTTTCGCGCGTTGCGGAAGAGTCGCGACTTCGACACCGCCGAACTGAACAGCATTTCGGGATTGATGCTCGAGGATAAATTCTCCCATTTGGTCGATGGTACTTATGCTGTTGAGATAGCATTCGCGCTGTGTGGTGCCCCACGAAAACAGACCGTGACCGCCGAGAATGAGCCCTTCGGTTCCAGGATCTTGCCTGACTGCCTTCTCGATGTGGAGGGCCAGTTCGAAACCAGGTCGCTGCCACGGAACCCAGGCGATCTTGCGACCAAATTTCTTGTTGAATTCTTCGAGCTTGCGTTTCCCGTTGGCGCTGGCGGCCAGCGCAATCGCCCAATCGGGATGCAGATGATCGACGTGGGCAAACGGCAGAAACGCGTGTAAAGGCGTATCGATGGAGGCGGCCACGCGATTCTCGCCAAACGCGGAGAGCGGGTAATAGTTCACCATTTCATCTTCATATTGTTCACCGCGATATATGGTTCTTAGTTGCTCGAGCCGGTCGAGATAGAGGAGCGCAAAGCCTGATTCCTGGATGGAACCAAGGTCCCCGCCGCTGCCCTTGACCGCTAGCACACGAGTCGGAACTCCGCTAAATGGATCGGGTAATTCGATTTTCGAACTGGTATTTCCGCCGCCGAAGTTCGTGATGCGGAGATCGGCGCCTAACAGGTTCGATCGGTAACGCAGGAGCGCTAGTTGATCTTCGCTCAAGGCTCGGGCCTTTTCGTCATTCCATAGATCTTTCAAATGCGTGGTCTCTTTGATTTCAGGCATAAATCATCTCGCTATATTGCTGGAAGCGAAGCGCATGCGCATCCCATTTGCCAGGTTCGGTGGGCTCGAAGATTTCTGTTGGGAATGATCGATCCACGATAGCGCGGACCTCTGTCAGGGAGGTCACGCCTCCGGTCGCCAGAATTTGGATCGCGGCATTACCCAACGCAGTGGCCTCGGCCGGACCTGCAAGAACCGTCCGGCCAGTCGCCTCGGCCGTAAATTGATTCAATAAACGATTCTTGGATCCGCCTCCAATCACGCGAATTTGACTGATCTTGCGACGGCTGATGGATTCGAGATTTCCGAGAACGACACGATATTTGAACGCCAGGCTCTCCAGAACCGTCCGCACATAAGCACCGGGCGTCGTGGGCTTCGGCTGATGCGTTTTGAAGCAGAAGTCGTCGATCGCCTTCAGCATGTCAGCGGGACGCAAGAAAGATTCGTCATCTGGATCAAACAGGTGTTGAAATGGTGCTTCGCGCCCGGCCAGTTCCATCAGTTCGCGGTAATCATAAGTTTGTCCCCCAGTGGTCCAAGATTGCCGGCAGCACTGTAGCATCCAGAGTCCCATCACGTTTTTCAAAAGCCGCGTGGTCCGGCAGACTCCGCCTTCGTTGGTGAAGTTCAGGCGCAAAGCATCATGGGTAAGAACGGGTTCGTCCAATTCAATTCCCAGAAGTGACCAAGTGCCTGAACTTAGAAAGGCAGTTCCATCGCGAGCCGATATGGAAGCAACGGCTGACCCGGTGTCGTGGGAAGCAGGCGCGATGACGGGAGTGCCGGCGAGAGCGGAACTGTGCGCGATAGTCGGAAGCAACGGACCAATCACAGTGCCTGGTTCGATGATCGGAGCTGGCAGCTGCGAAGGCAGATCCAGACGCTGCATCAACTGAGTCGACCAGGTGCGCGTCCTCGCATTTACGAGCTGGGTTGTGGTGGCATTTGTGAATTCGCAAACGGCTTTTCCAGTCAGCCAGTAATGAAACAGGTCGGGAATTGTAACCAGGTGTTCGGCTGCGCGAAGAATTCCTGGCGTGTCTCGCTGCGTAGCGTAGAGCTGGTACAGCGTGTTGATCGGCATGAACTGAACGCCGGTCTCTGAATAGATCTGCTCCTTGGGGATCTTACGGAAGACCTCTTCCATCACGCCATTCGTCCGCCGATCACGATAGTGATACGGATTCTGAAGCAGCTCTCCTCGTTGCCCCAGCAGCGCGTAGTCCACACCCCAAGCATCTACGCCGATACCGGCGAGTTCCGTTTCTTCAACCTTGGCGAGTGCGCGGCGAACCTCGAGCCACAAGCGCGCTACATCCCAATGCAGCGAGCCCGAGTATTCGACAGGTTCATTGGCAAAACGATGGACTTCTTCGGTGGTGATGACACCGGAGTGGAGGCGAGCGAGGACGGCACGACCGCTTTCCGCGCCAAAATCGAAAGCCAGGTACGGCTTCCCCGCCTCACTGCTAGGCATAGGAAGTAACGCTCCGCGCATTGCGGGCAGCACGTTCTTTAGTGATTCGCTCGAGATACCCGCTCTCGTGAAATGCGGACATTGGATCTTGGGGCAAGCCCTTCGATTCTCGCCACTCTTGAATTACCGGACGCACGTCGGTCGCAAACGCGTCCTGCAAGACCGATTCAGCGGCAACCAGATCACATTTTTGCTGCGCTCTCGCCAAGGCCTCGTGATTAACGATTGCCGCCTTGGAGAACAACATCTGCGCCATGATCACAGTCTGGATCATTGCTTCGATTTTGCCCTTGAGATTGTGGCTCTGATCGATCATGTACGCGATGTCCGCTTGCTTTCCGGTTTCCACCTCGAAGTAGAGAATCTCATGAAAGATGCGAAATACCTGATATGGATCGATCGAGCCGATCGTCAGGTCATCATCTGCATAGCGACGATCGTTGAAATGAAAACCACCGAGCATATCTTCGGATAGAAGCCATGCGACAATCTGCTCGATGTTCTGTGATAGGTAATGATGGCCGGTATCAACTAAAACCTTAGCTTGCGGGCCGGCCGCGCGCGCGAGGAGCAAAGCCATACCCCAGTCCGCGATGTCGGTGTGATAGAACGCCGGCTCAAAGGGCTTGTATTCGACGAGCAGACGCTGACTGGGCGAGAGTTCCGCGTGCACCGCTTGCAAATTCTCTTCAAACCACTGTTTGCGCTGGCGGATGTTTGCTGTTCCAGGATAATTTGATCCGTCCGCAAACCACATGGAAATGTCGCGACTTTGTAACTGGCGCGCAATCTCAACACTGTCTCGCGTGTGTTGCAGAGCCATTTCACGGATCTTCTTGTCCGGATTTCCGAAAGATCCGAATTTGTACTCCTGATCCTGAAACAGATTTGGGTTGATGGATCCGGGCTGAACGCGGTAACGACCGGCAAGTTCTTTTATCTCGTCGGTGCTGTTTACGCCATCCGGACAATCCCACAGAACATGCAGAGCGACAGTCGGACAAACGCCGGTGAGCTGATGGACCTGTCCAGCATCACTCAGTTTTTCCTCGATGGTATTCGCGGCTGCGGGCTGGAGGAACTTTCCGAAACGCGTACCAGTATTGGCGAAACCCCACGACGGGATTTCGATACGAAACTTTTCCAGCGCCCTGGAAACACTTTCAGCCTTCGTCGAGTCCATGCAAGGCCCCTCTGGGGGAGGAAGGTTATACACGCAACATTCAGCAGGTCACGATTCTTTTCGCAGAAACTCTATATTTTGCACTGTAGAACAGAGTAACGCGCAACACCAGCGGCTCAAACAGCGGAATTGGGAAAGGCTCAAGGCGGCGCTTGGCTCTGCCTTCACCATGGAGTTAATTGCGGGTTCCTCCGGAAAGTTTCGCTTTGCACAATGATTGCAACAAAAACCGGACTTGTTGGATGTCCGCAACCTCCTAGGTGGTTCCGTTTACGTTGCGCAATGCGAAACGGCGGGAGGCCACCTTGGCAGCAAATAGATCTCGCAAGACTTTGAAAAATCGTTTATGCATGCGGTCCAAGTAAGCGATTTGCCGACGCAGCACAGTTATCAATAATTTCGCTTGGCAAAATAACGAAATTGGATCATATTGCGCACTCATATGAGCCCCGGGGCCCCATCGCGGGATCGATATCTGGTCAAGTCCATCGTCCATTCTTCACAGTTGCTGACGGCGTTTCGCTCTTCCGGCGAAGCTCTCCCACTGAAGGAAATCGCAGCGCGCAGCGGCCTTCCGAAGACCATGGCGTTTCGTTTGCTTTACACGCTAGAGAAATGCGGAATGGTCGACAAGGTCGGAGAGAACCTTTACCAGTCCTGCGTGCGCCCCTGGAAACAGCGTCTTTATCGTTTGGGGTACGCTGCCCAGGGTACGGACTATCAATTTTCTCAGGAGGTCACCTCTGGGCTGCAACGGGCTGCGGCGGCCGAGGGCATCGAACTGATCTCACTCGACAATCGCTACAGCGCCAAGACCGCGCAGCGTAACGCGGACTTGTTGGTTCGGGAAAAAGTGGATTTGGCGATCGAGTTTCAGACCGACGAAAACGTAGCCGCGGTCGTAGCCGCAAAGTACCGCGAAGCCAACATCCCGATGATTGCGATCGACATCCCGCATCCGGGCGCGACCTACTATGGTGCAAACAACTACGAAGCCGGGCTCATCGGTGGCCGATACTTGGGCCGATGGGTGAAGGAACATTGGCATTCGGAAGTGGACGAGATTCTGTTGCTGGAGTTGCCTCGCGCAGGCAATTTACCGAGGATGCGTCTCACTGGTTTGCTCGTAGGCTTGAACCTCGTGCTTCCCACGGCAAAGAGCTGCAAGGTGACCTACCTGGACGGCGACGGCAACCTAGGCCCAAGTTTCGAAGCGGTGCGACGCCATCTGCGCGGTTCAAGAAGCCGCCACATGCTGGTCGGCGCAATCAATGACCCGAGTGCGCTGGGTGCGTTGCGGGCGTTTCAAGAAGTAGGGCGCACTGAGAATTGCGCCATCATGGGACAAAACGCATCGCCGGAAGGCCGTGCTGAGCTACGTCAGCCCAACACGCGGCTTGTCGGATCGGTTGCCTATTTCCCCGAGCGCTATGGCGACGATTTGATTCGGGTGAGCCTCGATATTCTTAACCAGCGTCAAGTCCCGCCGGCTGTGTTTGTCGAGCACAAACTTGTCACACCCTGCACGGTGGATCATTACTATCCAAACGACGCACTTGCAGAACTCGTCAAAGCAGGAACCGGCACACTTCACACACACGGTGTTTCAGCACACTAGCGAGAAATCGCAGCCATAACATTCTCTGTTGACGGTTCCGAAAATGCCTGCCCTATCACCTTCGTGAGCGCTTGCGGAAATCGTCGCGGAAGCGCTCAGGTTATTCTGCATTGCGAAACTATCTAATGGGCTGTCGTAGTTACGCAAAAATGGAGATTTCCTTTACACATCACCGAATGTGCTTCAAACCTACCGTTTGATCGATAGATCGTAACGTCCTGCCTATTTCTCAATGAAAAATGTCAACCCTTTTCGCATTGCGCGTTGACCCTGCGGGCAAAGCGATGGGAGTATCCGCGCTCAGTGGGGCGCGTCTCGAAGAGTTTGCGTACTAACTCGCATCTTCGATTCGCTGAAAAGCAATTCAGGCTCACAATTTTTGGCAGAGCAATCTAGCTTCAATCGCTCCACTGAAGTCTGCGTGATCGGCCCGGCGCCTGGAGGACGGCATGGAAGCGCACGGACCCCAACAAGCAACGCTCCCGGTGACTGGAGGGGAACAACATGAGAGTTCGCATTGTATTGGCGTGTGTGTTGGTGATTGTCTCTGCGGGATGGCTGTTCGGCCAGGGCGGTGCCGTGGGAACAATCCTCGGAACCGTCACAGATAACTCTGGGGCCGTCGTTGCCAACGCGAACATTGAGGTCACGAATACAGAAACCGGAGTTATTGCTCACACACAGACGGGCTCCTCCGGGGATTACACCGTTCCCTATTTGAAGCCAGGAACGTACAAAGTCACCGTGCAAGCAACGGGTTTTCAAAAATCGGTAGTCGACAACATCGGTCTGGTGGTAGCGCAGCAGGCGCGTGTCGACGTGACGATGAAGCCAGGGCAAGTGCTCGAAAGCGTTGAGGTACAAGCGTCCGCGGTTGCACTCGACACGGACAGTTCTTCAGTTTCGCAGTTAGTCAGCCAAAAGCAAGTCGAACAACTTCCTTTGAACGGCAGAAACTTCCTGAACCTGCTGTTTGTCGGTGCAGGTGCAGTTCAAACAAACGGCGAGCAAGGTCAAATGCGCCAAGGTGCGGGTAATGCCATCAGTATCAATGGCAGCCGACCAACTTCGAACAACTACACCTTGGATGGACTGGTAAACACGGACACGGCCCTTAACACACCTGCCGTCATCCTGTCCCAAGACGCGATTCAGGAGTTTAAGGTACAAAGCGAAACCTACTCGGCAGAGTACGGATTCAGTGCGAACCAGATCAACATTCTGAGCAAGAGCGGCACGAATCAGCTACACGGTACCGTGTTCGAGTTTCTGCGGAACGATGCGTTTGATGCGAAAGCGCCTTTTCAATCAGCAAAGGCCGAGCTGCGTCAAAATCAGTTTGGATTCGTGGTGGGCGGCCCGATCTACATTCCCAAGGTGTACGACGGACGGAACAAGACATTCTTCCTTGTCAACTACGAAGGTTGGAGAATTCGCAACGGGATTAACCAGGCAATCTTCAATACACCGGATCCCGCACAACTCACTGGCGACTTTTCCGCGTCGGGTTTGACCCCCGTTACTGCGGGTTGTGTGCCCGGCCCAACGACCGCCTGCTTGCCGATCGATCCGAATACAGGGGCACCATTCCCAGGAAACAAGATTCCGACATCAAGCTTTTCGAAGCTTGCCAACGTGGCACTGGGCGCGCATCTGTTCCCGGCTCCCAATTGCGCGGGCTGCAACCCATTCAACTATCGATTAACGACGACACTGGCCAACACGACAGACCAGCAGACTTACAAGCTGGATCAGCAGTTGGGACGTTTCGGATCGGTTTTCTTCCGCTACACGACCGCGCAGTACGACAACCAGAACATCAACGGATCCATCACGGTTCCATTCGGAGTGGGCGTTTTCACAGAAAAGTCCGAGAGCTGGATGATTTCGCATACGATCAACATCGGCCCGAGAAACATCAACAACTTCCGTTTCGGGCGCCTCGAACCGAGCGCGATTCAAGGTGGCAACCCTGCTCCAGCGTCCGACGTAGCCTCACTGGGGCTGTCCGGCGTTTTCCAGAATCTTCCTAACTACGCTCGCTTGTATCCCACTCTTTCGTTCCAGGGAATCTCTGCCAACAGCTTCGGCAGTCAGGGGAATGACACGACGACCAGCGACATACCAACCTGGGAGTATGCTGACTCTCTCTCCATGATCCGCGGCAGGCACACGGTAACCGTGGGGTTCGACTATCGGCGATGGTTACAGAAACGAGATCTTTCCGCTGACTTCCTGGGCAACTTCACTTTCAACAACGACACAATCATTAACAATAGCGCTGGCTGCACGACGGCATCTGGAAAGTGCGGGACCGGTAACGACATTGCCGATTTTCTGTTGGGTTACTACAACAATGCCAGCACGTTCCAACCGGGCCCCTTCAGCCCTTCAGGAGTAGCCGGCAATCTCAATCAATATCACTTCGTCTATTTCGCGCCATTTGTTCAGGACGACTGGAAAGCGTCCAGCCGGCTTACCTTGAACCTAGGTCTTCGGTGGGATTACCGAGCTGTTCCTACTGAGCTGGACAACAAGATGTTCTGGTTCGATCGTGCAAATACTGGTGGCGGATTGTGTTACGCGGACAAGAATCTTGGGACTCAGGACATCACGGGTCTCGGCGGCCCTATCGCTCCCGATGGCAACGGATTTTATCGATATTGCGGACGTGCGAACCCTGCTCCGGGTTCCAAGAAGCCCTTCGCGCCGCGACTTGGGTTTGCCTACCGCCTCACCGATAAAACCGTGGTTCGCGGAGGATACGGCGTGTTCTTCGATTCCGCAGAAACGCGCGAGATTGATGATTCGGGTGACATCTACCCGTTCGTGGTGAGGGCGTCGCCGAACCCGACGAAGGACAACACCCTACCGAAGCTGACGGATCAGATGTTCCCAGCTGTCACGCTCCACCAAGTGTCTCCTGCAACGGATGGGAATCAATTCTTTGCTGTGATCATCTCGGAGCGTCCGCGCAATCCGTATGTTCAGCAGTGGTCGCTGTCGGTGCAGAGGGAGTTGGCACGAAACACGACTCTGGAAGCGAACTACGTGGGGAACAAGGGGACACATCTGCTGAACCGCATCAATATCGGACAAGGCTTGCCTCCAGCGGATCCCACCGCATGTGATCCAACCGTTGGCGGGGATCCGACAGCCGGCGATTGCCCGGCATCAGTTCGAAGGCCCTTTACCAATATCACATCGGCTCTCGGATTCCTGGACAGCGAGTGGAGCGGCTACTCCAGCTACAACGCGGGCAATGTCAAGTTGGAACGAAGATCCAGTTCTGTGGCACTGGTCGCGGTATACACGTGGTCGAAGAGCATGGACGACAAATCGGCAGCGGCGGGCGTAGGTGGCACAAACGCATTCGCAGGTCACATGGACGAGCACAATCCCAGGCTTGATCATGGTCTGTCAGACTTTGATGTTAATCAACGTTTCGTAACCAGTTTCGTCTACCAGCTTCCGTTCGGCCGCGGTAAGAAGTTCGCTGGAAACATAAACAAAGCAGCCGATCTCGCAATAGGGGGGTGGCAAGTTACCGGAATCACGACGTTCCAGAAGGGATTCCCGTTCTCCGTTCTGGCAAATGACCAATTCGGCCTGCTCACTACGTTCACGCAGCGGGCAAATCTGGTGTCGGGGTGCAATCCCACCGGCGGATTCCATAAGAGCATCTCCGAATGGTTCAACACTGCGTGCTTCTCGCAACCTCTTGCTGGACAATTTGGAGACAGTGGCCGCAACGTCATCCGCGGTCCTGGCATCAACAACTGGGACATGGGTGTCGGCAAAGATTTTCGGTTCACGGAACGGGTTGCTTTCCAATTCCGCGCGGAGGCATTCAACATCTTCAATCACGCGCAATATGGATATGATCCATTCACTTCAACCGCCATCGGGGCACCTGTAGGCAACAATCCGAATAACAGCGGATATGGAGCCGTGCTAGCAGCGCGACCCGGGCGCATTCTTCAATTCGGCGGGAAACTTACGTTCTGACAGGCCAAATGTCGTCAAGAGGACCGCCAGGCAACGAATGCCTGGCGGTTTTCTTTGAGCGAGCGTTTTTGATAATTGGAGTAGCATGGCACACATGTCGGGGCCACTGCGAGTCCTCGCTCAAAGTTGCTTTTTTATCCTTCTTGCGTTCGTGCCTTTCAGTTCCCTTTCTTCGGTGGCTCAATCGTCGAACAACGCTGCAGTTGAACAGTACTCCGAGGCCGTCCAGCGCGCTTTGGCAGAGGGGAACTACCGGGCCGCAGAAGAAGCATTCGAGAAATTGGCAACTTTAGAGCCAAATGTTGCGGAGATTCACGCGAATCTGGGACTGATCTACTATCAGGAAGGAAAGTTCGACAAGGCCGTCCCGGCGTTACGGCAAGCATTGAAGCTCAAGCCAAGCTTGACGAAAAGCGAAGGCCTACTCGCTATGTCGCTCTCCGAATTGGGCAATTACAAGGAAGCGTTGCCTGGACTGGAGAAGAGTTTTCGTCACTCTACGGATGCGCAGATCAAGCGAATGTGTGGACTTCAGCTCGAACGCGCGTATCTGGGTCTGCAACTTGATCGTAAAGCCGTTGAGACAGCCCTCGAAATGGATCGCTTGTATCCGAACGATCCGGAAGTTCTCTATCACAACGGCAAAGTCTTCGGGAATTTCGCTTACCTCAGCATGCGCCGCCTGGTGGAGGTGGCACCGTCTTCGGTATGGAGACATCAGGCGGCGGGCGAGGCTCAGGAGAGCCAGGCAGCCTATGCCGCTGCCATCGGCGAATATCGACAGGTGCTGGCGACGGATCCAAACAGGCCGGGAATTCATTATCGGATCGGGAGGGTTTTGTTAGCGCGCTCTCAGCAGACAAACTCTGCTGAAGATGCTGCAAGCGCCATGCAGGAGTTCGAACAAGAGTTGGCACTCGATCCGACGAATTCCAACGCAGCCTATGAAATTGCAGAAATGCACCGCAAGGCTGGACGCTTCGCCGAAGCACAAAAATACTTCGAGGAGGCATTGCTGCACTATCCTGACTTCGAGGAAGCGCACGTCGGCCTAGCTGGTGCACTCTTAGGGCAGCAGAAAAATCCGGAAGCGTTACGCGAACTCAACCGTGCAGTTTCGCTCAATCCGTCTGATGAAGTCGCATGGTATCGACTCTCCCAGGTGCAAAGAGCACTCGGTAACGAGGCGGAGCGCCAAAAGGCTCTGGCCGAGTATCAACGGCTTCACGAGAAAACCACGGCACAGACCGGCATTGAGGCGATCGCTTCGCCGCGCGAGGTTACTAAGCAAGAAGTGGAGAAAGACAAACCGCAGTGAATTCAGCGTTCGAAACTCTGCTGGTCACGGAAACGTAATCGCCGCAACTCCGTACCCGCTTAATGTAATCAAATCGCTATCCAGTTTCTGCGAACCGACGGGGTTGAAGCCTGTTGTCTGATCAACATACTCTTCGGTCGCCCGGTTGGCACCCGGAATCGAGATTTTAAAAACGCGATCACGTTTGTTCACGAGTAAGACACGCCGCTTGGCGTCCTTACCAACAAACGCGACTGAATAGATGTAAGGATTGCTCGAGGCCGCGGGGTTGGACGGCCCGATTTCGACAAGCTTATCGCCCGCGTGAAAGTTGTCGTGGAGCAATTTAAGGACCCAGAAGCGCGCATTCGGCTTGCCGTTGTTCCAATCCACCATCGACACGCTAGGAAACTGTGTGGGGTATCCGACCAGTTGGGATTCTCCGGCAACATCAATCCCTATCTTTGTGAGCTCGCCGAAAATGTACGCGTACATCGCGCCAGCCAGGTTCCAGTAGGAATTCGGAATCGGCTGAGCCACGTGGCCTGGTTCCCCTTGCGCGTTGTCGTCGGCTGCGATGACGCCGAGTTCATCGATCGTCGTTTTTGTTTCAGGCGACAGTCGCTTGCGAATCGATTCGATGTAATGAACCGTCTTTAAGAATCCGTCAGCCTGATCGAAATAGGTGAACTGCTCGATTTCGGGAGTCTGATCCGGTGTCGGAACCGCATAAAAGTGATAGGAAATGAAATCGAGCGGAACGCCTGCTTTGTGATTCTTCTGGTCGAGAAAATATTCGAAGTAATGAGGGTTTATCGGAATGGCTAATGCCAGGCCGACAAACTTCAAATCCGGCCGAACCTTCTTCATTGCCAGGACGACTTCATCGTAGAGGCGCGTGTAGTCTTCGGACGAGATGTGGTGCTCGAAGTCAACCTCGTTCAGCACCTCCCAGTATGGAATGGAATAGTGATAGCCGGACTCGTGACGGTTGCCAAATTCGTCAGTAAATCCACCCTGGGTATACCAACCGATCAGACGCGCGTAATAATCGGCGACCTCTTTGCAAGTGGGATCCCGTAGTTCGGTTCCATGCTCGTAATCCCAGGTGACTTGATTTGGATCGGCTGGATAGGCCGTCGGCTTGTCGGACTTGTACATCCATTGCGGAATGGTGCTGAAGTTCAAGATGACCGGATGCCCCTTGGTGGCTTCCAGGAAATCGATCGTCATAGGATCGATCAAGGAAAAATCCCACGAGGTTTTGCCCTCCTTGGGAGGCTCAAGTTCCGCCACGCCAAGTTTTGGATAAGGAAGCCAGGGAACATAACGAACGTAGTCGGCGCCAAGATCATGGACGGCCTTGTATGCATTGTCGTGAACAGGAGTTCCACGGCGCAGCGGTGGATTGACGACGACCTGCAGCGTAGGAGTGGTCTGCGAAACGCCGATAACCTTGTCCCAATGGATTTCGAGCTTTAAAGGCTGGTCTTGCGCGGACAGCGACCGAGTGGAGACACTCACGATAAGCCATACCAAGACAACGAACCAACGACGATCAAGACTGTTCATGTGAGTCCCTCCGGAAAATCACCTCTCACGACTTACCGCGTCGATGCGACGGGAATGCTCACACCGCGAGACTCTGGTGGTCAATGACAATCACAAATGAGATGCGGTTTCGCGATGCGAAATGGTTGCTGCCTGAAACTACTGGAGTAGAGAAACTGGGGCCGATGTGCAGGGGGCGGCGTCTGCCGCAGGGTCGGAATGTACACTAACACTCAAGTTCATTTCAAAATACAGAATCTCGTGCCGATACACCGGAATGCTTGTATGCCGATCTCGCCGTGCGTATGCTGGGCAACTTAAATCGGGAGCCGGCATGCAATGGATGCGCAACAGAAGAACCCGTTGAAGATCGGCATTTTTGGCATCGGGCTGCAAGCATATTGGTCACAATTCGACGGACTGGAACAGCGACTCCTTGGGTATGTCAAACGAGTGGCGGCGAAGTTGGAGAGGCCTGATATTCAGGTCGTCAATCTGGGTTTAATTGATAGCCCAGAGAAAGCTTTTGCTGCCGGAAGTGAGTTTCGCCGCGCCGATGTTGACGTGATTTTTCTGTACGTAACCACATACGCACTGTCGTCGACCGTATTGCCGGTTGTGCGCCGCGCAAAGGTCCCGGTCATTCTTTTGAATCTGGCGCCTGCGCCCTCGATTGATTATGCCCATTTCAATCGCATGAGCGACCGCACGAAAATGACGGGCGAGTGGCTGGCATTCTGTTCCGCATGCCCAGTTCCTGAAATCGCCAATGTCTTCAAGCGCTGCAGGATTCCATTCTTCCAGGTCAGCGGCACACTGGAGGACGACCCGATCGCGTGGCGTGAGATCGATGAGTGGATCGAAGCCGCCCACGTTGCTCACGTGATGGAGCATAACCGTCTCGGGTTGATGGGACACTACTACAGCGGGATGCTCGACATTTACTCAGATCTGACCCAGCAACTCGCACACTTTGGAGGCCACATTGAGATTGTCGAGGTGGAAGAGCTTGCGAATCTGCGGCGAGCTGTGTCGAACGATTTCGTTTCGAGGCGCGTCGGGGACTTTCGAGAATGGATGGATATACAAAACGATTGCCCCGCCGAGGAACTTGAGCGGGCCGCGCGAACGTCAATCGCACTTGATCGCATAGTGGACACACACGGTCTTGGATCCCTCGCGTACTACTACATGGGAACCGGAAATCCCGAGAATGAGGACGCGATCAGTTCGATCATTCTTGGAACAAGCCTGTTGACCGCACGGCATATCCCAGTTGCTGGCGAATATGAGATCAAGAATGTGCAGGCAATGAAGATTATGGATAGTTTCGGCGCGGGGGGATCGTTCACCGAATACTACGCAGTGGACTATAACGATGACGTTGTCTTGATGGGCCACGACGGCCCGGGCCACATTGCGATTGCAGAAGGCAAGACCAAAGTGAGGCCCCTCAAGGTTTACCACGGCAAGGTAGGCCGAGGTTTGTCTGTGGAGATGTCGGTGAGATTAGGACCGGTTACCTTGCTTTCAGTTGTACAGACGGTTGAAGGCAAGCTCCAATTGTTGATTGCCGAAGGTGAATCTGTGCGCGGGCCTATATTGGAGATCGGAAACACCAACAGTCGCTATCGATTTACGACCGGAGCACGCAAATTTATGAATGACTGGAATGCGCACGGGCCTGCCCATCACTGCGCGGTCGGTATCGGACACATCGCAAGCAAGTTAAAAAAGTTCGGATCGCTGCTCAACATGGAATGCATTCAAGTTTGCTGATTGGCGGGGGTTTTCACCAGACAGACACAGGCTTTCCGCCTGGCGAATAGCGCTGTTTGCGTTTTGCCATGCGAAACAATTGTCAGCGATCATTTCTGCCTCTCGTTTCCAATAACCTCTGGCTCCCGGCCATTTCCGTAGATCCGTCGCCAATTCCTTTCACATCCCAAAACGACTTCGTTTTCTCATAGCGAAACGTCTCCAAAAGGATGTGCTCCTGATTGACAGGCAAAACAGCCGATGTGACCATCCCCGGCGGTCTTGAAATCGGGGCGGGCTGGTGTGAACGGGGTCTTCATGAACACTCGGCGATTGTCGTCCATACGCTTGTTGCTTCTGCTCTGGTTGATCCTAAGCGCACTGCTCTCGGGTGCGCAAACATCCGACGACTCACTGGCTGCTGGCTTCAAGAATCCTCCAGACTCTGCCAAGCCCAGAGTTTGGTGGCACTGGATGAACGGCAATGTGACAAAGGAAGGAATCACGGCCGACACGGAATGGATGAAGCGCACGGGCATTGCCGGCATGCAAATGTTCGATGGCAACTTGGGCACACCACAATTCGTCGACAAGCGGTTGGTATGGATGACTCCGGATTGGAAAGACGCATTTCGGCACGCTGCCGCTGAAGCTGATCGACTTGGACTGGAAATGTCGATGGCAGCATCCGGCGGATGGAGCGAGACAGCTGGCCCGTGGGTAAAGCCCGAGCAGGCGATGAAAAAAGTTGTGTGGAGCGAGACGATCGTCACGGGTCCCAAGAGGTTTGACGCCGCTCTTCCTCATCCACCGACCGTGAACGGGCGCTTTCAGAACATGCCCCTGCCACCCGATTTCGAATTTCCGTCAAACGACGATCTCCCCGGCGCGAAGTCGCAACCGAAGGGATCGCCCGCCGCTCCGGATCCCACGTACTACGCGGATTCAGTTGTGCTCGCTTACAAGGTGCCAGAGGGCGAAGTTCGGATGTGGGACTTGCATCCCAAAGTTACTGCTAGCGCCACGGGAATGGACTTGGCCGCCCTCACTGATGGCGACGTGAGCAAGAATGTTGCCCTTCCGTATGAAAAAGAGGGGAAGGCGTCCTGGGTTCAATTTGAATTTGCAGAGCCTTTTCGGGCGCAGGCCTTCACAATTTGCGCTGGTGTTGCGAGTGCATTCGGTGGGCCCTCGATCCCAAATGGTGAGGTTCAGGTCAGCCCGGACGGGCAGAATTGGAAAACGCTGGTGGCTCTTCCGGGGCCCGGACACGCGTTCTCCGGCTTTCCGTTACGGACGTTTTCGTTTCCACCAGTGTCGGCAAAGTACTATCGCGTGAGTTTGGTGCCCGGGCCGCCGAACCGATTTGCCGCCATGATCGGACTTCCGCCAGCCCGTGAATTCTTGCTGTCAGAAATTGAATTTCACGCTGCACCGCAGGTCAACCGATGGCAGGAGAAGGCCGCGTATTCCAACATGCTGGAATACGGTGACACGGTGGCCACGCCCGATGTAAGTACCCGCGAAGTTGTGTCGGTCGCAGATGTAGTCAACCTCACCTCTAAGCTGCGCAAGGACGGCACGCTCGATTGGGAGGTGCCAGCGGGCAAATGGATCATTCTTCGCATGGGCTATTCGCTGACGGGAGAGAAAAATCATCCCGCGAGCCCGGAGGCTACTGGGTACGAGGTCGACAAGCTCAGCAAAGAGCACGTGCAGGATTATGTGAAGACGTACGTGAACATGATCTCCGGAACGCTCGGCCCTTATTTCGGAAAGAGCTTCCGCTACTTCCTCATGGATAGTTGGGAAGCCAGCAACGAAAACTGGACCGAAGACATGATCCAGGAGTTCCAGAAGCATCGTGGATACGATCCGACGCCATACCTACCGACGTTGACGGGACGCGTGATTGGCAGCGCCGAAGCGAGTGATCGATTCCTGTGGGATTTTCGGCGAACCATTGCAGACCTGCTTGCGGACAATCATTACGGCGCGGCAACCGAATACTTCAAGAAATTCGGAGTCGGTTTGTATGCGGAGGCAATGGGCGTCGGTCTGCCAACGACGGGCGATGGTCTTCTCAACAAAGGCAAAGTCACAATTCCGATGGGCGAGTTCTGGGTGCCGTTGCCGGGGCAAAGCGATACTCCGGAGCATCCAGCCGATCTACGAGAAGCATCATCTGCAGCTCACATCTACGGAAAAACGATCGCCGCAGCCGAGTCATTCACCACAATGCCGTTTGTTCCCATGTGGGGCGAGTCGCCGTTTTATCTGAAGCCAGTTGGCGATCGTGCGCTTGCACTCGGCGTCAATCGAATTGTTTTTCATGAGTCTGCAGCTCAACCGTTCGTGGACGACCAGCACAAACCCGGAATGACGCTCGGCTTCTTCGGTCAAAACTACACGCGAAACATCACCTGGGCGGAACAGGCGAAGGGATGGAACGAGTATCTCGCTCGGAGTTCCTACCTCTTGCAACAGGGCCTGTTCGTTGGAGATCTCGCGTACTACTACGGTGAAGGCGCTCCGGTCACCGTGCCTTTTTGGAAGGCGATCGATCCCGCTCTGCCGGACGGCTACGCGTGCGACTGGATAAACACAGACGTTCTGCTCAATCGCTTCACTGTAAAGGATGGCCGTCTTGTGTTACCGGATGGAATGAGTTATCGGGCGCTCGTCGTGCCGGAGGATGTGAATCATCTAACGTTTCCAGTCGTCGAAAAGATCCGTGATCTGGTTGCAGCGGGAGCGATTGTGCTCGCACCCAGACCGGGGATCTCGCCCAGTCTTTCCGGGTATCCCTCGAGCGACAATCAGCTCCGGTTCGCAGTCAACGATCTGTGGGGGCCGATCGACGGCAAGAGCGTCACTGAGCATAGTTATGGCAAAGGTAAAGTGTACTCGGGCACTCCGGTGGCGCAGGTGCTGATGAACGAGAAAACGCTCCCCGATTTTGAGTACAATCGCCCGGCCGTTGACAGCGAACTCGTCTGGATTCACAGGCGCTCCGATGATGCGGACATTTACTTCGTCGCAAACCAACGGGGCCGTTCCGAGGACGTAGAGACGAAATACAGAGTCTCGGGAAGGAATGTGGAGTTGTGGTACCCGGACAACGGCAAGATCGAACCGGCGGCCTACACGATCGTCGAAGGCGCAACGCTGGTACCCTTGCATCTCGATGCCTACGGTTCCGTGTTTGTTGTGTTTCGCGGAAAGGCGGCCTCGACTTCGCGATCTATTCCAAAAGCTGTGAGGACTGAGTTAGCTACGGTCAATGGCCCATGGGATGTTCGCTTTCCGCCGAACTGGGCTGCCCCGCCGAACCTCAAGCTAGATAGCCTGATCTCGTGGACAAAATCTTCTGACAGTGGTGTGAAGTATTTTTCGGGCACGGCAACGTACATAAAAGACATCGAAGTCTCCGCGGACCAATTGCGATCGGGTGGCAGGGTCTTTCTCGACCTTGGCGAAGTAAAAGACATTGCAGAGGTTTCGGTAAACGGTACGGCTACTGGGACGGTCTTGTGGAAACCACCGTACGCGGTAGACGTTACTTCTGCATTAAGGCCCGGGACAAATCATCTTGAGATCAAGGTGACAAACCTCTGGACAAATCGCGTAGTCGGTGATCACCAACCCGGCGCAACGAAACACTATACGTTCACAGATTTCAAACCGATGAACCTCACCAAGGATTCTGAGTTACTGGAATCCGGTCTACTGGGACCGGTCCGGCTGTTGAAAGTCAATGATCAGTAAAATCTGTTGACGTTTCGCAGGGAGCCCCGATGTTATCTCGCAACGTCTTTAGAAGGATATCGTTCGCAGTTTTCCCAGTTGCGTTCTCACTATTCGCACTTGCACAGGACCATCCACTGCCGAGCGACGAAATCGAAACGAAGATCGAAAGTCTTCTCGGACGCATGACGCTTGAAGAGAAGATCGATCTTCTGGGTGGAACGCACTTTTTCGATGTGCCTGGAATTGCTCGATTGGGCCTTCCAGACTTGCACACAGCGGACGGCCCTTTTGGCGTTCGCAACGACGGACCCGCAACAGCCATGGCGGGAGGCATCGCTTTAGCAGCAACCTGGAACGAAGCATTAGCCACGCAGGTTGGAGCGCAGATCGCGCGCGATGCGCGCGCGAAAGGAAAGCATTTTCTACTGGGTCCCGGCGTAAACATCTATCGGACCCCTCTTAACGGTCGAAACTTCGAGTACTTCGGCGAGGACCCGTTTCTGGCTTCTCGGATGGCGGTTGGTTACGTCAAGGGAATGCAGCGTCAGGGCGTATGCGCAACCATCAAGCACTTCCTTGGGAACAACTCCGAATTCGGACGCCACACGACCGACTCGAATATCGGCGAACGGGCCCTGCGAGAGATTTACCTTCCTGCATTCGAAGCGGCCGTGAAGGAAGCACAAGTCTGCTCCGTCATGGATTCCTACAACCTTGCCAACGGCGAGCACATGACGCAGAACGGAGCGTTCAACAATGATCTGCTCAAGAAGGAGTGGCAATTTCCAGGCATCGTAATGTCGGACTGGGATGCAACCTACGATACTTTGGGCGCAGCCAACGGTGGTCTCGATCTCGAGATGCCATCGGGGAAATTTCTCAATCGTGAAGCTCTCATCCCGCTAATCAAGGCAGGCAAGGTGTCGCAGGCGACGATCGACGACAAGGTCCGCCGCATACTGCGTGAAGAATTTCGGTTCGATTGGTCGGACCGCCCGGCGGCGGACGTGGATATCCCACGCTACAACGAGCAGGGACGCGAAGTTGCTCTCGAAGCTGCGCGTCAAGGCATCGTACTCTTAAAGAACGGGGGAAATGTACTTCCATTGGATCGCACGAAAATCAAATCGATTGCCGTGATCGGCCCAGATGCCTATCCTGCGGTCCCGGTCGGTGGAGGCAGTGCACAGGTTACGCCGTTTCACGCCGTAAGCTTTCTCGAAGGCATCAGCAGCTACGTTAGGGGCGCGGCAAAAGTCTATTCGAGCCATGGAATTCCGAGCCTGAAGAAGATCGCGCTGGAAACAAATTTCGCTGTGTCACCGGGCGGCGCTCACGGAATGAAAGTCGAGGTCTTTGATAACCAAAATCTGGAAGGCTCTCCTACCCGGACTGGCACCGACGAGCACATCAACTTTGGTGAACCCCTCAATATTCCAGCAATTTCGGAAGAAGACTTTGTTCCCGGCCCCCTCCCTCCGGACCAGCCTACTTCGATCCGTTGGACAGGCTTCTACACGGCTGCGGCCACAGGCAACTACGAAATTGTCGTTCAACAAGCTGGCTTCTCAGATTGCGGATATCGGCTGTTCCTCGACGGCAAACTCATCCGCGATAGTTGGACCCTTACGAAGTCGATTGTTGAGGACACGGTCGCGTCGCTCGACACTTCTCCTCACAAGCTCGTACTGGAGTATCACAGCGCTGGAGGGTTTGGGGGTGCTTTTGTGCGCTTGGGGATCGCCCGCCAGGGCAATTGGGTCGATCCGAAGGCAGTAGAGCTCGCGACGAAAGCAGATGTTGTGCTATTAACCGTCGGGTACGATCCGTCGACCGAAACAGAGGGCTTCGATCGTACCTTTCAGCTTCCTCCCGGGCAGGACGAGCTGATACGAAAAATTGCCAGCGTCAACAAGAACACGATCGTTGTCGTGAGTTCCGGCGGAGCTGTGGACATGAGTTCCTGGCTCGACCGTGTCCCAGGCCTGATCCAGGCGTGGTACCCGGGGCAGGAGGGCGGGCGGGCGTTAGCTGAGATTCTGTTTGGAGAAGTAAACCCTTCGGGTCGTTTGCCGGTGACCTTCGAAAAGAAGTGGGAAGACAATCCCTCTCATGATTATTACTATCCGATCGCAGGCACGAACCGCATTGACTACAAAGACGGAGTCTTCGTCGGTTACCGCGGATACGAAAAGAATCACGTGAAGCCGCTTTTCCCGTTCGGATACGGGCTCTCTTATACGACTTACAAATTCAGCGATCTGAAGATTTCTCCACCTGTTGTGGGCACGGCACAGTCGCGAGCGGTCGTTTCATTTTCCCTCACCAATACCGGCACACGTGCCGGCGCCACGGTGGGCGAAGTCTACCTGTCTGAGAGTCGCTCCTCCATCTCGCGGCCGTTGAAGGAACTCAAGGGATTTGCCAAGGTCGATCTTAAACCGGGTGAAACGCAACAGGTGCAGGTCCCTCTCAACGATCGGGCGTTTTGCTCTTACGATGAGAAAACCAGCCAGTGGCGAGCCCACGCGGGAATCTACGAGGTAATGGTTGGCAGCTCTTCGGAAAAGACTGAGTTGTCGGGAGAATTGAAACTTGAAAAGGCGATTGTGGCTCCGTGAATTCACATTTAATGCGAATCGCGGCGTTCGCCGAACTCAGTTCGCAACAAGGTGTAGCGGTCCAGCCACTGCCGTTCGTCTTCCCCAGGAGGAACTATCGTGATGCGTGTGCGTAGCGTGGCGTTGTTTGTAGTCGTTCTCATTATCTCAGTCGCCGCAAACGCGGCTCCCGTGCACCTGCGCTGCGAATCGCTTCAGAATCCTTTGGGAATCGATGCGCTCACACCTCACCTCTCGTGGCAAAGTGACAACAAGGAAGCAAACTGGAAGCAATCTGCCTACCAGATTCTGGTGTCGAGCAGTGCTGAACAGCTCAGTGCGGGACGCGGCGATATTTGGGACAGCGGCAAAGTAAGTTCTGGCGAATCGGTCGGGATCTCCTACGGAGGGCCGAAACTCGAATCTCGCAAGCGTTACTACTGGAATGTCCGTGTCTGGGACGCTACCGGAAGGCCGGCACAGTCGTCCGAAGCGGCTTGGTGGGAAATGGGCCTGTTGAACAAAGAGGGCTGGAAAGCCAAGTGGATTACCTGGACGAATCCAGACGAGGCAGCGGATCGAGACGGCGTTCGGTGGATCTGGGTTGCGGGGCAGGATGCCTTCAGCATGGAGCCGAAAGCATCGGCGGAGTTCCGTGCAGAAGTGAACATCCCCGAGAAACCGCGTGCTGCAGCGTTGTTTCTTCTCGCGCGGGGAGACTGGGTCGCGAAAGTGAATGGTCACCTTGTGGGCGCAAAGGAAAGGTGGAACTCGTTCGACCGGCAAGATATTGTCGGGGAACTTGTACCCGGCAAGAATCTGATCGAAGTCACTGTCACAGTCAGGCCCCCGGAACAGTTTGGACCCGATGCAGGCGCCAAGACCAAAAAGGCGGCCCTGACGGGTGTTTTGAAAGTCACGCGAGCAGATGGGAGCGTCCGGCGCTTTTCGACCAACGGCGATTGGCAAGCGCGCCTTAGCACCGATTCCGCTTGGCAAGCAGCAAACGTGGTCGGCGACCTTAATGAAAAACGAATGGGAGACGTTCCGCCGCTGCCCCAACCCGCTGATCTGCTGCGTCACAGCTTTACTGTTTCTAAAAACATCAAAGCTGCACGGCTTTACGTGACTGCTTTGGGCAGCTATCGAGTCTTTCTCAACGGTCGACGTGTTGGAAACGATGTTCTGACTCCCGATTTCACCGACTACACCAAGCGCGTTCTCTATCAGACCTACGATGTAAGTGAGTGGCTTGCGAATGGTGCGAATGCCATTGCAGCCGAACTTGGCGAGGGATGGTTTGGCAGCGGACTCACGTGGGAGGGTCGATCGTACTTCTTCCTTCGTCCGCCAACTCGGTTGATTGGGCAACTCGAGATCGATTATCAGGATGGCACACATGAGACGGTAGTTTCCGACGACTCTTGGAAGGGCGCCGTGTCCCCAATTCTTCGCTCGGAAATTTATGCGGGGGAAGTCTACGACGCTCGCACGGAGCAGGCGAACTGGAACGAATCTAATTTCAACGATCGCAGTTGGACTCCTGTCACCGTTGCTGATTCGCCATCGATCTTACTGACAAGCCAAATGTCGGCGCCAGCGCGTGTCACGGAAACGCTCACGCCCAAGAGTATTAGTTCATCGACCGACGGAAGTTATGTCTTCGACATGGGACAGAATATGGTCGGATGGGTGGCGCTGAAAGCGCATGGCCCGGCGGGAACTGCTATACGTCTCCGTTTCGCTGAAATTCTGAATCCTGACGGAACAATTTATAGAAAGAATCTGCGTAACGCAGACGCCACTGATCTATTTGTTCTTCGCGGCGAAGGAGAGGAGACCTTTCGGCCGCATTTCACCTTTCACGGATTCCGCTATGTCGAGGTAACTGGGTATCCGGGGACGCCGACGCTTGATGCGATCAAGGGCGAGGTGGTCAGCAGCGTCAGTGGGCTTCCAACTGCCACCCTGAATACGTCGAGCGATCTTGTAAACCGCATGTGGTCGATTGGGATATGGGGACAGCGTGGGAACTTCCTCAGCATCCCAACAGATTGCCCGCAGCGAGATGAGCGCTTGGGATGGATGGGGGATGCCGGCGTCTTTTGGCGAACCGGCAGCTACAACTTTGATATCGACGCCTTCTCGCACAAGTTCATGGACGACGTCGTGGATGCGCAAACCAATAAGGGCGAGTTTACGAACGTATCACCCGACGTACTGCGCCCCTTCGGAAGCCAGGGCGCACCGGGCTGGGGTGATGCCGGCGTCATCGTTCCGTGGACCACCTGGATGCAGTACGGCGACAAGTCAATCATCCAGGAAAATTGGCCGGCGATGGTCCATTGGATGGATTTCCTACAACAACAGAATCCTGACTTTTTGCGCAAGAAGGGAGTCGGCCCAAACTTCGCCGACTGGCTTGCGCCTGACGAGCACACGAACAAAGACCTTCTCGCGACGGCTTACTGGGCGCTGATCGCTAACATGATGTCGCAGATGGCTCATGCAATCGGAAAAGAAACAGAGGCCAAGCAATACGGCGATTTGATCGGCAGCATCCGAGGCGCATATCAAAAGGCGTATATAAAGGATGACGGCGAAGTGGAAGGTGGAACGCAAACTTCCTACGTAGTCACTCTCTATACAAAGATGGCCCCGCCCGCGCTTGAACCAGCAATGGTGAAAAACCTGGTGGCAGATATCGAAAAGCGTGACTGGCACCTTTCCACAGGGTTTCTAGGAACTCCTTTCCTGCTTTTTACGCTGACGAATCATGGCCGAGCAGATGTCGCATATCGCCTGCTGTTGAATGAAACCTATCCCTCCTGGGGTTACATGCTTTCAAAAGGTGCAACAACATGGTGGGAACGGTGGAATGGAGATACAGGTGATCCCGCGATGAACTCCTACAATCACTACGCCTTCGGATCGGTCGTTGCGTGGGTCTATCGGTCCGTCGCAGGAATTGACACTACATCAGCGGCGCCAGGATACCGCGATATCGTGATTCACCCGCTTCTGGACTCGCGGATCACGCGCGCGCGCGGGGAATATGAGTCTGTTTACGGAAAAATTGTGAGCGATTGGAAGGGAACGCCGTCAGGTCCGTTCGTATTGGATGTGACCATTCCTGCCAATACGTCCGCGAAAGTGTTTCTTCCGGCGATCGCTTCTGCACATGTTACGCAGGACGGCAAGCCCGCGAAAACCACAGCAGAGGGTGACAGTTACATCGTTGAAGTAGGTTCCGGCTCACACACGTTTGAAGTGAAGTGAATCCTTCACGGCAGTCAGGAAACCCTCGCCGACAGCCCGGAGGCTCGGCCCGCTTAAATCATCAGCGTCTGGATTCCTCGACCGAAACGACTTCCCTGCTGAGGTGATAGTTTTGTCAGGTGGCTCCAACATTCGATCGTACGCAGCGGCGTCGATCGCAACGCTAGTGACCTGCAGCACACTCCTACTACTTACAATTTACGGCGGCAAGGTGCTTGCCCAGCGAGATTCCACGTCCGCAGACCTCAAGCAGCAATTTCTTCACCCGCCGGATGACTGCCGCATCATGATGCGCTGGTGGTGGTTTGGCCCGGCAGTGACAAAGCCAGAACTCAAGCGTGAACTCGAACAGATGAAAGAAGCGGGAATCGGCGGTGTCGAGATTGCCACGCTCTATCCTCTGGCGCTCGATAACCCCGCGACTGGCTTTCGGAATCTTACGTTTCTCTCTGACGAACACATCGAGGCGATCCGGTTCGCAGCCGATGAGGCGCGGAAACTCGGCTTGCGTATCGATATCACTCTCGGGAGTGGCTGGCCGTTCGGAGGGCGACATATTCCCATCACTCAAGCGGCCGGCGCTATGCGGATCGAGAAAGCAGTAATTGCCGCCGGTGTGAAATCAATTTCAGTCCCGAATATCGGGAGCGGAGAAAAACTTGCTGCCGTATTCATCGCACCCGGGTCGACCGATCCTGCTGACTTCAAGAATGCGAGGCAATTAGAATCGCCAGACATCCAAAATGGCCGCCTGCAGCTTCCCGGCCAGATAAACGCTCCTCAAACCGCGATCTTCTTTATATCGAGCCGCACGGGAATGATGGTGAAACGCCCCGCAGCGGGAGCCGAAGGATTTGTTCTCGATCATTACGATCAGAGTGCGATCGAGACCCATCTGCACTCCGTGGGTAATCGCCTACTAGAAGCCTTCGGAGACCATCCACCATATGCAGTATTTAGCGACAGTCTGGAGGACTACGGGTCGGACTGGACGAGCAATTTGCTCGAAGGGTTTCGTCAACGCCGGGGGTACGATCTCACGCCGCACCTGCCAGCTCTGGTTGCCGATATAGGGCCAGAGTCGGCGGCCGTGCGTCATGATTGGGGAAAAACACTCACCGAACTTACCAACGAGCACTTTCTCATGCCCTTGCACGCGTGGGCGCAGCAGCATCACACGTTACTGCGTTCTCAAACATACGGATTTCCTCCGGTCACGTTATCGAGCAACCGATACGAAGATCTCCCCGAAGGTGAAGGCAAGGCAACGATGTTGATGTGGCGCCAGTTTTCTGACACGCGCTGGGCCGCCTCGGCTGGACATCTTTTCGAAAAGCCCGTGATCTCGTCGGAAACCTGGACTTGGCTGCACTCGCCGGCCTTCCGGGCGACGCCACTTGATATGAAAGCAGAAGCCGATCTGCATTTTCTGCAAGGAATCAATCAGCTTGTTGGGCACGGTTGGCCGTACTCGCCAGAGAGCGCCGGGGAACCGGGATGGCGCATGTACGCGGCGGGCGCTTTCAACGCTCATAGTCCATGGTTTTTTGCGATGCCTGATTTGGCAGCGTATCTGCAGCGCGTGAGTTTCGCTTTACGCCAAGGGGAACCTGCGAACGATGTGGCGCTGCTGTTGCCAAACGATGATGCCTGGGCCTCCTTCACGGTGGCCAGCGATTCGAATAGTGCGGTAACCACGAAAACTGGTTTTAATACTCGTGGAGAAAACATCAGCATCGATGAGACCATGCCCAAGCTTCTGGGAGATATAGTCATCGGGGCGATTGTCGACGCAGGCTTCAACGTGGACTTCATCGATGCGGATGCGATCGACTCGCTTGGTGTTTCTTATCCTGTTCTGGTGTTACCAAGTGTTGAACGCCTGCCTCTCGCCACGTACCGGAAGATCGAGGACTACGCGAAAGGCGGAGGAATTGTCATTGCTACGAGGCGCCTGCCGTCAACTGCTCCCGGATTCACGAACGCGGACGCAGAAAGCCGCGAGATTCGGGAAATATCGCAGCGACTCTTTCAGAGCAATACTGCGACCGGGCATTTCGTGGAAGACGACGGTCAACTGGGAGAATCGATCGCAAAGTATTTGACACCAGACATTCGTTTCTCTCCAAAGACGCCCCAGGTTGGTTTCATTCACCGATCACTTCCAAATGGCGATCTATACTTTGTGGCGAACACAGACAACCGTTCGGTACGAGTGAAGGCGAATTTCAGGCAGAAACGAAAATTTGCTGAGCGGTGGGATCCGTTCAGCGGTCGAACTTCCCCAATGCAAGGTCCTGAGAACATTGTGCTCTCATTAGGTGCCTACGAATCATGCCTGATTTTCTTCACAGACTCCGCGCCGAACGAGTCAGTTGGTAAGGTGCCTGAACCTGCGCACAGTTCTAACTTGCAGCCTGTCTCGATTGATCTCTCTACAAAGTGGAAGCTGTCGTTCAAGGGTACGAACCAGGTCGGCGAGATGACTACTCTGCATTCCTGGAGCGATGACGAGCAATCC
>Ga0126371_10000172_pt1 | contig 49429 bp, 54 predicted proteins | sample PanSoiMetaPlot_4_FD_110145 | JGI IMG/M metagenome (GOLD analysis project Ga0126371, IMG submission 110145) | Tropical forest soil microbial communities from Panama - MetaG Plot_4 | ecosystem: Environmental > Terrestrial > Soil > Tropical forest > Bulk soil | place: Panama | collected 2016-02-17
GTGCGGGCAGCTTTTTTGAGGTCCCAGGAATCGAAGCTAGTTGAAACATAACCTGTTCATGTCGAAGGCCAATCGGACTGAATCCAGAATGAGAATGATTTTGGGGCACGCGTCGCGCGTGACTGTGTGCTTATTCGCAGTGGTTTTCGCGCTTGCCACGGCAGCGCTGGGACAAGGAACTTCTGAATTTAACCTGCAGCCTTCGGCGTTGTCTCCGTCGGCAGTCGCGCCAGGCGGAGTATCTTCGACTACGACTCAACTCACGCCGGCACTGAATTCGGGGTTCACCGGCAGCGTGGCTTTGACTTGCCAGGTGACGGCCGCGATTGCGACGACAGACACTCCGATTTGTACGCTAAGCCCCACGGCGGTGACAGTTCCGGGAACTGCAGTCGCAACGATCACGACCAAGCCGACGACCACCCAGACACTTTACTCGATCACGATCACAGGGACTGGACCGACCACGACTTATACGAGCCCGGCGCTGGATTTCACAGTGCTGGCGGTGACTCCGCAGTTCACGATTACTGTGCAGAGCGCGGTTGCACCCACGAGCGTGCCCGCAGGTAGTGGCGCGCAGGGCGTGGTGAGCATAAATCCGAGCAACGGATATACGACTCCGACCGGCGGGATCACCCTGGCGTGTGGTTCAATTAGTCCGTTGGTGGCGATTTCTCCGGTGTGTTCGTTCACCCCCAATGGATCGCTTCTACACGTCACGGGTGGGCAAGCGGCGCTGTCAACGCTGAACATCACTACGTACGGCCCGATCGTGACCGGGGCGAGAGCGCATCCCAGAATATTTTATGCGTTTTGGCTGCCGATACCGTTGCTGGTTGGCATCGGCGCCGCGACTGGAGGAAGGCGAGCCAGAAAGGCGTGGGGACTGATTGCACTTTTCGTGCTGAGCGCTTCCCTGCTGCTCGTCCCAGCTTGCGGAAATACCACGAATACGACAAGCACTCCGAACGGAATCACTCCTGCGAATACCTACACGTTCACAATCGTGGGGGTGGACGAGAATGGAGTGGTCTCGAGCAACGTCAGTTCAACCAATACCGGTCCGACCGTCACCCTGACGGTGACCACTCCTCCCAAACAGTGAACCATGGGTCGGCGCTTCTATCGCTGGCGGCGTGTATTGATGATTGTCGCCGCTGTAACTTGTCTGACCCCGCTGGCTACTTCCAAGAAAAGCAAAGATGAAATTCCCGCGGTGCGCTGGGCCGAGGGCAATCCCGGCTGCACGTTTTGGCGCGGCAATGATGGGAAGGATCGCTATGGTATGTGGTCCGATGATGTTGGGATCGTCATGGCCGTAGATTCGCAGGAATTGCAGAAGGTGCATCGGCGGCACGAGTTGTTCTTCGCCGTGCTGCTTGAGGTGAGATATCGGGGACAGGCAGCACTCGATTTCACCGCCGACAATATTACGCTGGAGTTTGTGAAGCATTTTCGGGTGCGCCAGCCTGCGCTGAATCCAAATGATTTTGCGGATAAGGTACAGAACGACGCAGATACGCTGAACGATCAGACAGCGCAGCAGGTAGAGAAACACCCGGAGCAGAAAGAGCAGAAGGAAGCGTATGTGCGGGCCTATCTGCGAGATTCGGCGGAACTGGAGGAGTTTGTCGGAAAGAATAGCCTACGGCCGACACGACTGAGTCCGGGCAGCAGGCTGACATCCGGATGGGTGCTTTTCAGCATAAAAAGCAAATGGATCGGCAAATGGAAAAAGCGCGAGGAATTCATTCTGCGAGTGCCGATTGCGGGAAAGATGTTTGAGTTTCCTTTCCAGCTACCACCGAAGCCGGGGGAAGAGATGTTGAGAAGGCGATGAAACATTTAGTCATTTAAGCATTTAGACATTTAGACATTTAATCAATGGACCTCCAACGATGTCGCCTTTCATTGACTAAGTGATTCAATGACTAAATGACTAAATTCTCACGAGGCTGCCTTGCGCGTTTGGCGCTCGATTTCGGCGGCCTGGTGCATGAGGACATCACGCAGCGAAACCAATCCCCTTAATTCTTTGCCATCGACGATGGGGAGATGGCGGAATCCGAATTCGCGCATGATGAAGAGGCACTCTTCGATGCTCTCATCGGCGGGGACGGCGCGCGGGTTCGCGGTCATGACTTCGGAGACGGCGGTGGTGCCGGGGGTGCGACCGACGGCGACGACGCGGTTCATAATGTCGCGCTCGGAAAGAATACCAACCAGGTCTCCATTGCGGAGGACGGGCAGGGCACCGACATTGTGTTCCATCATGTAGCGGGCGGCTTCGAGCACGGTGCGCGTCGCGTCGACAGAATAGAATCTGCGGTCTTTTATGAGATCGCGGAGGGTCTTCATAGGTGCTCCTTCGAGGGGCAGAAGCTCAGGACGTAGCCGCCATCAGTACGGCTTGATGCAAGTGGGGAATAATGTATCACAGGAGATCGAGGATTCGTGGCCGGGGAGTTTAAGCCCGCCTCACTCCGCTCGTCCTTCTCCCTTCCGCACAGGCTTCGTCCCTCTGCAGGCAGAACTCTTTTACCGCTGAGATCGCGGAGAAAGGCCGCAGAGAAACGCAGAGGGCCTTCAAAAGCGGCTGCCGCAAAGACAACGTTAGTCAACTATTAATCCGAAAGTGCGGATCCCGACGTGTGATAATGCGGCAGCCGCACGTTGCCACCTTCGACGCATCAACAAAAGAGCCGACTTGATCCTGGCGGGACGCCCCCGCAACCTGGGGAGCGGGTCGGCCGGGTTCTCCCATTCTTGCTTCCGGCTACACCCGGGAGCACCTGACTACGTTCGCGGTTGCCGTGCGGCGGTGGTCCGACGGAACGTAAGATCGCTGAGCCGGGCTGGCCCACCCCTCCGGTTTGCTGAGATCAGCACGAGGGGCACCCACCTTGTTGGCGCTCTGGGCTAGATCAACAAACCAAGACTCGGAGGAAAGGAACCGACACGGTTATCGAATCAGCCCTGTGCTTATTCATATCGCAGGGCAAGCGTAGGATCTACATTTGCGGCCCGTCGTGCCGGAACGTAACAAGCCATTAATGCGACGAACACCAGGAGCAGCGACACGGCCACCAACGTGAGGGGGTCGCTGGCCGAGACCATGAATAACTGAGTGGCCATCACCCTGGTCAGAGCCATGGCTCCAAGAACGCCAATGACGATCCCGGTCAGGACCAGCCGCGCCCCCCCGCCGAGGATGAGCCGAAGCACATCGCTCCTTTGGGCTCCCAGGGCCATCCGCACGCCGATTTCGTGCGTGCGTTGACCAACCACGTAAGAAACAACGCCATAGATGCCAACGCTGGCGAGGATTACAGCCAGCGCTGCGAAGGCTGCCAGCAGAATCATCAAGAATCGATGACTCGCAATTGAGCGAGAAACTACCTGCTCCATGGTTTCTTCGCCATAGATCACCTGCTGATCGCTCATTTCCTGCGCCACGTGGCGGACGGATGCGAATGAAGCCGCCGGATCTTCAGCCACCCGAACCACAAAGGCCGTCGAACTTGTTGACTTGGTATAGGCGTCAGGCATTTGCACCAGTGGAATGTAGAGCTCAGCTCTCAACTGCTGCAGGTCGTCACTGTCCAGGCCCCACTGCTTGACGTGGCCGACGATGCCGATAATCTCTGCTAAGTCGTTCCCGGTTTTCAAATGGATTCGTCTCCCAACAGCGTCTTGCCCTGGGAAGAACTTTTTCGCAAAGACCTCATCGACCACAACCACCTTTGGCGAGTGCTCATCATTTTGCGGGCTGAAAAAACGACCCGCTAGCAGCGGGGTTTTCATGATCTTGAGGTAGTCCGGATCGACGATGTAAGCAATGGCCCAATTCATGTCATTGTCATTGGCTGGCTTCGCCTGGCCTTCCAGCCAGAACAATTGTTCATCGTCGGAATCCAGAGGCGCCGCCCCTGAGGTCTGGGCCACTGCTTCTACGCCCGGGATAGCACCAAGCCTGCGGTTTAATTCGCGAAAGTGAGCACGGATTCCGTCTGCGCTGGCCGTCAGGACCGAAGGTGGGGGTGTAAGGCCGAAAGACATGACATGATGCGGATCAAAGCCGGGATCGACTTGCCAGAGCCTTACAAGACTGCGAACCATCAGGCCGGCCCCGGCCAACAGCACCAAGGCCATTGCCATCTCTGTTACGACGAATACACCTTGGGCCCGGTGGCGTGTGCCACTGCTGCTCCGGCCACCTTCCTTAAGAGTCTCGTTATTCGCCGTACGGGACATCTTCAGCGCGGGGGTAAGTCCGAAGAGAATTCCGGCCATTACCGCCGTTGCGGCGGTAAAGATTAGGACGTGAGTATCGAGCCCGATCTGTTCGGCACGCGGCAACGTACTCGGCAACGCAGCGAGAGCAGCGCGCGTGCCCCAGTGAGCAAGGAGTAATCCAACGGCGCCGCCGATCATGCCCAGTAGCACGCTTTCTGCAAGGAGTTGACGCACCACCCGCACCTGTGTTGCACCCAAAGCAGCACGGATGGCGAATTCCCGTGCGCGGACTGTGGACCGCGCCAACATCAGATTGGCTACATTCAAACAGGCAATCAGCAACACGAAACCTACCGCGGCCAGCAAGACAAGCAACAGCGGCCGTACGTAGCCGACCATCTGTTGTTTCAGAGGAGTGAGGTTTGCGGTGATACCTTTATCTGTATCTGGAAAAGCAGCCGCCAGACTGCGCGATAGAGCGTCCATGTCGGCTCGCGCCTGCTGCACCGTTACTCCTGGCTTGAGTCGCGCGATACCGTGGAAGCCCAACCCTGCGCCGCGATTCATCAGCAACGGATTGTTCCATTGCCCAGCGGGCACGAAAATCTCCCCATCCCGGAAGCTGGGAAGCCTCAGATGGAAGCTAGCAGGAATGATTCCGACGACCGTGTAGCCCTTTGGTCCGAGCGCGATGGTTTTGCCCACAATATCGGGAGAGGAACTGAATTTCCTGCGCCAGAGGTCCTCTCCAATCAGGGCAACAGGCGCCGCGCCAACCTCATCTTCTCCGGCCATGAAGAGTCGGCCGCTTATGGGCTTCACTCCAAGGATCGAAAAGAAGTCCGAGGAAATGAGATCACCATCTATTTGCTCGGGCTCTCCCGCGCCGATCAGGTTGAAGGAAAAAACGCGCGAGACCGCCATCGAGGAGAACGAACGATTGTCCTTCTTCCAGTCGTGAAAGTTCGGATACGAGATCGACCCGTTTTCGAAATTGGCCTTGTTCTCTCCTAATGCGACTAACTGATCGGCGTGCGGGAAGGATAGCGGGTTCAATAACACACCATTCACGATCGAGAACACGGCTGTGTTTGCGCCAATGCCGAGCGCGAGAGTAATCACGGCAACCGCTGTAAACCCCCGAGACTTCAACGCCGTCCGTATGCCATAGCGAAGATCTTGGAATAGAGTTTCCATTAATTCCTTGTTCCGCGCGAACTAAACTCACATTTGTCTGACAAGAGCACCCCAGTCGCCAATATTCTTGGGACGGATCGCCATCGCTTTCTTGCATTTATCGATAGCCACCATTCGCGTAGTGTCCACTATCAGGGGTCAGCGTCCGAAACCGGACAGCAGGGCGGGGCCGTCGCTAGGCGAAGACGGGCAAGTCTGGAGACAGGCTCCCGTCTGTCCAGAAATCGCACAAGTCGATCTTCGGACGTTGAGAGTGTCAGGACCCAGAGGATGTAACGGTTGCTTCTTCGGTTGATGTAAGTGCGATTGACGCGCCGTTCCCGACTGGATTGCTCGTCTTGTTGCGGAGAAAATGATTCGCAGGCTCCGAATGCAAGTTTGCAACGCCAGCGCCTAACACTGCTGCAACCAGAATGGTGAACGCGAACAGAATGGGCATGCCGCGCATGGGTTTAGCGGCTATGAACATGCATGTCCCCACACCAAGTAGAGTGAAGTTCAGCCCTGTTTTGCCGAGCCGGTCTCTATAGACCTGCCACGAAAATATGAGACTCGCTGAGACGACCACCGTCCACGACAATCCCCAGAAACCGGATCGCTCGGCGTGAGAAGCGTCTGCTCGAAACCGCCAAGGCTGTGACGCATCCCAAGGAGATTCCTTCCATGCCTCCAAGATAGGAATAGTCTTCTGCGATCTTGCCACTAGCGAATAGAGTTCTGCCAAAGGGACCAAGAATCACAAAGACGAAGAGTATGGTCGGAAAGACGATGCTGCGGCCGAAAAATCTTTTGCCGGCGAGTAGGAGACAAGCCAAGGGAAAAAAGAGATAGAACATCTCCTCTAACGAAAGCCCAGTGGATATCCCAATTGCCAGGCAAGTATCCGCGATGACTTTCCAACTCGTTAAGGTGCAACGTCAATGCGGCGAGCAGAGCACGTCCAAGGCCTCCGGTCTCTGCCGTGACTACGTAATGGTGGACGTCCGCGAAATGCAGAGTGCACAGAACGCAAGCAGCAGAATTAGCAGTGGTGCGATGCGCGCAAACCGAAACCGATAGAAGCCACGCAGGGAAACCTGAGGCAGAGAACCCCAGCGCTGGATAGTGATGGAAGTGATGAGAAATCATGAGATGGCAAAAAACATCTGCACACCCAGGTAGGTATTCCAAACGAGAATGTGCACCAGCTGTGCAGGTAGAAGCTCAGTATATGGAACCCCAGCGCCGAGCAGGCGAATGTTGATGTGGTTCATTTAGACGAAAAAGATAGAAAGACCCCGGAGCAGGTCTATGCCATCGAGACGCTTCCAGGTGAGCGGGTGAGGAGCCGATTCGGAGAGGGCCACGTCTTCATTGTGTATGAAAGCCATGATTGCCAGTTCTTACAAGCCGTACGAACGAAGCCAACGTGTTACTACGTTACTCTCTCGTTGGCTGATTCGGTCGGTTTCATACTCCGAACAGACTTGGTGCGCTCAACCACACCAAGGCCCGGACGCATATGCAAAAAGCGCAAGGACGGGCACCCGTCTTCTTGGTGCTATTGGGACGATAAGAAATCGGAGCACCCGCCTCACAGTATTGTCCACGCGAGATCCCTCCGCCCCGCTGGTAAAAACGCGGGCGTTCGGGATGTCGCACGTATGGATGTCTGTCGGCTAGCCGGGAATGCGCTCTGAGCCGACCCACAGTTGAGCAAGGTCTTTGAGGTTGTCTTTGTAGGTACGCGTTACCAAGTAGTCCCTCCCACCTTTCACACGCAGCCTGTACTCTCCTGTCGGTAAGGGTTGGATCTCCTCGACGGCCGAAATGTTCACGACGACCGAGCGGTGGATGCGAATAAAACCGTAGGGTTTGAGCTTCTCCGCCATCGACGACAGAGATTCGCGCAGCAAATAGGGAGTGGGCCGGTGTCGCAATGAAACGTAATTACCTTCGGCTTGGACTGCAACGATCTCGGCCAAATCTAAGAATAGGATTCTTCCGTTTGTCTTGAACGCGATTCGAGCCGCCCGTCGTTTTGCCATCACCTCCAGCTGCCGCAAGACTCGGATGAGGTTTGCAGCCTCCACTCGGGTTACCGGCTGCAGGGCGTTAATTGAAACGACCGCACTATCGTGAGCTGATTGTTGAACAAACATCTCACGCGCAACGGTCTTCTGATCGCGAATCTCGCGGGCGCTCATCATGGAACCCCTGCTCTCCTTTCGACTCCCTGATACTCCCCGCGGTTACTTCTGCCCAGTGCTCACTGCGGACGGAAAGCTGGATTGCTCGCCGAAATAACACTCAATGGATTCCACCTGTCCGTTCATAATTCGGAGATACTCCACGTTCCGGAACGATTTACCGTCCTTGGTGTGGCAAAGATACTTCACAAAAGCATCGTTCGCGCCAGTCGTAATCCGCTCCAGGTTAAAATGTCGAATGAAATCGATCTGTGTTTCCCAGCATCGCGTTTTGAAAGTGCTTTTACTGATGTGATCGTCGCCGGCCGCGCTCGTAAAGGTGAAGTTATCGGCGAGCAGGCGATCCACTGGTCCCCAATCTTTTTTCTCCCAGGCTGCGTACCACTTCCGCACTACTTCCTCGTTCGCTGAGTCTTTCTCTCCTAATGGGTTTGCACTTGCCGGCCCCGGCAGCTTCACAACACCAACCAACACGCAGGCTCCCGTAGCAAGCAGATTCCTGCGTGACACTGCGACGCTTGTCATGGTCCGTTCTCCTTTTCATGATGTAGTTCGAAACGTTTCGCCCGACCACGATACTGAGTAACCGCGGTCGCATCACCTCTTTGGGTCGGTGCAATCAGCTCCGCTTGCGGCTGCGCGCGCGAAGCGACTTTAGCCACCCCACGATATTTCTGATGCCGATATTCCACACCTTCACATCTTGGGAATTTTTCGCCAACACTTCGTAGCCTTCGACCATCGCGATCAGAAAGGTCGCAGTCTCTTCCGGAACCAAGTCGCGGCGGACAGTTCCCTGAGACTGCCCCCTGCGCAAAGCTGTGGCAATGCCTTCTTGCCAGGCCTGGAAGATTGTCTCCAGCCGCTTGCGGAATTGTTCGTCGAGCGGAGACATCTCCTGCGCCAAATTGACCAGAGGGCACCCGCCCTTTATGTCTCTTGGCCGAGTTGGTATCGCCCGTACAATGTCGATCAAAGCATCGATAGGGTTCTTGTCCTTGCTCCGTTCGAGAGGAAGCAGCCACCTGTCACGGGGGAGGGTTGCGACGACCTCATCGATAATGGCGTGTCCCAGAGCTTCCTTGCTGTGGAAATGGTGGTAGAGCGCTCCTTTGGTGACGTGGGTGGCGGCCAGGATCGTATCAATGCTAGCGCTCTGGAATCCCGACCGGTAGACCTCCCGATAACCGGCTTGCAGCAAGCGTTCCCGCGTGCGCTCTGGACTACGGGATCTTCGCTTCCTTTCGACACTTCCTAACATACCGACCAGTTTGTATGTTAACTGATTGAAAGTCAATCGCAATTAACGCCCCTGACTTTGGGGCTGCTGACTCTTCTCGAATTGTGTAACTCTCGCCAGTGTGTGTATGAAAAGCTGGAGAAAAAGCCCGATCCACCGTTCCGAGGTCGCCCCGGGACGTTGTTAGTCCATCACGCTGCTGCACAATTCCGAATCTCTACCCTGTTGTGCCGCGTAATTGTTCTGCGGGTGGAACATCACATGCTCCCGCTGTGAGTTGTGCATTAACCGCTACAGCGCCGGGTGCTACGTGGTGTAAATCGCCACCCATCTCGGCAAGGAGACTATGCCCGAAGCGAGATGGAGGAGAAGTGAGCATGCCCAGACCGTTGCGAAATTTCTGGATGCCGTGGGTTACAACGATTGTTCTGGGCTTATTCCACAGTGCAGTCGCTCAAGGGAGCTACAAAGTTACCGATTTGGGTGTTCTGCACAGTAGCAATAATCTGGGTTGCGCCATGGACGTTAATGATGAAGGCTGGACGTACGTCATGTCAGGAAACCTGCCCCCGGGCGAGCAGGATAACTTGGGCGGGACACTCCTCAACGGACGTGCAATGCTCGAGATCAACGGATTCAAGATCGACCTGGGCTCGCTCGGAGGAAAGAACACCTGGATGAACTGGGGCCGGATCAATGACTTCGGGCAGATCGTGGGTTATTCAGAAACGAATGTTCCCGATCCGAACGGCGAAGACGTTTGCGGCTTCGGCACACACATGACATGTCGCCCGTTTATTTGGCAGTTGTTCCACATGAGCGCGCTGCACACGCTCGGCGGAAATAACGGGCAGGCAAGCGGAATCAATCTCAGCGGACAAATCGCCGGATTTGCGGAAAACGGTAGCCTGGACCCCACCTGCCCTTCGGGCGCTACAAATAACCGGATTGTGCTGGGAGCGTTGTGGGCAAACGGCAACCCCAACACTGTTCCTCAAGTTCTGCCGCCAGTGGGTTTAGATCCAGACTCGATCGCAATCGCCATCAATAATCATGGCCAAGTCGTAGGCTTCACGGGAAACTGCACCAGCGATAACGACGCCGTGCTATGGCAAAACGGCGTGCCCACCGCCCTTCCTGATCTCGGAGTAAAGGGCGGCAATTTGGCTTGGGACCTTAACGACAAGGGTCAAATTGTTGGAGAAGTTTTTAGTTCTGACGGCTCAACCGTCTTTGCCGCTCTGTGGCAGAATCCCAACGAAATCACAAACCTCGGCACTTTGCCGGGAGATATTGGCTCTCTGGCCAGCGGCATCAACAACCAAGGCCAAGTGGTGGGAAGCACCTGGGACTCCAGCTTCAACTGGTCGCATGCGTTCATCTACGAGAACGGTACGATGACCGACCTCAACACTCTGTTTCCTGAAAATTCAAACCTCCTCGCAACCATGGGCAACAGGATCAACGATCGGGGACAAATCTCGGGCATGGCGATCGTGCAAAGCGGTCCGGATAAGGGCAACATCCACGCCTTTCTGGCAACGCCTGTAAAGCAAAGCATCGGCAGGTCGATGGCAGACGTTGCGCGTACACTCCCGAAGATCACTATGCCGGCGAATGTTGGCAATCAAGCTTTGCGGAGATTCGCACCCGGCCGTTTCGGGCGATAAAAGGATCGTTCCCCCAAGTGTGTGCGCGATCCGAAATGTCTGGCCGGTTGTGTCAGGTAATTGTTTTGCAGGTCGAACGCCGCAGTTGTCCTAAGTTGTATAGGACTCGTGGCGCTGTGGCGTTCGCCCATTCCTAGCCAAAGTGTGCTTTTGCAATCTCATGCTGCGTGTTCGTCATTGTCTAGAGTGCCCGAAATGCCGCACTCGATATTTGCCAGGTTCGAGTCCTTATGACAACGGGTCTTACTTGGTGCCAATCACAGAGATCGCCTCGTCCGGATGGATACTGTACTGTTCATGCGGCTTCCCGGCTGCCTGCAGCGAATGGCGATGGAGTGAATTGAAGCCGTATGAAGTCTGCGGACCAGCTTACTATCGCGGTTACGGTTCACCGGACGAAGTGTGCGCCCTTCGAAGAACAATGCGGATCTGAACCACCAGATCGCGCTCCCATCGTGTTTGCAGATCTTGGTGCATGAGGGGCAACAGGAGACTGGGGAAAGACACCCCGGTTTTCGAACGGTCGAAGATCGGGGAATCTTGCGTTTGTCCCCAGCTTGTGCCCGTCCCAGCCTCTCGATCGTGGCAATGCAGGAAGTATGGCTGCCGAACTTCGGCCGGCCAGTTCAAATGAGCATAGACTCGCCGAATACACGTCGGGATGAGGACGTGAGCCACAACAGCGAAGGCAAACTCATCAGCATCGACCGCTGACGACCGGGGTTGAGGGTGGAAGTGAATCATGTTCGCCCGCGTAAACACTGCGAAGAGCTTCAAAACAACTAGAATCACCGGAGGTCCTGAATGCTTTGGTTCTTTGAATCTTTCTTTCCTGTCGTGTGAATCACCTTTCTCGTCTATTGGCGGATCAAGGCCGCCGGTACCAAAACCGCCCGGCTCACCGAGCCGCCGCCCCGAGCATCATGCGGGCCCTCGCCTTCCTACCACCAGCTCTGGCCGTCTGGTCCCTTCGGATTGGAGCTGTTGTTACCGTCGGCGGTCTCCTCTCGCCGTCTGGGCGCGCCAGCACCTCGGCAGCAACTGGAGCAGCGCCGTTACCATAAAGCAGGGCCACGAGTTGATTACCACCGGCCCCTATGCCCTAGTCCGTCACCCTATCTACACCGGCATTCTGACCGGATTCCTTGGCACGGCGATTGCGCTCTCCCAGGTGCGCGGAGTCATCGGTTTCGTCCTGATATTCCTCATGCTCGGGGCCAAGCTCCGTATGGAGGAGAAGTGGATGCATTCCCAATTCGGGGAGACGTATGCCACCTATGCCCAGCAGACCGACGCCCTAGTGCCGTACCTTTTCTGATCACTATTTCACGAAAACCTGGCACAGACGGAACATATACGCGGTGTCTTCTCGTTTTCTACGAGGGCGGATTTGAAATTGGCCGCTATCTTGGGACGTACTGCGATTAGGTCGATTTCTATCAAAGCGCCACGAGCACCAGCGGCCAGAACCAGCTGCACCGTGGTGCGTGCGGGCTTAGTCGGTTGGTCCTTGGTGCCGAAGAATTGGCTCTATCCCTCCATCATGCCGTCAAAGTCCATCTTGCCGTCTTTCGCAGGCTCGACCCCGAGGTACACATGCATCATCACCACATCGCTCATCGTCAGCTTCTGCGATTCTAGGAGCCGTTGAAGGTCCTTGAGCAGACCCACGGTTTGCGACTTGGTATCGTTGTGTGTCTTCGGGTCCGGGTCGAGGCTTCCACTCACATACAGCGTGTCTCCTGCCTATACTGCGGCTGAAATTGGAAGGTCAGAATTCGGCAGCGGAATTCGTTTTGTTGTTTGTGCGGAAGCTGTCAGGGAACCTATCAGCAAACGACTGCCGGTCAATGTAACGACAGCCAGGTGGCCGCACAATTTGATTTTTTCAACGATGAAGTGAGCGGCGCTTATGCTTTTCGCAGGATGCTGGACCCTCGCGGATATGTGAGTCCAGCAAGAACAGCTTGAGTCGCCGTACCAAGCAAAGAATGCAGAGCATCGACGGCAGGTGTAGCGATGACGTTTTGGCCACGGTGCAGCACCACAGGAAAACTGGAGAGAACGGGGAGGCGATGCAGCGATTTATTCGCAATGAGAGACGCTGGTAATTGCATCGCGGTCCGTGCGGTGATGCCTAGTCCCGCTTGAAGTGCTCCCCATAGTCCGTCCAGGCTTGGACTGGTAGCCGCGATACGGTACGGGACGCCAGTGGCTTCGAGCTGTTGCACCGCAGCCTTGCGGAAGGCGCATTGAGGGCCTAATACAGCAAGCGGGAGTGAAGCATCTTGCATGCGGAAGGTTCGGCTGGCGATCCAAAGCACGGGGAGTTCGCCCAGGAGAAGCGCGTCCTTCCGGTCTGCGAAGCCGATTGTTAGTGTGAGGTCAAGCTGTCCTTTGTCCAGGGCTTCAATAAGCGCTCCGTTGCCCTCGATACGCAGTTCTATCTGCGTTCGCGGATAGAGCGCCGTGAACTGCCGCAAGGCGTCAGGCAGCACAGACGCGAAATCCTGCGGAGCACCCATGCGAACCGTGCCGGCCAATGTCACTCCCTGCATGGTTTGCAAGGGGTCATCATTTAGCGCAAGCATTCGGCGTGCGTATCCGAGCGCTGTCTGTCCTGCTTCTGTCAGCTTGAGTGCCCGGCCATGCTTGCGAAAGAGCGGTGTTCCCAGATCCTCTTGAAGACGCTTCATCTGCAAGCTGATGGCAGACGCTGTGCGCCCGAGGCGGTCAGCCGCCTGGGCGAAACCACCAACATCATGCGTCGTGACCAGAGTCCGGAGGGTGTCGAGATCAAGATTACGTAGAAGCATCTTGCGTTTGAGTGTACACACCTGCGGCGGGGGAGCAGGATCAACGCTTGGTGCGGCTTAAGTGAGGGTGTGGGAAAGCCGGGGACAGACGGAACATCCCCCAGTTTTTTCGACGGATGAACACGCGAGGTAGAGATCCCTTCGCCTTCGCTCAGGGCAGGCTCTTCGACTGCGGTTGAATCTTTGCACTTACGACGCGCAAAGATCAATCCTGGCTCAGGATGACATTGCCGTGGTGTCACACCAAAAACTAAAACACTTTATGGATTTCTATTCACCCTCAGATGGCTGCCAAAGCTCGATCGGATTTCCATCTGGATCTTTAAGCCACGCAAAGATTCCCATGGAGGGATATTCCTCGGTCTTTTCGATTGCCACGCCTTTACTCTTAAGATGGCTCAGGACCTCCGCCATATTCTTCACGGTGTAATTAATCTTGCCCGTTCGCGGCTTATCCTTGATGTCTTGATCCGTGGGCATAATCGCCCACGCAATTGTTCTCTTGATCTCCGGATTTTTATTATCCCTATATTCAAAAGATGCATAAATTGAACTGCACTCTGTATCTTCGCCCTCAGGAACGATTCCGAGGCAATCGCGATACCAAGTTGCCAATCTCTTTGTATCGTTGGAAAACAGAAAAGCGCCGCCAATTCCGTTGATCATCGGTTCCTCCCGTAACTTCTATGTTGACCCCATCTCCGCCGGCTTTCGAACCGGCAGGCAGAGTTCCAATTCAAAATGCGACCAATCCGTTGCGCTTTCTTTGTCCAGGAAAACCTCAAGTGCTGGCGCATGCTCGGGCTCGAAGGCGCTGTGGACAAGCCAATCTCTGTACAGGTAGTCCCATGCCGTAGCTACTTTATCGATATCGCCGGAAACCTTTATGACGGCGTATCGCATAGCTGGCATTTTCAATTTCGACATTCCTTCCCCGCACTCGAAGGGAAGAGAGGATGCAAGACAGACCTCGTACCGATAAAGGTGCTTTGGCGTCACGTGTGGATCGTCTACCGTCATTCCGAAAAGAATTCCTTGCGAAAAAATATCCTGGGACTTGGCCCATTCGATCACGGCCTTGAGGGCGGCAAGTACGCTGTCGATTTCGAAGGCATTCGTAACCCGAATATAGGCGACTTGCCTTTCGGGAATGTCGATTAATCTCACTGGGAACGCGGCTCTCTTTTCCTCCGGGCTCATCGGGAGACCATATTCGTCTTTCGGGAAGAGTTCTTTGCAAATCTTGCTCTTTTTAATTTCGCCACTTTTTCGAAACTGACTTGGCGAAGTGTCGTAGCCGGATCGGAAGGCACGTGAAAACGTGGCCGATGATGAAAAACCGCAATCCAAGGCGATATCGGTCAGGCTTTGTTCGGAATAACGAAGAAGACGAGCGGCCTTTTCAAGACGAAGCCGATTCGTAAAATTGTTCAGGGTTTCGCCAGAAACCGCGGTAAAAATCCGATGGAAGTGAAATTCCGAGAAGCAAGCAACATTCGCGAGTTCAGCCAGCTTTACCGGGCGATGCAGATTCCCGCGAAGATAGTCGATGACCCGATCAATTCTCTGGGAATATTCGCTGTTGGCCTGGATCTTTGCGATGGGCACGGGGTGACATTGTGCCATAGAAATTACTTCAATTGGCCCTATGAAAATAGGGCCGAAAAACGGGGACGGACGAGACGTGTTTCAGGTTTTCCCTCGGTTGAGTTCAAGTTTTTGTAGCGGTTGTGCGGACTTGTTTGGACCAGCTGATCACCGCACCCGGAACAACGCGTTGCTCTGGAGTGTACCGGCAGGTGTCGTTACCTCGACCGACACGGTAGTCGCACCGGTCGGGACCGCAGTTTGATTTCGGTAGCCGAAACCACAGTGAATCCCGCAGTCGTACCATTAAAGGTGACAGCCTTGTGCCGGTCAGGTCTGTTCCCAGGATGATCACCGTCGCCCCCACCGAGCCAGAAACGGGCAACGCCTCCACAAAGGGAGGCAGTCCCACGGAGAGGCTGAACACCGTTCCGTCGAAAGCTGTCCCGTCCCCTACGGTGGTGCTATAGAAGTTTCCGTCAGTCGCTTGAAATACTGCGGCGAGAGGACCACCGCCATCCGCGCAGTTGGACAGCTGGCAAAAGCTGTCTAGCGTCGTCAAACTGCCTGCAAGGGTGATTCTGAAAACCGCGCCACCGATCTGGAAGTTTGGGCAGTTCAGGCCTCCGCCACTGGTTGTCCCGTAGAAGTTTCCGTCAGTGCCCTCAACCAACGCCGCGACGGGTTCTGCTCCATCCACGCAGTTGGTTTCGGCGCAAAAACTATAGAGCGTAGTCAAAGTACCGCTTGGCGTGATCTTGAAGACTGTGCCCCCTTGATTCGCTCCGCCATGGTTGTTATCCCGTAGAAGTTACCGTCGCTGCCCTGTACCGACCCTGCCTGTGGGTTACTGCCATCAGCTCAGTTGGACTGAGAGCAAAAGCTGTAAAGTGTCGTCAGTTTGCCGCCGAGATTCAGCCTGAAGATCGTGCCCCCACAGAACTCGTTAACGCAGATGCTGCCGCCGAACTTAGTTGTTCCGGAGAACTTTCCGTCCGTACATTGTAGAACTCCTCCGCGGAGGATTCGTCCAGCGGGGACATGAGCGAAATCATGAAGGCGAGTGAGACAGCGACGGCGACTGAACACTGCGCGCTGAAGACAACCGCTAGCGGCCTTTGTTCTGAAAGGCGGTGTAAAGCCGTGCCGCGCCTAACAGCGCCGGTAGAGACTCCCGTACATATCTCCGGTGCTCACGTCGGGGTGATGACTGCCGATCCTCCGGAGCGGTACTAGATCGGCTTCCGGGAAATCTAATATTCGGTGGCCCGAATGGGCAAGCATTGTACCGGCATGACAGGTGGGTTTGGCTTACTTCACCGCGACGCCAAACGGATAGTTGTCCGTCTGAATCGCCTGCCCCACCGACAACGCTCCCGTCGCCGGCGTGATCGCGTATTGCGAAACTGTGCTGCCGCCTTGGGCGACCGATCCGAAGTTGGAGACGAACATCCAATTGTTGTCTGCGCGGATCGTCATCGAAACTGGTCCCGTCCCGGTCGCGACGGTCGCAGGACTCAATGCCGTCAAACTCCCTGACACCGGGCTAATCGTGAATCCTGACACCGTGTTCGACAGAGTGCCCACTACGTAAACATTGTTTCCAAATGGGCTGACAGCGATCTGCCCCGGTCCATTCGCGCTTCCCGACAGGGGAAACGGTGAACCGGAGACTGGCACGAGGCTGCCATCTGCATTTGGACAATTCGGCGATAGCACTGCCATGCAAATTGTGTAGCCGCTGATCCTGTTCGTCAGGCTTTCACTCACATAAACAAAGCGGGCACAGGGATCGACCGCCACTCCTGCCGGCACCTGGCCCGTTGCAAAATGAGCAACGCCCCCAGCATTCGAATTTCCCAGCGCGCCAGTCGAGGTATTTACCGAATACTCCCAGACAACATTGTTGATCGAGTCCACCGCGTAGAGATATTGGGTGCTCGGGGGCACATTGGTCGGAGCCTGACAAACGGAATTCTGTGTGCCATTGATTCCTGTACCGGGGAAAACCGTGGGGGTCGGCGCAACTGAAACGATGTTTGGCGGGAAGAACCCTGGGGGAAGAACGAATGAATAAGTGCCTGGCACGAGGGTCAGGCCGCCTCCGCTACCAATCGAATAGACATTCACCCCTCTGCTGCCTTCTGCCACAAACAAAAACTTCCCTGCGGGATCCATGGCGAGCGAAACCGGGCTCGGATCGGACAGCAGATTCCCCACCTGCGTTACTCTCCCATCGGAACCGATTGCAAACGTGGCGATCCCGGGCTTGGTTGCATTCGGACACTGGTTGCTGCTGTTAAAAATTACGAAGACGAATGTCCCCGCCGGATTGGTCACCATTGATGCCGGCGACCCATTCAACAGACACTTCTCGTTCGCCGTATCGCTCGTCGGGTTGTTAATCGGGGAAATATGGCCGTTGTTCAACGTAAAACTAAACGTCTGTAGCGCAGACGATCCCTGGCTGCCCACGATCAACAATCCGTCGGTCGAGGAATTGAAGTTGCTTCCGCATGCCAACAAAAAACCGACCGATACCAACCCCAGCATTGCCCCGAGCAGCCCAAATCGTTTCGACATTCTTTCGTTCTTCTCCATATTTGGCATGAGGATCGCGCGAACACACGCTCCCGGCGGCCGCCGCCGGGTCCTGATGATCTGAAAACGCGGGAATCTCAACCCATCTGTGTATCAGGAAAGCACAGGAAGAGCAATCTCCCGCCCAAAGTTGGTTGGAACCCTAACAGTCCCAAAGAGTTGCCCGCATCGCCTGCAAGACAGTATACGGGAAAGTTGCAGATCAGATGTTGAATGAGGTCTCGTTATGACTTTCGCTCCGTGGTGACCATTTCCGCCGGCTTTTGCATTTCCAGGCCTGTAATCAAGGGCAGCCGTATCTCTACCATCAGCCCACTCGGCTGGCGGTGAAACGCCGCCACCTTGCCTCCGTGGAACCTCACCGCCCGCTCTGTAATAGCGAGTCCTAGTCCCACGCCGCCGGTCTGGCGTCCACGCGCTTCGTCTAGCCGATAGAACGGTTCAAACAGTTTTCCCAGTGCATCCAGCGGAACGCCCGGCCCAGCATCACTTACCCGCAACACGGCCTCGCGTTTGCCAGAGCGCTCCTCGTTAGTGAGTTCCACGTCCACCGACGATCCTTCATGGGTGTACCGGATCGCGTTTCGCACGACATTCTCCACGGCGCTGTGCAGCAGCGACGCATTCCCCTGCACAATCCACTCGCCCTCGGGAATCGTGGTGCGCACGTGACAGTGCCTTGCTTGCGCTTCGAATTCCGCGTCTTCCGTGACACTCTCGACCAGTTCGCCCAGCGCAACCGGAGTCTGCGGCACCAACTGCTCTCCGTCTTCCAGTCGCGCCAGAGTAAGAATTCTGCCGATCAGTTCATTCAGGCGACTGGCTTCGAGTTCGATCCGGTCCAGCATGTCCACACTCTCAACACCGGCTCGCTGCCGTGCGAGTCCGAGGGCGACATTCAACCGCGCCAGCGGCGAGCGCAGCTCATGGGAAATGTCATTCAGCAGCCGTGACTGCGCCTTCAGCAGAGTTTCAATTCGTTCTGCCATTGCATCAAAATCCCGCATCAGCCCTGCCACTTCATCCCGGCGTGCAGCCGATGGAGCACCTGTTCTTGCGCTCAGATCACCCGCCGCCAACTGTCTGGTCGCCATGCGAAGCCGCACGATGGGCTTCGTCAAATACCACGACAGCAGATAACAAACGAGCCCCGAGGTAAATACGCCAATAAAAAGGCCCGTGAACGGCACGCCTCGCGGACCGATAAACACGCGCGGCCCCGGCGGCAATCCCAGAACAACCGTGTAACGGTGCTTGCCGTCTGAAGATGCCTTCGAATCCCTCTGTACCGGAGGCGCTGGAAATAAGAATCCATCATGAGGCAATCGCGGCCCTCCGGCCGCCACGCGCATCGCCCAATCCGGGGCACCTCGACGCGAAACTTCTTCCATGCGTTCGTCAAACAAATACGCGCGGACGTGCTGACTCGCGTCTACGCTCTCGAGGTATTCTCGAACTTTCGGGCTTCCGCCTTCTTCATATGCGCTGACTGCATCGTTGAGCACGGTCGTGCGCAGAGCCTCCCAAGTCGAACTCCGCGGCCGGAACGCCAGGGTCACAAGGATCGCCAGCACAAAGAACAGAGCCTGCGCGACCCAGAACGAGATAAAGATTCTTAGAAACAGACTTTTCATGGATGGACTCTACGCCGAGTCCTACACCTTCGACTTTTCCCGCGGCCGGGCGAAAATGTACCCCACTCCTCGCACTGTTTTGATGTGCTCGTCATTTTCGGTGTCGCCCAGCTTTTTCCTCACCTTGCTCACGTGCATGTCAATGCTGCGATCGAACGGCGAAAACTTCCGACTCAGCACTGCGTTGACCAGCCGCTCTCGCGGCACAACGCGTCCCGCTTCGCGCAGCAAAACTTCCAGCAGATTGAATTCTACCGAGGTCAGATCGACCGGCTTGCCTTCCAGCCGCACCGTGCGCGTCGCTGGGTCCAACTCCACATCACCCACTGCCACAACATCTGGCGCCGCCGGCGAACCACTTCCGTCCCCACGCGTTCGTCGCAATACCGCCCGAATTCTCGCGACTAGCTCCCGCGGATTGAACGGCTTCGGAAGATAATCATCCGCTCCAATTTCCAAGCCGACTATGCGATCGACATCTTCTCCGCGCGCCGTCAATAACAACACCGGAAGGCGCGACGTTGCGCGAATGCGCCGCAAGACCTCGAACCCATTGATCCCAGGTAACATTACATCCAGCACAACCAGCAAATAATCGCCGTTTGTTGCCTTCGTCAATCCACTCTCGCCGTCGTGCACACATTCAATCGTGAATCCCTCGGCGCGTAAATATTCCCCAACGAGGTGGCAAAGTTCCACATCGTCATCAATCACCAATATTCGTTCCATGTTGATTTAATTGTGCACCCTTCGACCCTCTAAGTCGTTGTAAAGAATTGTCAAACCCCAGGCGCGGCCGGACCGCGCCTTAGCGTTACAAAACTTTACTCCGGTTGACCGACTCTTTACCGCTTAAGATCCCGGAATCGTGTTCCTATCAGAGTACGCAGTTCCCGGATACCCGGACGAAATAGGAGTTATCAAATGAAATCAGTTCGATTCCGCTTCCTGATCGCCGCTCTTGCAGTTCTGTTGGGAACAGCAATCGCCAAGTCCCAGACCGCAGATGACACTCCGCCGTCTCCGCCGATGCACGGGCACCACTTCGCTATGGGAGGCCCGATGGGGCACTTCTTCGCCGCGAAGCTTAATTTGACCGACGAGCAAAAGGCGCAGGCGAAGGCCATTTGGCAGAAAGAGTCTCCGACCATGAAGCCTCTCATGCAGCAACAGCACCAGCTTGATCTGCAGCTTCGCCAATACGTTGAAGGCACTTTCGATCAGGCAAAAGTACAGGCCATTGCCGCGCAAAAAGCTCAGCTGGATGCTCAGATGACGGTGGAGAAGACTAGGATCCACAGCGAGATGTACCAGATCCTCACCGCAGAGCAGAAGGCGCAACTCAAGCAGATGGAAGCGGATCATGAAGCGCGCATGCAACAACGCATGCAGCGCCACGCAGGCCAGGAAGCGCCTGCCCCCCCGGAGCCGTAGTTTTCTGCTCTCGATGAACTCTCCGCCTGAACAGCGGAGAGTTCACCATCGCTGATAGACGGTCCACGAACTTCTCCGCTCAGAAACGACAGTCGCTTATGAGCAACTCGATCATCACCGTTGGATGGCTTTTCTTTGCGGGTTGGAGTGCGGTGCTCGCCACGCTGAGTGGAATTGCATTCGGCCGTGACCTGTTTCCTGAAAAGATCCACACTATCCCCCCTCACGAGATGTCTCCGACCAACACCACACGCTCCGTATCGCGCTGAGCAAGATTGGCGCATCTTGGCGCTTGCTGGCTAGCCTCACCCCCTGTAGTTATTGGTAATTCCCCTAATCCAGCACAGAGGGACAGACACCTTGACCAGAGTCAGAGGCTCACTCGGTCGCAAAGGCTTGGCTCCCGGAAAGCGCGGTGGCTCCATGATTGAGTGGTCACGACTGCGAAGTTCTAAGAATATTCGCTGTCCCTACTGCGTTGAGGGAGATGACTTCAAGATGATGGTTGCCCAGGGCAGCGGCGATTGGTTCTTGTGCGTCAACTGCGGCCACCTCACGCTGCCCTCTTATCCCACCTTTCGTTGTTTGTGCAGCAAATGCGTCGGCCTGAAGGGCGTGCGATCAGAGAACGCCTCCTCTTGCTAGTCATTTTCCTGGATCGTCAATGAAGGGGAGAAGAATGCCGATTTAAGGGGAAGCCGCTCTGGTCGCCTGAACATGACGCGTCAGTCTCGGCAGCAGAATCAGAATCAATCCGTAGAAAAGAAGCGACACAACAAGCGATGCCGTATTTCCAAATCGAAGGTCCTCGAACACAAGCTTGATTGTGCCGAATCCTACCGCCGCGTAAGCCGCCCATCCGAGTTCGATGCGTTTCTGCTTTGAACACAGAATCCCTAGCGCCAGCGCCAGACCGCAGTTCGCAACTGTTCGAATCATCGGCAACGAAGATGCGGCAGATTCGATTCGGCACGCTGTCAGTCGCGTGACGCCCACCAGCGCAACGGCAGCAACTGCGAAACCCGGTAGCAAAGCCGGAATGAGCCACAGCAACCTGCGCTTTGGCTGCTCTTCTTGATGCCTGGCCCCAATGCCGTAACAAAGCGCTGCCGAGACCGCAATGATCGACGAATCCCAATCAGGAGCACTTGGCAGTGTTCCCGCCAGAGCATCGGAAATGTACTTCCACAGCGGCGACACAAGTGCTGCCGCTGCCAGATAAACCGACACATGAATCCCCAGGCTCATTTTTCCGGTGCGCGTATACACGAAAGACGCCGCGACGGCTGCCAAGCACAAAAACACTGCCTCCAGTCTTTCCGGCAGGAGCAGGTACGATCCGCAGAGAAAAAGCGCCGCAGCCCAGTTGGCTGAAACGCGTCGGTTCCTCACCAGACTCTTGTCCACGAATCGGTACAGCGCTCCCCAATAGCAACCCGCCGCGAGCACCAGGAATAGAACCCCGATCTCCGGCGCGGCGGAGCCGTGGCACGCCCGTAGAACTCCGAAACACGTCAGCGCAAGAGCCGCGATCCCCTGAAAAATGTCGAAGACCGTGATCAACTGCTTCAACACAAAAACGCGGACCGCGATGCTTCCGCCGTAGACAACCGCCAATGCCAGCGCCAACGAAATCAGGACCGCTGGAGTTGTCTCCTGATATCCCTCCGGCACTCCCCCGGAGGAAGCCAGTATGTACACCAGCAGCCAGACGGCGAAATCTGCGGCCAGCGCTGCGACGACGCGAACGCTGACTCCCCGGCCCAGAACCCCCGCAGTCTCGATCGCAAGGCTCACCGCCAGCAGCGCTGCGGTAAGCGCGACCAGTTCGCGCGTGGCCACGATCAGGGCAATGCCCGTGCCGACACTGCTTGCCGTCGCGATCCACGGGATGATTTGCAGATTCTCGCGCCGTGCCCTCCCCAGCGACAAAACCACAAATCCAACCAGCCACAGAGCCGCAAACGCCGGAGACAACACCTGAAAGCGAAGCGTGGACTCCCACAACAACGGAGACAGAATCAGCGCCGATGTAACTCCATACGTCGCGCTCGCAAAACGGCTGGTTTTATGAGCCCTTGCTGCAAGGACGAGCCATGAATATGCGTAAGCAATCGCGACGAAGAGAACCGGCAACTTAGGAACGCTGCTGCTCTGCACGAGCGCTCGTAGCAGGTAGGCGCCCGCAACCCCAAGTACGGCCTTGCCCAGAATCGGCACCGCTCCCGATGGCGCTTCCATCGGAGGAAATCCGCGCCACGTCTCAGGCGGACGCGGCCTTTGAAGATTGAACTCTGCGTGGGAATCGGGTGCGATCGCCCGCTCCCGCCGCTCTTCCAGGGCTACTACCCGGTGTTCCAGGTCTTCCAGTTTGCGAATGAATTGTTCCAGCGCTGATGCGTTGTCGACAACCTGCGGCATACCGCCTCCGCATGGGAGCCCTCAATCAAGGGCTAGGTCGTTCCATGCGCCGGCACTGTCCCGGAGGCGTGAGAGGTCGCGTCCGGCCACGGCGGCAGGAGTTTTACCAACACCCACAGAATGGCAAATGGCAATAGCATCAGAACAATCGCGGTCAGCAAGCCTTCGCGCGTTGCAAAGCCCATTTTGTACGCTGTGTAACCCAGAAAACTCTTCGAGAACAGCTGCCCGCCGATCACCACGTTCCACCGCATTGCAAAAATGCCGACCACGGTCAGGCTGCCCGCAATTGCGTAAATCCTCTTACGCGCCGCTTCTGACATCTTCAGAACCTGTGTCAATCCCAACAGCACAATAGGCGTCACCGTCCCCAGGATGATCTGGACAATCACCTGCGAGGTCCACAGACGCGTGTGCACCATGAAATCCAGGCTGCGAAACGATTCGTCCGCTTCATAAATTCGTTGCAGCAGGTCGACCATTTCCAGGCTGAAGTCGATTACGAACGTATACAGCAGATACTGCGCGATCACGTCCACGCAGCGAATCTCGATTTCTTTTCCACGCAGTCGCGTCGCAGCCATGTAGAGCAGCATCACTGCTGCAATCCCCGACACCATCGCCGAGAAGATAAAAACAATCGGCATCAAGGGTGAAGACCACCATGGATTCGCCTTTACCGACCCAAAAATGAATCCAACGTAGCCGTGCAGAAGGAATGCGGAAGGAATACCGATGAGAGTGATGACGTATCCCACCCGATCATCAATGCTCAGGGATCGTTCACTGATGTTGCTCGAGCCCAGCGTCAGCGCGCGATACATAGCTCGCGCCAGTCCGCTGGTGCTCTGAGCTTTCAAGACAATGTCGCGCCGGTAATCGAGCCAGATTTCCAGCAGCAATACCGCCATCAGATACCAGAGATAGACGAAGCCAAACATCGCCATGGCCGACGAGCGGTGTGGCGTCAAATACATCTCAAACCATCGCTCCGGATGGCCCAGATGCAACTGCAACGGCAAAGGCGCAACCAGCAAGCACGACAACGCCGTGAGCAGGGCCAAACGATATGTTGGCTTCACCGCTCGTACTCGAAAAACCCGCTCCAGTGAGGCCAGGATGAACGCTCCGGCAACTAATCCTGTGATGAACGGATACAGCACGATCAGGACGCTCCACTGCAACTCCACTTCATTCGGGTACATGAAACCCTCAACCGGAATTTGCACCCAATCCTCCTATCGAACCGATCCGTCCATTCCGTTGTAGAAAACCTCAGCGCCTGTCGCCATGTGCGGCTTCAGCACTTGCACGCTGTGGGTTTTGAGAAATTCGTGTATCGGATCATTTTGATTCTTCAAGTCTGCAAGCTGTCGTGCGCCCGTCGGACAAACTTCGGCGCACGCCGTGGTGAGCCCCTTCGTGATGCGGTGATAGCAAAGCGTGCACTTCTCCGCCGTGTTGGTTTTTGGATTAATGAACCGGCATCCATACGGACACGCCTGCACGCAGTAGCGGCAGCCCAGGCAGTAGTTCTTATCAACAAGCACCACGCCATCCGGAGATACAAACGTCGCGCCTACCGGGCAGACCTGCGTGCACGGAGAGTCCGCGCAGTGGTTGCACAGCTTGGGTACGAAGAAGTTCTTCCCTGCACTCTGATTCGGCGGGAACCCATCTTTGCCGCCGTTTGGCGATTCCACCTCCGGCCGCTCGATCGCCCAGTCAGGCACGTGATACCGCTCAATCCACGTGCGGAAGTAACCGTCGGGAACGTCGTTTTCCGCGCTGCAGGCACGCACACAACTGCCGCATCCGATGCACTTGGGAATGTCGACCAGCATCGCCCACCAGTGCTCACTCAGCTTGTAGTTTGGAGAAGCCTCGGGCGTCCCCGCCTGTATGTACTTCCAGGCAACAGCCGCGGCGGGCAGCACAAGCACACGACGGCGCGTAATCTCCATCTACTCTTTTCCTCCCGTCGCAGGTTTTGACTCGGCTGCTTGCTCGATCTTTGGGTGGTGCGGTTGATGGCAGGTATCGCACGCGCCTCCCTGCGCGTGATCCGCAGTCACCACCTGCGGAAATGCCTTCGGCTTCGCGCTGTTCGCCTCGTGACAACGGCTGCATACGACGGCTGTATCGAGCTTGGGTGGTTTGATCGTTGCTGCATCGTCAGCATGCTTCGCTTGAGGCCCATGACAGGCCTCACAGGGAATAACAACGTGTCGGCCCAGTTTCTTTTGCTCTGCGACGTCTGTGTGGCAACCTTCGCAGACCTCATGCCCGGCATGAGCAATGGGCTTCGCTGCAATCTCTCCAATCGCAGCGCCCCGGTAGTGTCCTTATTGTCCAAAACTCTTGGGCACCACTGCCGCACGTAGCGCCACAAACGCCACCACTCCCAGGGCCAGCACCCCGGCAAGGCGAATTAGGTGTTCGGTGTCCTTAAACAAGCTCGAACCCCGCGTCTCACGGGAATTGCGCCAACAACACGCAGTGTCTTGAGATACCTGTTATTCGGGTTCTGCAACGATGATTGCAGTCACAGGAGTCTGTGATAGTGCTCACCACTCTCGGTCCCCCGCGATCCGGTATCTCCGTTGGCGCGCTCTCGCGCACAAACTCGGACGAAGGGCATCCAGGACTATCGTCTCCATATTTTCCAGGCAGTGGAGTTTAAGATCTGCCTGTAACTGATTGTGCCCCGAGCATTTCCCCTTGAGCGCCCGCAGGTTTCGCACACCGTCCCAGTAAACACTTTAAAGAAAAAGTGAGAATTTCCCGACGCTCTCTGCGGAAGTTCTTCGCGTGTTCAGCGGTCAAAAGCTGTTACCGCTAGAGGTTGCCAAGAGAGGCCACAGAGATCGCTGAGGAAGTCAAGATCCGTTGCTAGTGTTCCGCTCGGGGGCACAAGGTATGCCTACAAACCTTCGACCACCTCCACAGAAGCAAACCTCGGAATGAGGTTTCTCACCGCTCTCTGCGGATGTTCTCAGCGATCTCGGCGGTCAAAAGCTTTTCTCCGAGGCCACATCCCGGCCGCCCCCCCGGAAATCGTGCACCGCGCCTGCTAGAATTTCATCTATTCCATCTGAATGTTTCCCAGAAACTTGCGCCCGCTGTTGCCCTATTTGAAACGCTATCGCTGGGCATACGCGTTCGGCACACTCTGCGTCCTGCTCACCAACGGCATCTGGATTCTCTTTCCGCTCGTCATCGGCCGGGCCGCCGACGATCTGCACACCGGAGTCACTCGCCACAAGCTTCTGGTCTACGCGGGCTGGCTGCTCGCCATCGCTGTCACCAAGGGAACGTTCCAATTCCTGACCCGATGGATCGTCATCGGCATCTCGCGCGACATCGAGTTCGATCTCCGCAACGACCTCTTCGCCCACCTCGAGCGTCTCAGCTACTCGTACTATCAGCGCCATCGCACCGGCGACATTATGGCGCGCGCCACCAACGACCTGAATGCCGTTCGCATGTTGCTCGGACCCGCGATCATGTATTCGGCGAACACCATTGTCTACACCGCCGGTGCGCTCGCGTTCATGATCTCGATCAGCCCCTGGCTGACGCTCTTCACGTTCCTGCCGCTGCCCGCCGTCAGCATCATCATTCAGACTTTCGGACGCCGCATTCACGAACGCTTCGAGCGTATTCAGGCAATGTTCTCCGACATCTCCGCGCGGGCGCAGGAGAATTTTTCGGGTGCGAGACTTATTCGGGCTTACGTGCAGGAAGAACCTGAGATCCGAGCTTTTGAACGCGAGAACAAAGAGTACATTCGCCGCAGCCTGAAACTGGTTCGCCTCATGGGCATGCTCTGGCCCACACTGGAATTCATGCTCGGCTGCGCTCTCGTCTTGGTCTTGTGGCTCGGAGGACGTGAAGTCCTCACTGGTCAATCTACGCTTAAGCTGGTGTCGCATCTGGGAACGTCAGCTCCCGGGATCACGACAACGCTCCTGCTCTCGGGAACGATGAGCGTCGGCCAGTTCTTCTCCTTCATTACCTTCATGATGCAGCTCACGTGGCCCATCATCGCTCTTGGATGGGTCATCAACATCTTCCAGCGCGGCACAGCGTCGCTGATCCGCATTAACGAGATCATGCAGGAACGACCCGCGATCCAAGATGCTCCGGGTGCAAAAGACCACGCGATCACAGGAGAAATCGAATTTCGCGGACTGACTTTCAGTTACGACGGCAAGCGGGTGTTGCATAACATCAACCTGCTCGTCTCCGCAGGAAGCTCCCTTGCGATCGTTGGCCCAACCGGATCAGGCAAGACAACGCTCGTGAACTTGATCCCACGAATCTATGACGCCGAGCCGGGAATGGTCCTGATTGATGGCCGTCCGGTCCGCGACTATGCGCTCGCATGCTTGCGCAAGAGCACCGGCTTTGTCCCTCAGGAGACGTTTCTCTTCAGCGACCGTATCCGCGAAAATATTGCCCTTGGCGTGGAATCGGCAACCGATCACGAGATCAGCGCTGCCGCCAACGCGGCCAATATCGCGGTCGATATCGAAGGCTTCCCCGAAGGCTACGAAACCATGGTCGGCGAACGCGGCATCACGCTTTCTGGAGGGCAAAAGCAGCGCACTGCCATCGCTCGCGCTCTCATTCGCAATCCCCGGATCCTCATCCTCGACGACGCACTCTCGAGCGTCGACACCCAAACGGAAGACAAGATCCTCAATCACCTGCGCGACGTAATGCGGGGCCGCACGACGATTTTCATTTCTCACCGCGTCTCCACCGTCCGCAACGCCGACCGCATCGCCGTCCTGCACGGCGGACGCGTTGTCGAACTCGGCACCCACGACGAATTGCTTGCCATGAACGGCTACTACAGCGATCTCTACAACAAGCAACTTCTGGAAGAAGAACTCGCGGGGGTGCAGTAGCAGGGTTAGCTTTTCTCAGCGACCTCTGCGGCCTTTCTTGGCGACCTCGGCGGTAAAAGCTTTTGACCGCTGGGTACGCGGAGTACATCCGCAAAGAACGCCAAGGAACCCCTTTCTGGCGATGGGACCTTACATTTCCTTGACAGCACAGACCCTCACTCGATCTAAACTCTCCGTAACGGGGGAAACAGCCGATTTCATGCAACGCACGAACTCAGAGGAGATTCTTGATTCCAAGGATTGCCCGCCAGGCGAAACGCAGACCTCTCTGCGCGACCTCTGCCGCATCAATCGGTGGTTCGGCGGAATCAGCACCACCCGCAAACTCCTCGAACGAGTCGTTTCCGTCACCTGTCTCAAGCGTCTGTCGCTCTTGGAAGTCGCCGCAGGTCTCGGTGAAGTCCCGAGAGGCGCTGCGATGCGACTTGCTGGCCACGGAGTCTCTCTCGACATCACCGATCTGGATCGTGTTTATTCCCACCTGCAGCGGGATCATCGCGCGCTGGCGGCGGATGCTCTGGCGCTTCCCTTCCCCGATGCCAGCTTTGACGTCGTCAGTTGCAGCCTTTTCGTTCATCACCTGCAACCGGACGAAGTGAGACGGTTTACGAGCGAATCGCTCAGGGTGAGCCGCCATGCGCTCTTGATCAACGATTTGATCCGTCATCCGCTGCATTTGGCGCTGGTGTATGCAGGCTTCCCGCTGATGCGCAGCTACGTCTCACGGGTGGATGGTGTTGCTTCCGTCCGTCGCGCGTATGTCCCGGAAGAAATGCGCGCGATGCTGGGCGATGGGATTTCCTCTGCAAGTAAGGTCGAAATCTCAACCCACTACCTGTTTCGGATGGGAATTATTGTTTGGAAAGGTGCTGAGGCCAATTCTGGACCGACTTCGTCGCGGCCCATCAATGTTGCTTAGCGAACAACGAGTACTTCCCTCACGTTGTCTCTGGCGAGGAAGAACTTGATGGACGCGAAGTCCCGGAAGAGGGTCTCGATGTGGCGGTTATTAAATACGCGCTGCAGCCGGAAACCGTCGGCGATGGCAGTGTGGATCGCTCCGGTCGGACCACGGCGCGCTTCGCGGCGCATCACGATCCGTTGCATCTCCAAAACGTCCTTTTCGACGATGTGGAAGCGGTAGCAGGGAGAGTCCGGCCCGGCATCTTTGGTGTGGAAAAACGCCAACAGCATGCCACCCGGCTTTAGAACCGACCACAGTCGGCCCATCACCGGACGCACGAGACTCTCATCCAGATAGTCAGGCAAGTTCCAACACAGGACGACATCGAAGTGCGACGCCGGATAGAGCAGGTTGTCGGCGAGAAAGCGACGGCTGTCGAGCACGACATTCCCCTGCTCATCTTTCGTGACGAGGTGTGGCTCCGTCGATGCCACCAGCAGGTCTTCGCTATAGATCTTGTGGCCGCGCCCGGTGAAGAAGCGGATATTAGCGGCAGAAGTCGAGCCCAGATCGAGCACGCAAAGCGGCGTGTCCTGATCCCATAGCCGCGCTAGTTCGCCCAGTCCGCTGGAGCGGCGGGTCAGTTTTTGGGCCGTCTGCGGCGTTTCCGCCGGAGTGCTGCCCGATGAACCGCGAAAAAGCTTCATGAAATTGTGCGTCACTGATGCCATCGGACCTGCTTCATTTTGTCCAAGGCAACTGGTGCGCTGGGACTCGAATTAACCTTGAAACTACAACTTTAACCCATGCCTGGTTCCGGCAGGAGTTACTTCCCTGCGGCCTTGTCGGCCTTGCCCTGAATGTCGACCTTGCCCTTCAGATAGGCGCCTTCTTCGATCGAAATCCGCTGCGTCGCAATGTCTCCTGTCACCACCGCGGACTTCCGTAGTTCGACGCGATCGCTGGCTTGTACGTTGCCCTCGAGTTTGCCTTGGACCACGATCCCTTTCGCCTCAACCGAAGCCTTCACTTGTCCATTCGGGCCAACGGTCAGGCTGTGATTCTTGAGCGCAATGCTGCCCTCAACCTGACCGTCGACATAAAGGTCTTCGCTGCCTGACAACTCGCCCTTGATAACCACCGACTTACCGATTTGCGCCAAGTCTGCCGACAACGGAGCACTCATGTATGTTTCTCCTTTTGGAAGCTGATACTGCGCTACCGAGATCTAGGATGGCAGGTACGCGTCGCTGTCATCGACTATACCCAAGTCCGTGAGGATGCGGCAAGCGTGAGCCTGCCTGAGAAGTTCCGAGCCGGGCGTTCATAAAGCTGCTAGCTGCAACCATTTCGCGCCGATTGCTACACTAACTGTACATGCCTTGGGCACGTCACAAGCGCGGAGGGAAGTTCTGGCTCGTAATCTGCAGCTCGTTTTTCGCCGGCTCCGCCCTCGTGTTAGCGCAGGAAACCAAACAACCGGAGACGCCTCCGGGCGATCTGGTGCGCCAGGTCGTCGCACAGGAACTTGCCGCTGCAAACAGGGCTGATGTCAAACACATGTTCCGTTCGCGCAAGCAAACACCCAAGGGCTCTCAAACTCGCCTCTATGTGGAAACCAATCAAGCCCTGGCCAGCATGCTGGTAGCTATTAACGATCAGCCCATCAGCGCCGAGCAAAGGCAACAAGAAGAAGGCCATCTCGCTTGGCTGATCAACAATCCGGATCAGTTGCGCAAGAAGCACGCGCGCGAAAAAGAAGATGCGGAACGAACTTTGCGCGTCGTGAAGGCCCTACCCGACGCGTTCCGTTATGACTACAGCGCACTGGAGAGTGGCGATTCCGAACTGGGTAAACCCGGCGATCAGATGGTCCGGCTAAAATTCACCCCAAACCCAGCGTACAGCCCGCCCTCGCGCGTCGAACAGGTGCTCGAAGGAATGCAGGGATACCTGATTATCGATGCCACGGCACGAAGGCTCGCACGGATCGATGGCACTCTCTTTCGCGACGTCTCCTTCGGATGGGGAATTGTCGGCCACTTGGATAAAGGCGGTCACTTCCGTGTACAGCAGGGAGATGTCGGTGACGGCTCTTGGGAAATCACCGTGATCAGTTTCAAGATGACCGGAAGGATTTTGATGTTCAAAGGACTCACCATCATTTCTGACGAGTCTTTCAGCAGCTTTCAGCGCGTGCCCGCCGACCTGACCTTCGCCAAGGGTGTGGACCTTTTGAAGTCAGAGGAGCAGAAACTGGCTCACAATCACAGCCCCGAGACGTCTGGGGCCAAAAAGGATCAGCAATAACTACGCCCGCAGGGTTTCCTTTCTGACCGTCAACTTTTCCATGAGATCAGGCTTGATGCGATAGCCTCTCCCTGGCTGATCACTGATGGCGATCATTCCTTGCGGCGACACTTCCACCTCGGGTTCGATGATGTCTTCTTTCCAATACCGCTTGGACGCCGAGACATCGCCTGGAAGACTGAAGTTCGCCAGAGTAGAAAGGGCGATATTTTGCGCGCGTCCGATGCCGGTTTCAAGCATGCCACCGCACCAGACCGGAACGTTGTGACTCTGACAAGCGTCGTGAACGGCAAGGGCCTCACTAAAGCCGCCAACCCGTCCGACCTTGATGTTGATAATGCGGCACGCGCCCGTCTCCAGGGCGAACGCCGCGCTCCTTGCGCTCACGATCGATTCGTCCAGGCAAATCGCGGTCCGCAGTTCTTTTTGCAAGCGCGCATGGTAATAAATGTCATCATTCCAGAGCGGCTGCTCAATCATGAGCAAATGAAACTGGTCGAATTTGCGCAGGTGCTCGACCTGATCCAGCGTGTAGGCGGAATTGGCGTCGCAACTGAGCGTGATATCAGCCCAGCGCGAACGGATCTTTTCAAGAACATTCACATCCCATCCCGGCTTCACCTTCACCTTGATGCGGCGGTAGCCAGCGGCCAGTTCCGTTTGAATCTTCTCGAGCAGTTGTTCGACCGAATCTTGAATCCCAATGGAGACGCCGCATGGGATTTCGGTGCGGGTGCCGCCGAGTAGCTTCCACAGCGGCAGATTTTTCTGTAGAGCCTCCGCTTCCCAGATAGCGTTCTCGAGACCCGCCTTCGCCATCTGGTGACCACGGACTTTGGCGAACAGCGCCGGACATTCGCGCGCGGATTCAATCTTCTTTCCCAGCAACGCGGGAACCAGGTAATGCTTTAGCGTCGGCCATGCGCTCTCGATCCATTCGCTGCTATAAAAAGGATCTTCGCCGACCACGCTCTCGCCCCATCCATCCACGCCCTCGCAGTGAACCGTGGCAAGAAGAATGCGGCGGCTGTAGGTACGGCTGAAGCTCGTTTCGAAAAAGTGGACGAGCGGCATGTGAATTTCGCGCAGCGTGATGGCTTCGATTTTCATGAGTAAAGTTTCAAAGTTTCAAAGTTTCAAGGTTTCAGGGTTTCAGGGTTTCAAAGTTTTAAGGTCGCAGTACCCTAGGTTTCTCGTATCCAGTGAGGGCTTCGCGGTTTCACTTTGAAACCTTGATTACTCTGACGCATACGACCACTTCTCATCCCAACGTCCCAACAAAAACTTCCCGTTTCCCTCTGCATCGCGCTCGTAACCAACCACGGTGAGTCCCTTGGCGAACGCGCTCAAGAACTCCTCTCGATTCCGCTCTTGCACCTGTTGTGCGTTGGCCCGAGTATCGGCTGCCGCTTTCCAGTCGTAGATCTGCGCAGGTACCGAAATCGCCGTCTCGCTCGGAACCGCCGGTCTCTGGCCAGTTTCGAGGAGCGATTGGACTCGCTTTGACCTCAACCACCATTCCGCGATCAGCCGGTCACTCGGCAAGCCTCCCTGCAGTGGCGATGAGGTGATTCCGTACTGGTTGATGTTATACCGCCGCACGACCGCGCCCAGCTTCTCGACATTGAGATAAGCGTTCTTGATCTCAAGCGGATCGAATGTCCACTCGATGAGTTCGATATCGCGGGCCAGCGCGTCCTCGCGCTGCATCAGTTTCAAACGGCGACCGAGACCTCCATTCCGATGGTCTTTGCGCACCGCGAGCATGTGCGAATGCAGATAAATGTGGCCGGAGCGCGTCCCCGGAATCGACAGCGCAAATCCGACCATCTCTTTGCCGTCGAAGGCACCCATCACCTGGCCGCCAACTTTGTCGGCTACCACGAACATGCGCAGGGGGACGAGCTCTGCGTCGGTGAAGTTCCACACTTCTTTTTGCAGAGCGACGCAGGCGCGGAAATCTTCAATGCCTTTGCAGGGGCGGAGTTCGATCGAACCAGTGGTCACGTCATCTTCTCCGCGGACCTTTCCTGCGCCTTCGCCTGCTGCCACAGCGATTCCAATTCTTCCATCGGGGCCTGGTCGGCCGAGCGGCCCGACTCACTAAGGCGCTCCTCCATCCATTGAAAGCGGCGTTTGAACTTTCTGTTTGTCTTGCGCAGCGCCGATTCAGGATCGACGGAAAGATAGCGCGCGACATTCACCAGGACAAAAAACAGATCGCCGACTTCTTCCTCGAGTCTCACCTGCAAGGCTTCGGGGACAACTGTTCTTCCTGAGCTGGCGACGCCCCGTCCCTGCGGGCGCGGTCCGGGCGCGGGAAATTCCTTGAGATGCTCGCGCAATTCCTCGGTCTCTTCATGTAGTTTCTCGAAGGGGCCGTCAACATTAGGCCAATCAAACCCGACCTGCGCCGCCCGCGAACTGAGTTTACCTGCCTCAAGCAGAGCCGGCATCGCGGAGGAAACGCCAGTGAGCACCGAATGCTTTTCCGCTTTCTTGCCCTCTTCAACAGTCTGCTTCTTCTTTCTCTCCTCGACTTTCAATGCCTCCCAGTTGCGCTTCACGTCCGCCGATGTATCGGCCTTCACGTCACCGAAAACATGCGGATGCCTGTCCACCAGCTTGGTTGAGAGTCGCTCGAGAACATCATCGATCGAGAACGAACCCTGCTCTTTCGCCATTTCCGCATAGAAGAGCACTTGCAGCAGCAGATCCCCAAGTTCACCCGCAAGTTCTGGCCAGTCGCGATTGTCGATCGCCTCGAGGACTTCGTAAGTCTCTTCTAATGTGTATGGTTTGATCGAATCAAAGGTCTGTTCGCGGTCCCACGGGCAGCCACCCGGCGCGCGCAACCTCTCCATGATGGCAACGGCTCGTTCGAAGCGTTCTCCTGTGCTCGGCATTCGGCAACCAATGTAACTGACCGCGAAGCTGTGAAGCAATGCAGGGAACGATCGATTTCATTCGGAAATGATCTGACTGTTTGCAGAAAGCGCTGGCCAGATGCCGCTCGGCAAGACGGCTCAGAACTGATAAGAAATCATCCGGATCAGCTCAACTCCTGGCTGAGCCACTTCTGTTTTCTGCGGCGTTACCTTCGGCATCAATTCCGGCGCAGGTTTCACGCTGGTGTACGATTGGACCATGGTCACCTTCGTATGCCGGATTTGAAGGTAGAGAATGAATGTTGGATAGGTCTGCGGTGCTTCCCATGGGTCCGATCACCCAGTGTGGCGACGCCCGCATCTGATTCAAGAATATGACTTTAGCGGTCAAACCTCGACCCTCGCTCGACGGTCAGCATTTTCATGTGGTGGTCATCGGCGGAGGGATCAACGGTGTTGCCATTGCGCGTGAGTGCGCCCGCGCTGGGAAGCGCACTCTGTTGGTCGAGCAGAACGACTTTGCTTCGGGTGTGACCAGCCGCTCCACGCGCGTCATCCACGGCGGACTGCGATACCTCGAGCACGGAGAGCTTGATCTGGTCCGCGAATCCCTGCGCGAGCGCGAACGTCTGCTGCGCGAGCGGTCTCACCTTGTCCATCCTGTTCATTTTCTCTTCCTCCTGAATGAAACCAGCCGGCGTAGCGCCCTGAAAGTTCGCGCGGGGCTGTGGCTGTATCGGCGCTTCGCCGGAAGGAAATCCGCCAGCCTCACCGAAATGGAGATGGTCCGCATACAGCGTGCGCTCGACTCCGGCCATCAGTGGTTGATGCTTAATTTTGAAGATGCACAGTGCGAGTTCCCCGAACGGCTCGTCGCCGAGTGGATGATCGAGGCCGCCGACGCGGGCGCTGTGGTACGCAATCATTGCGAAGTGCTCGCCGTGGATATTTCCCAGGGCCGCGCCCGAGGCGTACTGCTCCGCGACCGCGCCACTGGGAAAGATCAGCGCGTCGACGCCGGATGGGTTTTGAACTGCACCGGCCCATGGGCTGACCGAATCTGCCAGCGCTCAAACGTACGCACGGGCAAGCTGATGCTGGGCGGAGTTCGTGGTTCGCACATCGTGCTGCCGCGCTTCTCTGGGGCACCGAGTGCGGCTCTCTACACGGAGGCCGCAGATGGGCGTCCCGTTTTCGTTGTTCCGTGGAATGAGCAGATCCTGGTCGGTACCACCGAAGTTCCTGACTCGGGCGACCCGGGCAGAACAGCGCCATCGGCGCAAGAAATCGAATATCTTCTCCGCACTGCGTCCACACTTTTTCCCAAGGCCAAGCTCTCTGCTGAGGACATCAAGTTCGCCTTTGCCGGAGTTCGCCCGTTGCCGAATTCGCCGGGAGACAAGCCTTCCGCGGTCACTCGGCGTCATTTCCTCCACGATCATTCCGGCCAAGGTGCTGCGCGCATGATCTCCGTCATCGGCGGCAAACTGACGACCGCGGCTTCTCTCGCCCGTGAGGTCGCCCGCAAGATCGGAATCTCTGTCCAGGAGCCCAAAGCCGTGACCATCGGCCCTGGCAGCGCGCTTGATCCCGTACTCGACCAGCAGGTCATCGAAATCGCTCGCGCCGGATCGGTCAGCGAGGAAACTGCCCGCGGCATCATGGAATGGCATGGCCAGCGCGCTACGGACATCGCCCGCATGGCACTCGTGAGCGCCGAACTCCGTGCACCCATCTGTCCGCACACTCCGCATATCGTGGCCGAAGTCGTCGAGGCTTACCGGAAGGAATATGCGGTCAGCTTGGCGGACGTGCTGTTACGGCGTGTCCCTGTCGCTTTGGGGGCGTGTTGGTCCGAGTCCTGCAGCCGCGAGGCCGCTCTCCGCATTGGCGCCGTCATGGGATGGAACGATCAGGAATTCGGGGCCAACCTGGAAGCTTTCGAAACCGAACGCGCCGCCTTCTTGCAAAAACCCGCCCGCAATATCTCGGCGTTGGAAGCTGCCGCAGACTAAGAGCTCATCTGGGCTTAATAGCTCCCAAGGAAATCCCGGCTGGTTACGAAAGGTCCGGTCACGGCCTCACGTCATCTATTAATGCCTTTCCCCCAAACCTAGACTGTCGCAGGCAAAGTCCGACTTCTGTTCGTTTGGGGTCGCCGTATGATCATCCTTCCCATCAAGCACGAAAACATGCAAGCCCGGCGTTGGCCCATGGTCACACTCGCCTTGATTGCTCTCAACACAGTCGTTTTCTTGTTTACCTCCATGACGACGGACGATCAGGCGCTCCAGAGGAGGACACTCCGCGGACAAATCAGCATCCTGGCGGCCGAGCACCCAGAATTGAAACTGAGACCTGAGGCCCAGAATCTCGTCGACAGCTTCAAGCAAACCCACCCCGCCCAGTGGAAGCAATTGCAGAATTCCAATCGGGAGCCTGTCAATTCCTACGACTCGCAAATAAAGGCAATGCAGGACCCGGAGCAACTGCAGAGCGAGATCGATCGGCTCACTGCTGAGTATGTGAAGCTCGAATCCTTGTCTATCGCCGAGCACTACGCTTTTGTTCCCGCACATCCCGCTCCGATCAGCTATGTGACCGCGAACTTTCTGCACGGCGGCTGGATGCACCTGATTGGCAATATGTGGTTTCTTTGGCTCGCTGGATTTGTGCTGGAAGATGTTTGGGGACGTTGGCTCTATTCAGCCTTCTATCTCATCTCGGGCGCGGCCGCATTACAGATTCACGCTTTCGCGAATCCGGGTAGCGTCATCCCTGCCGTGGGAGCGTCAGGCGCGGTCGCTGCACTCATGGGTGCCTTCCTGGTGCGCTTCCCCAAAATGAAGATCGAGATGCTGTGGGTGTTGTGGTTCAGCATCATCAAGGGTCTGCGAACGGGAAATCCGTTCCGGTATTTCATCTTTAAGGCCGCAGCCTATTGGCTCTTGCCTCTCTGGCTGGGGATGGAAATCTTCGAAGGATCACTGTTTGGCTCGTCCAGCGGAGTTGCGCATTGGGCCCATGTTGGTGGCTTCGTGTTCGGCGCGCTCGCCGCCTTAGCCATCCAGTACTGGGGGATTGAGCAGAAGGCCAACAAAGCGATCGAGCAGGAAATCGGTTGGACCAACGATACCGAACTCGAACAGGCCAGCCAGATGATGGAGCAGGGGCAACTCAGCGAAGCACAGACCCTGCTGACCGCCTATGTCGCATCCAAGCCCAACTCGCTCGACGCGTGGGCACTACTGCGCCAGGTCTATACACGGCAAAGCAATACGAAAGACTTTCTCGACGCCACGGTCAGAACCTGCAGCTTGCATTTGAAAGCGCATCAGATTGAGGCCGCGTTCCGGGATTATGCAGAATTTATCGATGCAGGCGGAGGTAGGATGCCCGCCATCACCTGGCTCGAACTCTGCAAGGGCGCTGAAGAAATGCACGAATACGATCGCGCCCTCTCCGAGTACGAGGAACTGGCAAAGGCGTATCCCACGGAGCGCCATTCGCTAACCGCACAACTAAGCGCGGGCCGGCTCTGCCTGAAAAAACTCAATCGCCCCAAAGACGCTCTCGCGCGCTACCAGGCCGCCGCAAACTCTCCGATTCCTCACCTCGACTGGGACCAAATCATCCAGTCTGGAATCAAGGAAGCAAAAAATGCGCTTACAACAGGCGGCGCGGCCGTAGCACAAAGAGTGTAGCCGTGGACGCATTCGCCCGCGGTTGCCGCAGATACACACCGGGGACATGGTTGACAGAACGGACCGGGGAGATTCCTGACGCAAAGCACGCAATGACGGCTGTTGCGTCCAAGGCAAATCCTTCAAGCGTCCACTCGTGCACATCGGCTGTGACCCCAATCAGCGGCAAGACGCACGCCTTCGCATCTGATGGCATAGTTCTGCCTCTTCAAACAGCGGCTCCCGCCAGTCGTGATGCAGCACTCCAGGCGCAAACGGGCCGAACCCTGGACTCGTAATCCCGTCACAACCGTTTGTTTTTCGAGGTTAGTTATGAGACGAGTCATTGTCGCATTCTTAGTTCTCGGTGCGTGCTTCGCGTCCGATGCGTGGGCTCACAAGATAACCTGCCCGGCCCGTGTCAACTGGAGCGAGTTCCTCACGATCGACATGGCACGTTACAACCCATGCAAACTGTGCTTGGCGTCGACAATGTCAGGAATCTCACCGGCTCTGGAAGACTTCCTCTGGCAGCATGGAGGGCTCGCCCGTCCTGGTGAATGGGGTGGTTTATGGCGGCTCGGTCAACGTCCAACTGGTCGCCCTGCATGCCAAAACCGGCGCCCTGCTGTGGAAAACCGCGCTTAGCCCGTTCCCCAGTTCGCCTGCCAGTCGCCAACGGAGTCGTGTACATCTCCTCTGGCAACGGTGCCGTTAGCAACAGAACGTACGCGCTGAACGCCACGACCGGCGTCACACTCTGGAGCGTCAACCTGGAGGGGGTGATGGCTCTTCGCCTGCCGTCGCTAACGGTGTGGTGTATCTCGGCACAGTAAACGGCATCACGTATGGGTTGGACGCAAGCACCGGCGCCACGTTGTGGAGCGACAAATCGGCGGTACTTTTGCCTCGCCCCGTCGTCGCCAACGGGGTGGTGTACGACACCGTGGGCAACGGCGGATTCCGCCTTCAGCGTGAAGTGAGGAGCGCGAGCGGGTTGTGCGGGGACAGCCGCCCTCGGCTGTCGATCCGATGGTCTGTCCTGCGCCAAGCCGCGAAGCGGCGAAAGAATGCAGCCCCCAGAGCAAGCTGTAGGTCACGATAAAAGATCAAAGCAGCCCGCGAGAGTGAAAGAAACAGATCGGCGAAGATCACGCCAGCAACCCGTGTGCAATCACTGTCACGAATCAACTCTGTGAATGAGATGACTTCTACAGAACCAGCGTGCGGCAAAGAAGGGCGGTGTCATCCGAGACAATCCCGTCAACCCCGCACTCCGCGAAACGCTTCATGTCCGCAGGATCGTTGACGGTCCAAACGATAACTCTCTTTCCGGCTCCTTTGATTTTGCGGATCAATTCCGCTTCGACCAGGTCGAGGCGTGGAATCACATACTGAACCGGAAGTTCGTTCCAGAGGCGGAGTTGATTCTTGAACTCGCAAATCAAGCCCAGTGGAACGGTCGAGTCCAGAGCGTGCAGCGACTTCAGTACTCCAGGCTGAAAGGATGAGGTCACAAATCCTCTGCTTGGCTTCTGCCGGAGGAACAGGTCGAGCGTGATCCTCTCCAGTCCTTTCACCTTAAGTTCTATGTCGAGAAACGAATCACGATAGCGGTGCAGAACGTCCCGCAGCCGCGGCAATTGGGAAAGCTGCTTCGCTGGTGTTCGAGAAACATCGTATCCCGAGACCTTCGGGTCGTGGCAAACCACCGCTTCTTCATCCTCGGTGAGGCGAACGTCGAATTCGAATCCGTCGCAGCCATCGGCCAGCGCCCGATCGAAAGAAGCGATTGTGTTTTCTGGAATAGACTGGACGGCACGCGCACCGCGGTGTCCCAGCAAGAGTGGTCTCTGACGATCAGGGCTCGCAGACATCGATCAGTCGAGATCGAAGTCTCGAATCGGCTTGCCGGTGTCTGGAGACTCTTTGGCTTTCTTCAGTGCTTCCTGGAACTTTTTCTCCAGCAGGTCAGATGCATGCTTTTGTGCCTCGACCGACTGCTGGAAGATGGACTCCCGCCGGTTGTCCTGTTCGCGCATCGCCTTGGCAGCCGCTTCCATGTCGCTGAAGGTCTTCGGCTTCACCGCCGCGGTGTGCGCAATGACAGCACGTGTTTCCGCGTCGACCTTGAGCACTGCATTACAGCAAGGGCAGGTCACTTCGAAATTGGGGGCTTTCTTTGCCATCTAGGCGAATCATACCGCAAATCCGGTGGCCGGTGAGTAAGAACGCTGCGCTAGTGGTGAAGCCGGATCGGAAAAATATGAAGTAAGCCCAGCAGTTCCCATCCCAGCAGAAACACGGAAACAACCACGAGCATAACAGCCATCAATTCGCCAAAGCTCAGCCTGCGCCGTCCGGGCTCCATGCGTCGTGACGCCAGACCCAGGATGTTCAGCGTCGCAAAGCCGAACACGACCGCCCAGAGAATGTTGTAGACGTCCTCACGCTGACCACGGTAGAAAACCGCTACGGCAACTCCAGCCAAAACCGCACTACACGCCCGCACCGCGGGATAGACCGCTAACATCGCGCGAGTTGTGCGTGCAACATTTGAGATGAGAGCGACAGTAGCAAACATAGAATGGCCCTCACGACGGCCGACTTCCACGACCGAAGATTTGGATATTACATCTTTTTCACAGCACAAGGTCAACGATTTGCCCAACTGCGCGAACTCCTCGCCCTTGGGTAATATGGATGCATGGCCAAACGCCGCTACATTTTTTTTGACGTGGGCAACACGCTTCTCTTCCCGAACCGCCCGCGCATCCTAGCGCCCTTGCCCAAAGAAAACCATCCCAGCTTAGAAACCTGGCAGGCACTTGAGCGCCGCACGAAGAAGGAGTTCGACGATGGATTGGTCAGCGGCAGAATCGATCACGGCTTCTGGTGGACGTTTCACACCCATCTGCTCAATCAACTCGATGCTTTTGATGATGCGGTGCGCGACGAACTGGTGGTTAATACGCAGAATTCCGCCAACTGGGATCAGATCCTGCCAGGAACTCGCGAGTCACTGGAACGAATCAAGCAGCGGTACGCGACAGCTGTGATTTCGAATGCCGATGGAAGAATTGACGCCGTTCTAACGTGCTGCGGCATCTGCGATTGTTTCGCGTCCATCACAGATTCAGGCAATTTCGGACATGAAAAACCGCATCCCGCAATCTTTGCCGCTGCGCTGCAACAGATGAAAGCCGATCCCGTGGAGAGCCTCTATGTGGGCGACGTATATTCGGTTGACTACGTAGGCGCGCGCAATGCGGGGATGCAGGCTGTCCTGTTCGATGTAGCTGGCGCCTATCGTGGGCAGGGACATCCGCGCGTCGAGTCGCTTTCCGAACTGGAAAACTGGCTGGAGAAATAGCGTAATCAACTGGGGTGATCATGCTCAACTGGGCTCGCTTGGTTCTCTTTCTAACCGCCGCAGTGTTGCTTGCCATCGCACCGGGGCCAGGCATGCTCTATGTCCTGGCGCGCAGTCTCGCCGGAGGCAAGCGCGAAGGAGTGCTGTCCGCCCTCGGAACGTTTTTCGGCGGCGTGGTGCACGTCTTCGCCGCAGCGCTCGGTGTCTCGATCATTCTTGCGAAGTCCGCTATCGCCTTTGCCGCAGTGAAGTATGTCGGAGCTGCGTATCTCTGCTTCCTTGGTGTGCGGATGATGCTGGATGCTCGCAAGGATACCGGCGAGGTGGCAACGCAAGACTTTACGCCGAAGCGGAATCCGCTCTGGCAAGGCATTGCGACGGAAGTTCTCAATCCCAAGACGGCATTATTTTTCCTGTCATTCATTCCACAATTCGTGGTTCGGGCGAACGGTCATGTCTTTCTTCAGTTCGTGACATTGGGAACAATCTCGGTCGTAATGAACACAACCGCAGATCTGATCGTGATCGCACTGGCCGGACCACTTGGGGAGAAGATTCGTTCTTCGGCCACCTTTCGGCGACGTCAACGAACCGCGACGGGCGCCATCATGATCGGGCTGGGAACCTATCTCGCAATCAGCGAAAGCAAATAGCGCAAGCCGCGTTCATCGCGCGTCCTGTCTGGGCACAAAATGAATCGCCTCATTATCCGCCGCACCGCGATACTCTCCATAGGTTTCGTTCTTTGCGCCGGAGCATGCTTCGCGCAAAGTGGTCAGCTAATGCCACGCATCGAAGGCGAGAGCTTTGCGGGACAAAAGATTGTGCTGCCCGACGCCGCCCGCGGCAAGGTTGCTGTTCTGGTATTCGGATTCACCAAGGCCTCAAAAATACCGACGAGCGTATGGGCACAGAAGGTTAATGCAGAGTTCGGCACACACAATGGATTTGAGCTTTATGAATTGCCTGTGCTCGAAGATGTGCCGCGATTCGTTCGTGGGATGGTGATCTCCAGCATAAAGAAAGGCGTGCCAGAAAACCGACGCACGCACTTTGTGCCAATCGTGCAAAACGAATTCGAGCTGAAGAAACTGGTGCACTACAAGGAACCGGACGATGCGTATCTAGTCACGCTCGACGCAAGCGGGCAGGTCATGTCGCAGACGCACGGACCGTTCACCGATGGTGCATATGCTCAGTTTCGTACAGACTTACAATCGCTGCTAAGCCGTTCGCAATAGCTCCACCTACAGCTCAATCACTTGGTGGTCGTGGCAGTCCGAATGGATGGTCTGATAAAGCTGATGGAGCAGATCGCTTCCATAGCGCGCCAGGAAGTAGACACCTCCAACGCCGCGTTCCTGCAAGCCTTTGGCCGGATAGAGAGATTCACTGAGCAGTTCTGCGTGCCGGGAAACAACTTCACCCTTTTGCGCCTCCGCCCGCGCGGCCTGAGCGTAAAGCTTCTCCAACTGGTGCTGCATCTTCGACCGCGATGTTTCGGCCGCGTCTACCAGAGTCTTGTCTAGTTTTTCCAGTTCCTCTTTCACGAGAGAAAAATTGTCTTCGAAGGAGTTCTTAGCCTTGTCGAATGCAGCCTGCAAATCTCGGGGCAACTGTCTCGCCGCAATGTCCTTGTGTAAAGCTTCCGGCCCTTCGAACACATCCGTAATCGCTAATCCATGCTTTTCAAGCAGCCGTTGCGTCTTAGGTTCGATCAGCGTCGCGGAGAAGCGCGGAACGATTGGCGTGACGCGCCCCAGCAGCGCTTCATACACAACTCCCGCCTGCCCGAAGTATGCGGCTTCTGCAGCCCCACCCGTATAGGCCAGTGTCGGCAGAAGGTAATCTTCCACGATCGGCCGCAGCAACACGTTCGGACTGAAGCGCTCAGGGTTCTCGTCGATTTCGGTGATCAATTCCGATTGTGCCAGTTTTTCGGCTGGCGCTTCTCCGTCGATCACAAACTCCGCGGTTGAGCCAACGGCTCGGCGCGAGATCGGCGTGCGTGCGCCGTTTCTCGTGGTAAATAGGAGCACGGAAGATTCCGTAACCTTTACCTGCTGGTGATAGCCAGCCTGTTCCAGCACCTTCCCTCGCTCAAGAAGCGCGGTTGCTAACTCGGCAGAGCGCTCAACCGCGGCACGATAAATAGGTTGAGCAATCCGAGACAGTCCCGGATCAGACGGATCGAGGACTATGACACCCCAGTGGGCGAAAATCTTCGCATAGAGACGCGCGAAGGCCGTCCCAAGCGTCTGGCCAACGCGATAACAATCACGGATAAACTGTGCCGCCTCGGTCTCGCCAAGCAGAGCGACGGCCTGCTCGATGACGGGCGCGATTTCATCTCCAAAGTGAACGGCGCCTACCGGCGCAGCGGCGACCCCGTGGCTGGGCGTACTCAGAACCTGCATCGACCCATTCGCAGATGGAAGCGCAACGTGATTCACCTCCGCTAAGTCGTGGTCGTAAGTGGCCAACCAGAAGACAGGCACCGCGTCGATTCCCGCAGTGGTAGCCTCGTCAGCCAATTTAACTGCGGTGAGTGCTTTGTAAATCGCAAACATCGGTCCGCCGAACAGCCCAACTTGCTGCCCTGTCACGACTGCGAATCCGCCCTTTCGCAGGCGATCAATGTTGCTAAGAGTTTTGGCCGAGGCGTTCCACCCTCGATTCTGCCGGTCCAGAATGTTGGCAACTTCCTCTCGGCGTGATGACTCGTAACGGACTTGTCCCGCCTCGCTTTTCATCCACTCATGAAAGAAGGGTGATCCAGGGTAAAAAGGCCGGATGTTCGGGGAGTAAGCGAGGAGATCGGTGAAAAGGCGCGTGGTATGAGGGATTTGCGAAAACGGAAGACAGTGCGCCTTCACTGACAATGCTCCTGACACATTGAAATCGCAAGGCTTACCAGGTATTGGACGTTGAAAACCATGATTGGTGAGATCATCGCACAATTGCAGACCTTTCCAGAAGACATGCCGTTGTTCTGATGCCGCAGATAGCAGCAAGATGCAAGATTATCAAGGGATTGGATGGAGGTAGTCGGCAGCGGTGATCGCTCACCTCTGCGGGCACTGCAGAATTCACAATCTCGGTCGCCTTAGCCGTGAAACATTCCAGCAAAATGGAGCGACAATCGTGTTTTGATGCGATCACTGGCTTCCTAGCGGTCAAAAAAATCTCGCTTGTGCAAGATTTGTCATAGACCTGTCGCTTGATTGCTCACCTTTGAGACGTCCATGCTCTGAAGGAGACATTGTTTTTACAATGGAATGACAACTCCCTAGTCTCCTGTTGAGCAACATACTCAGGCACGGTGGCCAGCCAGGTGATGTCACCTTCCAGTCAAGTCCACCGGATCAGGAGACATTATGAAAACCGCAACTCTGCTTTGTTTGCGCAGCCCAGGGGCCGTATGCCTATTGCTGCTCGTCGGTCTGTTCATCGGCACGGCGCAAGCCGGCAACATCAAGGTCGTAGCTTCGACTGTTCCGAGTAATGGTGATGTCAATCCCTATGGTATTGTCGTCGTTCCCGTGACGATGGGTTCGCTCACCGCGGGAAACCTCTTAATCAGCAACTTCAACAACAGCGCGAATCTCCAGGGTCTCCAGGGTACGGGTACGACCATCGTTCAGATTACTCCGAGCGGCACGGTGAGCCTATTTGCGCAGATTGACGCAGCAAACCTACCCGGCCTCTGCCCCGGCGGAGTCGGGCTTACAACTGCGCTGGTCGCATTACGGAGCGGATGGGTTGTGGTTGGCAGCTTGCCCACGACGGACGGTACTTCCGCGACAGCCAATTCAGGATGCCTGCTCGTTCTCGACAGCAAGGGCAATGTTGCTGAGACGTTCTACGGATCGCTGATCAATGGACCGTGGGACATGACGGCGTCCGACAACGGTAGCACCGCTTCCCTTTTCTTCACCAACGTCTTGAATGGAACCGTTGCTGGCGGCGGAAATGTCGTTCATGGCGGAACAGTGGTGCGGATGGATCTGAATATTGTGAAAGGGTCGCAACCTAGCATTCAGTCGATGACGGTGATTGGCTCCGGATTCGCAGAGAAGACCGATCCTGCTGCTTTAGTCATCGGCCCCACCGGCGTCGGCCTCAGCAGCAATGGGGATCACGGCGACGACAATGGGCAAGTCCTCTATGTTGCCGATAGTGTGAACAATCGGATCGCATCGATCTCGAAGCCGCTGACCCGCACCACCTCAGCGGGAACCGGCGACACGGTAAGCAAAGGCGGATCACTCAATGACCCGCTCGGACTAACGGTTCTGGCAAACGGCAACATCGTAACTGCAAACGGAGGCAACGGTTTTGCAGTCGAGACCACACCTTCAGGACACCAGATTGCTAAGGCACTGCTTGACAGCTCAGGAAATCCACCGGGTGCGGGAGCTCTGTTCGGATTGACAACTGTACCCGGAATGGGGCTCTTCTACGTCGACGACGCCACGAACACGCTCAACCTGTTCCACTGATTCGTCACAGCTCACCCGCATGGCGGGCCGACAGTCGGCCCGCCGTGTCGTTCCTCCTCTTTGTCTTTGAGTTCATGATTCAAGGCTCGCCAGCGTTCTAACTCTCGAGTGCGAGCAATCCGAATTACACTGATAGCTCGTTCCCGTGGGGTGCCTCATCGCGCATATGTGGCAAACTACTATTCCTTGGGTGCGAATCTGGGCAAACATCATCCACAGTTTCGGTGCAAATGAACGAAATCCTTACTCCCCTGCATATCACACTGCCCTTGACGCTTGAGGGTTCCGTCGTTCGGCTTGAGCCTGTCCGTCGCAACCATGCCGATCTCTTCTGGGACGTGGCAAAGAACAATCTGGAGGACATCTTTCGCTGGATCCCTTACGCGATGAGGAGTCGTGAGGATTTCGAAAAGCTCATCGATAAGGCCTTTGCCGAACAGGAGCGCGGCGAGTCCGTGGCATTCGCCACGATCGACCGCAGTTCGGGACGCACCATCGGCAGCACTCGATTCATGAATATCGATCGGGTCAATAAGCGTGTCGAGATCGGATCCACCTGGATCGCTCCGGCGTGGCAACGCACTGCTGTGAATACCGAAGCGAAGTTCTTGATGCTGCGGCATGCGTTTGAGGTATGGGGATGCATTCGTGTGGAGCTGAAGACCGACGGGCTCAATCAGAGGTCCCGAAACGCGATCCTGCGGATTGGGGCCAAAGAAGAAGGAATACTGCGGAGGCATCTGGTGACGTGGACAGGCCGAGTTAGGGATACCGTGTACTTCAGTATTCTGGATAGTGAGTGGCCTGAGGTGAAGGCGAAGTTGGAAGCGCGGTTGTGCAGCCGAACTAGTTAATTGTGGCAACCTCCTCGACCCGCTATGATGCGTGCGATTGCCGCGGGCCATTCCCGCCTACGCGAATCGTACTGCAGCTTACTTGGCCGGAGGATCCGGATGGACAGCACGCAGGTTCTATCGGTAGTAATCGTCATTATCGTAGGTATTTTTGTGCTCGGGACGATCCTGAGCGGTTTCTTTCAGGTCCGAACTGCTGAGGCGGTGGTTGTACAAAGGATGGGCAAATTCCAACGAGTTGGCAGCGCCGGCATTAATTTCAAACTGCCTTGGTTCGACCAGATTGCCGGGCGTATCGATTTGCGGGTACAGCAACTAGCGCTCGATGTCGAAACCAAGACGAAAGACAACGTATTCGTGACGATTCCGGTATCAGTGCAATACCATGTGACTGCAGATTCGCCGGGGGCGGTCAGCGATTTGTACAGGCAGATGCAGGACGCGGTGTTGATCGGGCAGAAGGTGGCGAATCCGGGGGCCTAGTTACAGCGGGCTCGAATCCAGCGCGGCTATGAACTGAATGCCGGGAACAATCTTACCCACAAGCTCGTGGTCGTTCGTCAGAAAGAGATCTGTCCCAGCAGACGCAGCACACGACAGATGAATGGCGTCGGGTGAACTAACGTCCATACTTCCACGAACCCGCGCATAGCGTTGGGCGGTCTCTGCTGTGAAGGGAATTACTTCTGAGGGAAGACTCAACAGAGCAGCGCGTACCTCGTTGGCCCGAGACTCCGGCCCTTTGCGATACACCCCGGCGAGAACCTCGCCGATGGTGACAGCGCTGGTTATGAGCTCGTCCTTACGCTCGCGCATTCGATCATGGATCGCTTCGAGCCTCTTCGCAAACAGAGGATTGTTTTCCAACCAATAAATGAAAAGCATCGAGTCCCAATAAATTCGGCTCATTTGCGCTCGCCGCCATCGCGCAAGGTCGTGCGCTCGGCGCGCAGATAGGCCTCGCCCCCCCCGTACTCGGCGTAGACATCCTTGAGCGCGCCTCGAAGCCGATTCCATGCATCTTGGCGATCCGCAGCCTTGGTATTTTTTTCTTCGTCGATAAACTCGTAGATGTAGGTCACCGTCGTGCTCTGGCCCGACTGTGGACCGGTGTGTGAAACCAGGCGGAGCGCGTTGCTGTCAAGGAATTCTCTCGTTTTTAGAGCGCTGCAAACCGCCGGTACGCGCCCGCCGACCAGCTTCATATCACGGACGACTTCGCCGACTCTAATTGAGAACCGTCTTTCGCCCTGCCCACGTGCCGGCACAACATATTGCTCTCGTGCGTGGCTCCGAATCTGGTCCGCCAGTCTCATGGAATTCCTCCGCCAATAGAGTATAAAGAATGCACAAGAATGTAAATAGAATTCTTTAGTATTCTGTCCAAGATTTTAGGTCCAGTCTTCACTCACAAAACACCCGAACCTTTACTTTTGCGTAGGCATCCTTCTGATCAACGTCGACTGTCAGTTCATTTAACTGCTCGACGAGTTCCTCGAGATTTTCCGGTTTAATCTGGGTCAGATCGATGGGCACGCCTCTCGCATGCATCGCGTCATTTGCGCGGTGAAGTGCCTGCGCTGGAATCAATCCCGCCAAGCGGACTCCCGCACGCAACAGCTGCATCGGTACACGCACGTTGACCTTAGTTGGACCTTCGTGGCGGCCATCATCTTCTGAGTCGACGACAACGCGCAGGTATTTGGGACGCGGCTTGACCGTAGTGGTTGAGCCAGAATCTGCCGACGAAGAAGACGACGTGGGATGTTCCACGGCCGCGATCAGCCGCTCAGCCTCATCGGCCGTGATCTTCCCTTCCGACAACATCTGCAGGATCTGACGACGATGTTCGTTCATGACGGCTCCTAGAGAATGTGGAACGACACCCCGGCGCTGCGGTGCTCCACTTCGATGTTTGTATCGGTGAGGGCGTTCAGGATCTGCCACATCACGGCGACTCCGGGAATCGGATTCACGCGACAGAACAGGCAAGCAATAAACACGAACGGCGAAAGTAAGACTGCCAGCGGCAACAGCAAGAGCCAAATCAAGAAGAGCGGAATCCAGAGTCGAAACGTGCGGCTCTCCTGGTTGCGCAAGCTTACGACCGCCACGAACGGAATCATTTCAGTGCCTCCATCTCACGGATCGCGTCTTCCGCGGTGATCTCTCCCTTCTGTAAGCGCCCAAGGATCTCGGCCTTTGAGGGGGTGGGACTGGTTTCGACGAATTCCAGGCTGTTGGCGATACGTGTCAGGCGGGACTTGATGGTCGGATAGCTGACGCCGAAGATCCGCTCCATCTCTTTGATCGAGCCGTGGGAGCGGACAAAAGCCGTGATAAAAACCTGGTCGTCCATAGCGAGTCGCGCAAGCTGAGGAAGTTCAAATTGGCCTTCAATAGCAATGTCTTTCTCCGCCAGCCGTACGCGTTCGACGATGATCGGCTGACCTTGTGTCAGGTGCGTCAGTTCCTGCCAATCTTGCGAAGACTTGATTTCGTCGGGCATAATTTCTTAACTTAAAGCATACAATAATTAATAAAATTAATTACGTCAAGATGTTTATTTTATTAATTTAACGTCTCATGTTGCATTTATCAATAAAGGAAGCATCCATCCTAAATATCTCGCAAGTCCTTAATTTTGAATATTTTGCTAATAAACCCTTATTTATGAATATTTTGCTTCCCATTGCGGGTGCTCGGTTGGCATAACTTCAATTTCCGCAATAATTTACAAACCTGAACAGAAAATTGAACTGGATTGGATGGTGCTGAGGTAGAGAGCAAAAGGTTAGTCACCGTCATCTAACGAATTGACTTCCGATCCGGCAAAACCTAAATTGGGAGTGGATCTTTCCAAGGCCAATCCCACCAGTGGGGGCGTCACGGCTTCGACGGAGATGCTTGCGGCCAAGAGGCATGCCGGGGTGCACACACCCGTAATCGTGGGCAAAATGATAATTGCCAA
>Ga0126371_10000173_pt1 | contig 49143 bp, 41 predicted proteins | sample PanSoiMetaPlot_4_FD_110145 | JGI IMG/M metagenome (GOLD analysis project Ga0126371, IMG submission 110145) | Tropical forest soil microbial communities from Panama - MetaG Plot_4 | ecosystem: Environmental > Terrestrial > Soil > Tropical forest > Bulk soil | place: Panama | collected 2016-02-17
CTCGAAGATCGCGCCCACCAACAGCGAGGCGGCAAAAGAGATGCCGACGATCCGCGGCAGGCCATCGGCCAGCCAGCCGCGCGAGAGCGGGAAGGGATACAACGCGACTTCGAGACCGACAGTGACGATCGTCAGCATCGCCGTCATCGCGAGCGCCTTGATGGCGAATTCGACCGCCAGTGGCAATTGTCGCAACGCACGCCCCAACCGCGACCGCGGGAACGACGCAAAGGCCAGGTAGACCGCCCAGCCGCTGCAAACCAGGCCCACTGCATGGAGCGAGCTGCGAATATAGTAGGGCAGCGCCCGCTCTTCGAACGGATCAAACAAGTAACGATACGCAATGCCGATCGCGATCCCCGCCAGCAACAGCCCGCCGAAAAAACCGACATGCCGCCGAGCATATCGGACGACCGCCCAACGCGACGCGGCGATGCCCCGGCCGTATGCGACGGGTGGTGGTCGCATTGCTATTGTTACCGTCAATTTCGCTGGCACCGAGAGCGCAGACAGCTCTCACCGGCCAAACCGCACATTCGGGAAGGCCTCCGAAGGCCTGTCGGGCAATGGCGCCCGGCTGCCGATTGAGACAGCACCATTATAAGACGGGAGCTTAAAAACTGCGATAGCGCCCGCCAAAACGCTAGCGCAAATCTGCGGTGCCGATGGCGGCGCAATGATCGGAGGGCGGCGTCATTTACAACTGAAACGCGAACGCACGCGGCGCTTTCCGGACTGACTGGCCGCATTGGTCGATAATGCGTGGAACCGCCATTGATCCGAGTTGGCTGGCAGTTACGCGGGAAAGCTGGCAACCCTCCTAACCTTCGTCGATAGTCGCCGAGCATTACTCTCAACGGACGGGGTCAGTCCGCGGCCGCCAAACGGTGCTGCTGCGCCTGCCGGATCAGGCCCCTGAGGTACCTGGGAGTCAGCGGCAGAGCGTCGACCTGTACGCCCAACGGCTTCAGTGCATCCTCGACGGCGCTGGCAACCGCTGGCGGCGCGCCCATCCGGCCACCCTCGCCGCCGCCCTTGATGCCGTATTCGGTAAACGGGGAGGGTGTCTCGATGTGGCCAACGACAATCTCCTCCGGCAGCTCGTGCAGTGTCGGGATAAGGTAGTCCATGAAATTCGCAGTGAGCAGCTGACCTTCGCGGTCGTAGTGATAGCGCTCGTAGAGTGCCGTGCCGATACCTTGGGCGACACCGCCGCGCACATGCCCCGCCAGTGTCATCGGATTGACCAGCGTGCCGCAGTCGTGCACGGCGACATAAGCGAGAAACTTGACCTTGCCGGTCTCAATATCGACCTCGACTACCGGCAGATGGCACATGTGCCCCATGATCGGATAGAAGATGCCCAAATTCTTCCGGTCGGCGGCAGGCAGAGTGGTGACTGGATGGTCGTAGACATGCGCCGCGTCGAGCCCGCTCGTCAGGCTTGGATCGTCGGGCATCGAGAGCCGAAAATAATGCGCATGGAGCGCCACTTCGGCGAAGGTCTTTTCCATCCCGGGAACGCCTCTGACGCCGACTTTGCCGTCACGCAGCTCTAGATCACTCGCGTCGGTTTCCAGCATATGGGCGGCAACGCGGATTAGCTTCTGTTTGAGTTGTTGCGCCGCTCCGACAACAGCCCCAGCGAGCATGACCGTGAACCGGCTTCCTCCAGGCCCGGTGCCGTTGAGACCATGGTCGCTGTCGCTGTAGGTGACAGTTATGTCCTGGGGATCGATCTGGAGCTGTTCCGCAAGGATTTGGGTCGCGACGGTCTCTGGGCTGTTGCCCCAGAAGGGCGCTTGCAGCGCGACGAAGACTTTTCCCGTCGGGTCCATCTTCAGTGCAACGCTCTCCGGCGAGCTGGTCAGCGCAAATCCCGGGTCCTCGTTGAGCATCCAGAATTCCGTCGCGCTGAAAACGCTGCGCTCCTGGCAGGTGGCGATGCCGATGCCGATGAATTTGCCGTTCTGCCGCGCCTCCTGCTGCCGCTTCCGCCAGCCCGCGTAATCGAGTAGGCCGAGCGCCTCCTCAAGCACCGCGGAATAGTTGCCGCTGTCGTACATGTTCCCGGTCGGAATCAGGTACGGAAACTGGTCGGGTTGAATGAAATTGCGCCGGCGAAACTGGATCGGGTCTTCATTGAGCTCTCTCACTGCGGCGTCGACCATGCGCTCGAGCACGAAATTGCCGACATCCGAGCCGAAGCCCCGATAAGCGCCCTGCTGGCACTTGTTGGTCAGCACCGCTATCAGGTCGAGCCGGACGCTGCGCATGCGGTAGGGGCCGGTGATCTGGGACAGCGCGTTGCCGTGATGGCCGACGCCGAACTGGAAATAGGCGCCGTAGTCGTCGATCACATGACATTTGAGGCCGGTCATCAATCCGTCTTTGATCGCGAGCTCGACATCGTAGATGCGGTCGCAGCCGTGGGCGTCGCAGGCAGTGATGTTGTCGATCCGGTCCTCGATATATTTGACCGGACGCCCGCAGGCGCGCGCCAAGGTCGCGGCAATGACCATGACCCGGTGCGTGAAGATCTTGCTGCCAAAGCTGCCGCCGGCGAGGGTCGGTACGATGTTCAGCCGGTGAGCCGGCACGCCAAGGCTCGCCGCGACGAGCCATCCGACATAGTTGTACATCGAGCTGTTGGCGTGGATCGTGAACTTGCCGGTGCCCGGATTGTATTCGGCCACCGCGCCGACCGTCTCCATGGGTTGCGCACCCGACCGCGGCCAGCGCAGCTTGCGACGGATGATATGGTCCGCTTGCGCGAAATCCTCGTCGACCGGACCAAAATCAAAACTGCGGCGGAACGCGACATTGGTGTCGCCGCGATCGGGATGCAGCACGCCATCTCCGCTGGCGCGAGCCGCCTCTTCTGGATCCGTCATGACCGGGAGCGGCTCCCAGGTCACCTCAATTAGCTCAAGGGCGTCCTCGGCGGCATAGCGGCTTTCCGCGACCACCGCCGCCACCGGCTCGCCGACATGGCGCACCCGGTCCGCAGCGATGCACATCTGCTTTACCGGCGGGTTGGCGAAGCAGGGCAGGGGGCCCGCCTTCTCCGCGGCCTCGGCCCCAGTCATAACCAGGATGACGCCGGACAAAGCCTTGGCTCTGCTAGTATCGATCGATTTGATGCGGGCATGCGCATGCGGGCTGCGCAGCACCGCGGCGTGCGCCATCCCTGGCAAATGAATGTCGTCCACATATGTCCCGTGGCCGGTCAGCAGCCGCGGATCCTCAACCCGCTTCATCGGGCGGCCGATCCATCGATAGGCGGAGCGCGGCGGCTCCTGCTGGCGGCTCCTGGGGATGCGGCTCGGCGCGTCACTCATTTCGTCACCTCCTGCACTCGCCTGACGGCGAGCGCGACCGCTTCGACGATCGTCTGGTACCCGGTGCAGCGGCAAAGTATGCCGCCGACGGCGTCGCGGATCTCCTCGCGCGAAGGGTTGGGGTTGGCCTCCATCAGTTCGACAGCCGCCATCAGCATTGCGGGCGTGCAGTAGCCGCACTGGAGACCGTGCTTTTCCCAGAACGCGTCCTGAATGGGATGAAGAGAATCGACGCTTCCCAGACCCTCGACAGTGCGGATCTGGCAGCCGTCCGCCTGCACTGCAAAGGCGAGGCAGGAGCGCGCCGTGCGGCCATCGAGCAGGATGGTGCACATCCCGCAGACCCCGTGTTCGCAACCGACATGAGTGCCTGTGAGACCCAGCTCATGGCGCAGAAAGTCGCTGAGAAGGAGTCGCGGCTCTACGCTGCGTTCGTAGATGACGCCATTGACGCTGACGCGTACCCTCTCGTTATCGATGGGCATGTCGGTTGCTCCCGTCCTGTTGTTCTCCAGCGGCTATCCGGCGGATCGCGAATGGTCTTCGCGGGCCCATCAGCGGCGCGCAGCAGCGCTCAATGCCCGTCGCGTCAGAGCGCGGACGAGATCGCGACGATAGGCGGCATCGGCGTGGACATCTTCCGGGGGGTTGACGGCTTCCGCCGCCTTGGCTGCGACCGCCTCGAGCACGGCCTCGTGTGGACTCGAACCGTCGAGCACGGCTTCGGCCGCGGCAATCCGGACCGCACGCTCGGCGACACCGGCGTAGCCAAGGTGCGTATGGGCGCACCTGCCGCCATCCACATCGAATGTCGCGGCCACCGCGACCAGGGCGAAGTCGCCTTGGCGTTGGCTCATCTCCTCAAAGCCCCAGCGGCGCCTTCCTGAGGTAGGCGGAATACGGATCTCTGTGAGCAATTCGTCGGCCCGCGCTGCAGTCTCGAAGATGCCCAGAAAAAATCTGTCAGCGGACACGCGACGCTCGCCCGCGCGGCTATGCAGCACGATTTCCGCGTCGAGCGCGAGCATCACCGCTGGCAATTCAGAGGCGGGATCGGCATGCGCCAGGTTGCCGCCGATCGTGCCGCGATTGCGGATCGGTCGATGAGCGACGTGGCCGTAAGCCGCCATGAGGAGCGGGGCATATTGCCCGACTATCGGGGACGCCATGACGTCGGTGTGCCGCACGAGGGCGCCAATAACCAGCTGATCGCGATCGATCCGAATATGGTTGAGCCCCGGGACGCGGTTGATGTCAACGAGCCTTTTCGGGGCGACCATCCGCAGATTCATCATTGGAATGAGGCTCTGGCCGCCGGCCAGAATTTTGCTTGCCTCGCTATCCTGGGCGAGCGCGGCGAGCACGCCCTCCAAGTCGATCGGACGCAGGTACTCGAACGGCGGTGGCTTCATGATCCCTCCCCGAGAGCTCGCGGCGTTTCATCGCCGTCTGGGGCGTCTGCTGCGGATGATTAACGCCCGTGAAGCGCTTTCGGTCAAGCCGCTCGCCGATCGTTGTCGTTGGTGCGGCGGGCATCCGCCGGGCGGTGTGACGGAGTAGGACGACCACACTTCCTCCAGCGCCGGAAGGACCGTACCTGGTTCGCTGAATCACGATATCGGCAAGCTTAAGCGACCGGTTCTGCAAGATCGGCGGTGGCGGCGAGTTGGCTGCAGACGGTTCAAGGCACCTCGCGGTAAAGCTTGGGGCGTGCACGGACTGGGTCGAGCAACGACCAATCACCCTGCTCGACCTCGTGACCCTTGGGATATGGGGGGCGGGCCTCGAGGCCAAGCGATCGCATTACGCGATCATCCCGATAGTAGCACTGCAGAATAATACGGTTTAGATGCATGAGCGCCTCGCCGTCGCTTGCAAGCAATGGAGCCGACACAGCCTGACGCCGCGCCGGCTCCAGATCGCCAAACACGCCGCCCGCCATGTCGTCGAGCGTGCGCACCACCGCCAAGGCATGCTCCGCGTCACGCCCGAGGCTCTGCAGGATATCAGCGAAGATCGCATCGTCACCGGCACTAGGCATGGCATATTCGACGCTCGCCGGGATCATTATTTCGGCAAGGCATCGCAAAGAACGGCATTGATCCGTTGTCAACATAGCGGCCTCAATCGAATAGCGTAGCGGCGGCCAAGCGCTGCTTGATGCTGTCCGCTACATACAACGCCAGCGCCTGGATCGTGCGCGTCGGGTTGACGCCTGCCGAGGTGACAAAGATGCTGCCGTCGACGATGAACAGGTTCTTCACGTCGTGGCTGCGGCCCCATTCGTTCACGACGGATCGGGTCGGATCGGTACCCATGCGCGCGGTCCCCATTAAATGCCAACCGCCCTCGGGGATCGGCGCCTCGAACCAAACGTCGTACGCTCCGGCGGCGCGCAGGATCTCTGTGCCCCGCGCCACCGCGTGATCCAGCATGCGGCGGCTGTTCTCGCTGAGCGTGTAGGTAATCTTCGGCGCCGGAATGCCGTTGGAATCCTTCAATACTGGATCCAATGTGACCGTATTCTGCTTCTCCGGCAGGTCTTCGCAGATCGCCACCATGCCGGTGCGGTGGCAAAACAGCTTGCGATATGCACGGTGGTGGTCAGGGCCCCACGGCAGGCGCCCGATTTGCATGCCATGCACTGCGGCCATCACCGGCCCTTGGCCGCGGTTGAATTCGAAGGTGTAGCCGCGCGCGAACCCGCGAGAGCGGTCGGTTTCATAGAATTCCTGACTCCAGATGCAATTGCCCGGACCGCGATAGCCGTCGAGCTCCTCATCGAAATATCCGGCGATCCGCGCATAGGGATGGAACATCAGGTTCTTGCCGACGAGGCCACTCGAATTGGCAAGCCCGTTGGGGAACCGCGCGGACGCCGAATTCAGCAGAATGCGCGCCGTGCCGACGGCGTTGCACGCGAGAATGACGATTTCGGCTGGCTGGAAATGCTCGATCCCATTGGCATCGTAATAAACGACGCCCGACGCCATGCCGCCTTCATTGGTGGTGATCTCGCGCACCCGGCAGCGCGTGCGCAGCTCAACACCGGCGCGGATGGCTGCGGGCCAATACGTGATGTCGGTGCTCGCCTTGGCTCCCTGCGCACAGCCCGACGTGCAATGGCCGAGATTGATGCACCTCGCGCGGCCCTCGTAATCCACCGAAGCGATCGCGCTGTCGGACGGCCACCAGTGCCAGCCGAGCTTGTTGAGCCCGCGCGCCAATGTCGCGCCGGATTTGCCCAGCGGCAGCGGCGGCATCATCGGTTCATGCGCCGGATAGGCGGGATCGCCCGCGAGACCGGACACGCCCGTCATCCGGTCGTTCTCGTTGTAGAACGGCTCCAGCGTCGCGTAGTCGATCGGCCAGTCATCGGCGACGCCATCCAGCGTGCGCACGCGAAAGTCGGATGGATGAAAGCGCGGGAAGTGACCCGCGTACAGCACCGTTCCGCCGCCGACGCCGTTGAAATTCGCGATCTTGATCGGTGAGTTGGCGTCGTTGACCGGATAGTCGGTGTCGCGCGCACGGCGGTTCGGGCTGATGTGGAAATCATTGAGCTGCCGCGCCTCCCAGTCGCGGCCTGTGCTGGGGTATTCCGACGGTTTCATCCAGTCGCCTTGTTCAAGGCAGAGAATGTGCATCTTCGTCTCGGCAAGGTTCCAGGCTACGCCTGCGCCGGAGGCGCCGGCGCCAACGATCAGAACGTCAACAGGGTCGGTCATCGGAGAGGGTCCGCGTTGAATGCACGTCGGCGAATCCATGGAGGTTGGCCAGAATTGTCAATGCCGTCCTGCTGGCATTGCTGCGAATAGCGCATCGGGTCGCATTTCGGAGCTATCCGGCTCCGGCGGCGGCGCGGAACCCGCTCGTTTCGAAGCTCGGTACCTACTGTACTCACAAACTCGGCACGGTGCGGCAAAAGACCCAGTTCATTGCGACAGTTGGTGCTTGTCTTCGGCAGTGCAGTTGTCGGTGTGAAAGACGCGAAAGTCGCAGCGGGCACATTGCGCCGAGCACCTCGGCAGTTGGTTCCGTCGGCGCGCGGGTCAGTGACACATCGCAGCTCATCCGATCAGCCGATGTGTCTGAGCCAGACCGGACGGGTAGGGTTGAAAAAGGCTGAGGCCCAGAACTGATACCATTTCTCTGATCCAAATAATTCGCGCATTCTGCCGTTGCGCTGTGTGCATCGTAGTGATAGACGCGGAAAAGGTTCATCACCGCTGGTCAAGCTTTATTCTGTCAGAAGCTAGAGGATGTCGACATTCGACGAGATTACCGACGAGAAGCAGCGGATAACGGAGCGGCTCGCGCGCGTTGATGCACAGCGCGAAAAGCTTATTGGACAGCTCGAAGAGCTGGCGGCGACCGAGCGTGTGCTGGCGCGCTACGGCAAAGGTGCGCAGACGAGAATGACAGCCTCGATCAAAACACCGTCCGTTGTAACGAAGCCGGCCGCCGCAGCGCGCTCGCGCACTGCGACCGCAGGCGCGGCGGCCCGCAAGCGTAGCTCGCCCAGCCTCAGCGATCAGATCCTTGCCCTGGCAACCGGCAACACACAGCAGGAAATCGCCGCGATATGCAAACGCGCCCGCCCGAACCATGTCGGCGCCGCGATCGCGCGGCACAAGCGAGCTGGCCGCATCGAAGAGCGCGAGGGAAAGCTCTACGCCATGTAATCGGCGGGGTCCGACCGGGTGTGCGGCATTTTCTTCGTGCAGCCGGGGAGAGAATGTTCGGAGTAGGCGACGATGAGCGCAATAATTCGAGATGATTTTCGATCTCTGCATTACCTGCTCGCTCTCGGCGGCGTCGCAGCGGTCACCGTGGTGGTTTTTTTCGGCGTCGCGTTCCTATGGCTCGCGCCTCCGCACCCGGGCGGACTGCCTGCAGATCCGGCGTCACCGCCACAAGCTCTGCAAGCTGACGACGTCCACCCGCCGGCGGCGAGTGACCAGGCGATGAGCCAGTCGGCGGAAAGACCCGATGGCGATGTAGCGGCGAGCCCGATGCCCGTCGCGCCGTCCAACCGGCAGGCGCCAGAGCTGGCGCCCACTGAGGCTGCGCTGAGCTCGCCGAACCGACAAGGGTTAGCGTCGGCACCGACTGGTGCAACCCTGAACCAGCCAGCCCGAAATACCCACACGAAGAAGGCCCGGGTCGCTAGGCGTCACCAAAGCCGAATGACGATCAGCGGAACGCAACGCGAAGCCGAGGGATCGGCGCTCGGCGTTGTGCCGGCGACCGGGAGAGATGGAACCGCGCGATGGCGAGGCGACGCCAGCGCCGGACCCAATCCAGGCGGCGGGTTTTACGGCTCCTCCAACTTTGAAGTCGGACGCATAAACCCCAGGTGAGCGGCAAACCTGCGCGCCGGACGTCCGCCTGCAACCCGGTCGCGTCAGTTCTTCTCTTGCTTTGCTTCAAGCCTTTCCAGCCGACTGGCGACCCCGGTCGCGCCGAGGTCGCGGGCGCGATGATACCAGAACGCGGCCATGCCCGCATCCCCGCGCAAACTGCGCAGATGGGAGTAATGCAGGTAGACGGGATCGAAGGTCTCACCCAGCCTAACCGCCGCTCGCGCTTCTCCTGCATCCGCGGCGCGCTCGTAAAGGAGGCGTGCCGAGGCGACCTCGCCCGTTGCGAACAACCAATCGCCGCGCGCCAGAAGCGCCGCGATTTCCGCAGCGGAAAAAGCTCGCACGGTCGATTGGTTCCGCGGAGCGGGCGACGCAAAACTCGAGGTGGCTTCCAGCGCCTTTGCGGCAGGCGTCGCCGGGGTGGTAAGTTTAGGCCTACCGGGTGGTGACGTTGGGGTCCCAAGGGATAACTGTTCTTCCGGCTCCGAGGCAGCGGGTGTCGGCGCCGGTGCGGCTAACGCGGCGCTCTGCGTCGTGCCGGAAGCCGCATCCAGCATCGCCAGACCTCGGATCAACGATGTAGCATTGCGAGCCGTTGCGGGATCCTCCGCTTCACTCTCAACGCGGGCTTCCTCCCGGGCGGAGTGCGTAAGCAAGAAAATGCCAGTGCCTGCCGTTGCGACTAGAACGGACGCGAGGCAGAGGCCCAACCAGAGCCGGGGCCCTGCGGCGCGACCGGACCTCAGCCAAGAAGCCCGCGCCGTACGTTGAGGATCGGGCTGAGCCTGCTTGGTCGTCCCTTCGGGGCGGGCCTGGGTATCGTGCCGCATTCCAAACGCGATAGCCCAATCCAAGCGTTGGGCGGCGCGCTCGATTGTGCTCGCTGATGCAAACCCCGGCTCGGCGCTCGGGCGCGGTTTATCAGGGATCCTCGACCCCTGTTCCTCAGATCTTTCCTCAGAGAGGTTTGCGTTTTGCATGCGCTCCTCAGTGGCCGGCCGAGATGGGGTTATATCCACCCATCGCCGATCCTTTGGTCGCGGGAACGGCTTCAACGTCCGCGTCCATATAGCTTGCTACGACACATCGAAGGATCGAGCAACCATCACAGTTCCTCGCGCGGCTTTACTTTGCTGATCTGACCGACCGCGGTCCGCTGTCCTGCACCGCGCCCGAAGCGGTCCGTCGAATGGAGCCTGGCCGATACAACAAAATCACTTTGATCGAAAGCAACCGATGCGCGAGAGTGGCGTTAAACCAGCGCCAGTAAATGGCATTTCTTGCCGATGATGCCGATGACAGCCAGCGATCGGAGGGGAACGGTGCGATGAAGGACGATCTTAGATCCCTGTTCCACCTCGTCTCTCTTGGCGTCGTCGCAGCGGCGACTATCGGGGTTTTCTTCGGTGTCGGTTTCATGTGGCTCACAGATCCGCGCCCGGCTGCACCGCCTGTAGATCAGGTGACACCCGAACAAGCTGCGCAAGCGTATGCGATCACGGCGCCGGGCGCGTCACCAGCCCTCGCTGCGGAGAAGGCGCCGGCGACCCCAATCTCGGACACGCCACTCGACGGAGGGATTTTGGCCCGAGGATCGACAGCGATGAACTCCGCGCTCCTTCCGCCAGGGAGGATCATCCATGTGAAAAGAGTTCGGCTCGGTCGGCATCGCTACCAACAAGCCAGGCGATATTGGGTGGCGTCGTGGCGACCCGATGCCAGCGCCGGACCAAACCCAGGCGGCGGCTTTTACGGTCCTCCAAACAGCAATATCGGATATATAAACCCGAGGTAAGGGGCGCCATTGCTCGCCGGGCGTATTCGGCAAACGCTGATCCCCTCAGCGCATTGACGGAGTTGGTGAACCGCGAAGTGATCCTGGATGGCCTACAATCGATGCGACGTCCACCTGCCGTGACGAACCCGCCTTTGCCAGCCAGAGGTCAGCGACTTGCCATCTCGCTGGGCATCGCGGACGAACACCCTTGCGACCCAGGCTCAAAAATCAGCAAAATCACAGCGCAACCCGAGTAACCTCGGGAATATCGATTGTGGCGGACAGTTGGGAGGGCACAATGCGTGCGATGGACGTAATGACGACCGACGTGATCACGGTTGATCCGGATATGACGGTCCAGGACTTTGCCAAGCTGCTTGCGGAACGCGGCATCAGCGGCGCCCCCGTGGTCGATGCGGGCGGCCGTCTCGTGGGCCTCATCAGCGAGGGCGACCTGCTGCACCGCGCTGAAATCGGCACCGCGCGTCGCCATCGCGTGCGCCGGCGCTCGTGGTGGCTTGACGATTTCGCGTCCGACCTCGCGCGCGAGTACGTCAAATCGCACGGCCGTACCGTCAAAGAGATCATGACCCGTGATGTCGTGACCGTCACCGAGGACACTGAACTTGCCGAAGTGGCGGCATTGCTGGAGGCGAAGCGGATCAAGCGCGTGCCGGTCATGCGCGATGCAAAGGTCGTCGGGATCATCAGCCGGGCCAACATCGTCCGCGCACTTGGCGCGACAAAGGGCGCGCCGCCGCGAGAGGGTGAGGGCGACGACCGGTCGATCCGCGCTCGTCTACTCGCCGAACTCGGCCGTGAGGAGTGGGCGAAGATCTGGCCGGAGGACATTATTGTCCGCGACGGTATTGTTCATTTTTGGATCTCGGAGGATGAGCCCGCCGAAAAGAGGCAGGCGCTGCGGGTCGCGGCGGAAACGATCCCCGGCGTTCGCGGCATCGAGGAACACGTCCTGCCCGTTCCGCTGCTCCCCGCTTTCTAGCCGGCGTCCTCCAGCGCTGTCGGGGGCGCTAGGGCCAGTAGGGTCCCCCGGGCCCGCCCCAGTACCCCCAACCCCAATACGGAGGCGCAGTCAGGAAACGGCGGGCCAGGCTTTCCCGCTGAAGACAGCTAGCAAAGGCGTCTGTGCCGGGGGCAAAACCATAGCCAGCACACGCCGCGTCGTCCTCGCGGCGCAGTTCCTGCGGGGAGACGCACGAGGACGCAAAAGCGACGGCAGAGATCGCGAATGCCAGCCGTAAGTTGCGCCACTGCATATCGGGCGGCCCCCGCATTCCGCTGAGACAGAATAACGCTGTTCGGGCCCCAGTCTTGGCCGCTAAAGACAAGCCGCTGAAGCGGCCTATTTCCGATCCCGCGGGATGACCGGCAACAGTATGTGAGATGGGCGGTTGGCCTCGGCAAAAACGCGGTTCCGGGCAATGCGAGGCCGTTGCCACGCTCCTTCCGGCTCACCCGAATTCGGATTGACATCGAAATGCGGAAAGTTGCTGCTCGATATGTCGAGCCGCAGGCGATGGCTGCGACAGAATAAATTCCCGGTCGGAAACAGTTCGATTGTGATCGCGTAAACCTCTCCTGGCGCCATCATCGTGGGCCTTTCCCAGCTATCGCGGTAGCGCACGCGCAAGATGCCCTCGGTCAGGTTCATTGCAAAGCCGTGCGGGAGATCGGCGCTCGGCGGATAAACATCGATCAGCTTGGCTGTGAAGTCCGTGTCCGGCGCGTCAGAGGCAATCCATAGCCGCACCGTAATTGGTCCGGTGACTTCGACGTCATGCTCTAGCGGCGGCGTCGCGAACACCAGAACATCGGAGCGATTGAGGGTGGCACTTTGGTCGAAGGCGCCGGCGTACATGACCGGTTCGCCCGAACTCATCGCGCCGCCCAAGGTCGGCGCCGGATCGCGCGGATCGAAGGTGTAGTCAAACGCAGCCGAAGCCGCTGTTGGCGGTGCCTCAAGGAGGCTGCGGTCCGGGTGCAGGTAGAGGCAGGTCCAGCGGGTCTGCGGCAGCGGCCACGTGGCGGCACTGCGCCATCGCCCGCCGTGCTCGAGCCGGCCGTCGGGATTGCGCCGCCCCGAGCCGCCGCCCATTACAAAGACGCGCACGGCCGGCTCCCGGTCGATGCTGTTGGCGACCCCTTTGACCCAGCGGTGGAACCAGCGCCTGCGCAAATCGAAGAAATCCTCGGCAAGGTTGCCGTCGACGGGAGCCGCCGGGCCAAACTCAACCTCGCCGGCATAGCTCAACGAGCGGTCGCCATGCGTCCACGGCCCAAGAATCAGCTGCATCGCGCCGCGTTTCGTGCGCGACAGGCCGACGAAATTCTCCATCGCGGTGCGCGCGTAGGGATCGTACCAGCCTGATAGGTGCACGATCGGCACATCGGCGTAGCGGTCGTAGTACCCCTCGGCATAAATCCCCGGCTGCTTCCAGTAATCATCGAAGGTGCCTTGCGACCACTGCTCGAACAGGTAATCCTCGTATTCGGAGGCCGCGCTGATCGGCGAAGCCCCTTTGCGCCAGGGCATGCGCTGGAACCAGGCCCTGATATCCTGGGCTTCCAGCGCGGCTTTCACCGCCGGATCCCGGGCATCGGCGAGGGCATTGCGATAGGCCCAAGTCGCTTGCTTCAGATCGAAAGCGCCGCCGTGGCGAATGCCGCTGCGGTACGCATTGGAAAAGCCGCCGCAATCGAGGAACTGTGCCGCCAGCCCCGGCGGGTCGAGGCAGCCGAGCGCCGCCTGCGTGTGCGCCGCATAGGACAACCCGAAAGTTCCGATGCGGCCATTGCACCAGGGCTGTCGCGCCAGCCATGCGAGCGCGTCGAAACCGTCCTCGGCCTCACTCATGTATTTCGTAAACTTGCCGCCGGACCGGTAGCGGCCGCGGCAATCCTGATAGGCGACGGCATAGCCGTGTTCTATGAGGTAGGCGGCGACCTCGGCTCGCGACCGTGGCGTTGCGCGTGCGGCCGTGCGTTCGGACCGGCTCGGCGCTGATTTATCGTAGGGCGTGCGTTCGAGAAGCACCGGAAATGAGCCCGCGCCATCGGGTCGATAGATGTCGGTCGCCAGCAGCACGCCATCGCGCGCCGGCGCCATCACGTCGCGTTCTACGACCATCCCGTCGCTATCCGTATTCCGCCTTTCCTCCTACCGCGCCCGATAGGACCGCGCATCATCGCGAAGTGGATGTAAAGCGTCGATTCCAACGATAATCATGACTTTGCCGCCTTTCTCGATCGTGCGTATCGTCGCTTGTTGCTATCGGCGAATTCTGTGGGTGTGCACATGACGGATCTGGTCCTCAGAGGCGGCCGCATCATCGACCCAACAAGCGGGCGCGACGAGACCGCCGACATCGCCTTCGGCGACGGCAAAGTGATTAAAATTGGACGCGACCTCCCCGCCAACGGCGCCGAGATCGTCGATGTGCGCGGGCTGCTCGTCGTACCGGGGCTGATCGATTTACACACGCATGTCTACTGGGGCGGGACCTCGCTTGGTGTCGATGCGGCGGAGGTAGCGTGCAGCAGCGGGACGACGACGTTCGTCGACGCCGGCAGCGCCGGCCCCGGTACTTTCCACGGGTTCCGGCGGCATGTCATCGAGCCGTCGCCGCTGCGCATCATTCCATACCTCAACGTCTCCTTTCCTGGCATCTTCGCCGTCAGTGCGGCAGTGGCAGTTGGCGAATGCGCCGATCTGCGGCTCCTCGATCCGCGCGAGTGTGTTCACATCATCAGCGCCAACCGTGATCTGATCGCGGGCGTCAAAGTGCGCGTGGGGCGCAACGCCGGCGGCGCCTCGGGGATAGCGCCCCTCGACATCGCACTCGAGGTCGCAGAGGAGACGGGCCTTCCGGTTATGGCGCATCTCGACAACCCGCCACCGAGCCGGCTCGAAGTACTCACCCGCTTGCGCCACGGTGACATCCTGACACATTGCTTTCGCCCGTTTCCGAATGCGCCGATGGGGCGCAACGGGCAGGTTCGCGAGGAAGTGCTCGAAGCACGGCGGCGCGGGGTAATTTTCGACATCGGGCATGGCAGCGGCTCATTCGGCTTTGGCATAGCCGAGGCGATGCTTGCGGCAGGGTTTCTCCCGGACGTCATCAGCAGTGACGTGCACGCACTCAGCATCAACGGGCCGGCTTTCGACCAGCTCGTGACGATGTCGAAATTCCTCTGCCTCGGAATGGAGCTGGTTGATGTGATCAGCGCGAGCACAGCGGCTCCGGCAGCGGCGCTCGGCCGCACCGACATCGGAAGGTTGGCAATCGGTGCAGTCGGCGATGCGAGCGTGCTCGAGCTCGCCAAAGGCGAGTTCGAATACCGGGATGTCTTGGGCGAGGTTCGCGTAGGACGGCAGCGGCTCAAGGCGCGCGGCGTTGTTGTGGGCGGGCGCTGGTGGCACCCGCAACGGGCATCAGCAAAAGCGCCTTCTTGATGGCGTCCGATGGAGTAAGCCGCTGCGATATTGGACGCTCGGTCCTCCGGCAGCCTCGAACGTGGCTCGAAAATGTCCGGCGCGGTGGATGACGTAACGATCGCTCGAGCGCTCCATGTCCTCGCCATTGTTCTGTGGATCGGGGGCGTGGCATTCGTGACGATGGTATTGCTGCCGACGATACGAGATTTCACAGCCGCCGAGGAGCGGGCGGCCTTTTTCGAGATTGTGGAGCGGCGTTTCGGCCGGCAGGCGCGCTTGACGACAGCGCTTGCTGGACTCACAGGCCTCTACATGCTCGTTAGGCTCGATTTGTGGGATCGCTTTTTATCAGTGAACTATTGGTGGATGCACGCGATGGTGGGCGTGTGGCTCGTGTTCACGGCGATGCTGTTCGTGGCCGAGCCGCTATTCCTGCATCGGCGCCTCCTCGGTCGAGCTAAGGCCGAGCCAGAATCGACCTTCAGGCTTGTCGCGCGGCTGCATCGGATCCTTTTGGCTTTAAGCTTGATCACGCTGCTCGGTGCCGTCCTCGGCAGTCACGGCCTGCTCATCGTCGAATGAGGCGGTGGTCTCCGCCGCCAGCCATTGACGCACATCAATGCCCGCGCAGAACCGTCCCCTAACCTTCTAAAAGTATAAGGCGGGGGTCGCTATGCTCCAAGACACGGTGTGGTTGATCAGCGTAATCCTGATCGCGGCTATCGCGGCGGTGTTCCTTTGGATTGCCGCCGGGGCTGGACAGAAAGCCGACGCCGAGGCGGTGCAGCGCCGCGCCTACCGTTTGCGCGCCGGCTGGTTCTGGCTGCTGGTTGCGGTCATCGCGGCTGCAACCGCGACCACCCTGAGAGCTTTGCCCTACCCCGACCGCACGCCGCCGGCTGTTTCGCGCGTGGTCGTGCGTGCGACGGGGGCGCAGTGGGCCTGGACGATCGAAGGACCCGATCTCGTCGTCGGTAAGCCCGTCGAGTTCCAGGTCACGAGCACGGATGTAAACCACGGGTTCGGGATCTACAACCCAGCACTGGAGATGGTGGCGCAGACCCAAGCGATGCCAGGCTATCTGAACCGCCTGCAACTCACGTTCACGGCGCCGGGCGCCTACCACATCCTGTGCCTGGAATATTGCGGGCTCGTGCATCACCAGATGATGACCGATCTGGTCGTCAAGCCAGACTGATCTCGAAGCGCTCGTCATGTCGATCCCGTCCTCTGTTCTTGCAACCGGCACCACACGAGATGTCAGTCCGGGCATCTATCCGGGTGTCGTCGCCTACACCGCAATCGCCGTTGTCGTATTGCTGCTGCTGATGCTGCTCGGGGTTGTTCTGCGCCTGGCTCAGGCCGAGTGGCTGCCCGTGCCGCCCGACCTCTTCTACGAGATGATGACCGCGCACGGGGCCGGCATGGTCGGGATCGCCGGTCTCGCCGGGGCCGGGATCATGTGGCACTTCCTCAGCCGCTATGTCCGCCTGAGCCAGGGCATCCTGATCGCCAACCTCGTTTTGTTCCTTGCCGGAGTACTGATGATCCTGACCGCCATCTTCCTTGGTGGCTTCGGCGGCGGGTGGACATTCCTCTATCCATTACCGGCGACCTCGGGGGGCGTCTGGGAGGCGGGGTCGGCCGAGTTGTATCTCGGCGGACTGCTAGTGATCGGGGTCGGCTTCCTGCTGTTTTATCTCGATGCCGGGCGAGCGATCATCGCTGAATACGGCACGCTCGGCGCCGCCCTTGGCTGGCCCGTCTTGTTCGGCCGTCCCCCGGCGCGATTGCCCGAGCCGACCGTCGTTGCCAGCACGATGGTCACCATCGTCAACACGTTGGGTTTGGTGAGCGGCGCTGCTGTGCTCGCCATCAGTCTGATCAATATCGCAGTCCCGAGTTTCGCCATCGACCCGTTGCTGGCGAAAAACATGATTTATTTCTTCGGCCACGTGTTCATCAACGCCACCATCTACATGACAGTCATTGCGGTCTACGAGATCCTTCCGGGCTACGCCGGTCGGGAGTGGAAGGCCAGCAAGCCGTTTCTGTGGGGGTGGACGGCCTCGACGGCCATGGTGCTGATCGCCTACCCGCATCACCTGCTGATGGATTTTGTTATGCCCAAATGGGCGTTGATCGTCGGCCAGGTAGCCTCATACGCAGCGGGTCTTCCGGTGCTGGTAGTCACCGCCTATGGCGCTCTGACGCTGGTATACCGCAGCGGCATTCGCTGGGACGCAGCCTCGTCGCTGCTGTTTCTTTCGATGTTCGGCTGGGCCGCAGGGATCGTCCCGGCGATCATCGACGCCACGATTGTGGTCAACTCGGTGATGCACAACACAATGTGGGTGCCAGGGCATTTTCACTTCTATCTGCTCCTTGGAATGGCCGCGATGGTCTTCGGGTTCATGTACTTTTTGGGGCATGACCGCGGAGCTGGAGAGAGCCTGCTCGACCAGCTGGCCGTTTGGGTGTTCGCGCTGGGCGGCCTGGGCTTCGCGGTTGTCTTCCTCTACAGCGGCAAAGAGGGCGTGCCGCGCCGCTGGGCGGTCCACCTCGCGGAATGGGTGGCGTACGACCGGCTCGCCTCGCTCTTTGCGCTCGCAGTGACGGCCGCGGTGCTCGTCTTCGCCCTGCGTTTCCTGCTGCGCGTGCCGCGGCTGCTCGCGATGCGATGAAGCTGCGGGCGGTGTTCGCCGCGATCGCCGTTGTCTCGACCGGCCTGGCGGTGCTTGCCGCGGTCACGGACGGCTTTCGCGCGACGACGAGCGAAGCGGCGTGGCGCCTGGCTGTCGGCGAACGGCCGCAGCCGCTGCCAGATGCAACGTTGATCGATCAATCCGGTCGCTCGTTGCGGCTGTCGGCTCTGCGCGGCCGGCGGGTCCTGATCGAGTTCTTCTATACGAGCTGCCCTGCGATCTGTGGGCTGCTCGCCTCGCAGTTCCAGGCGGGGTTCGAAAGACTCATCTCTCAGTCCGAAGGCCCCGAGATCCTGTTGCTCAGTGTCAGCTTTGATCCGGAGCGCGACACCGTCACGGAACTTGCCGACTATGCTGCCCGGCTCGGCGCCGACGGCCAAATCTGGCGCGTCGCCCGCGTGAATGACCCAATCGAGCTGCGGAGGCTGCTCGACGCCTCCGGCGTTGTCGTGCTGCCTGACGGCGCCGGAGGGTTCGTCCACAACGCCGCCATTTATCTGGTCGATGCAGAGGGTCGGCTGACCCGCGTCTACGACCCGGAGGCGGCGGAGCGGGCGGTTGCGGAGCTCGGCGGATGATACCGGGCCTGCTGCTCTATGTGGTTCTCGTGATGCCGCCGGTCGCGGCTCGGCTTGAAGGCAGCATGGTCGGCCATATGCTTGTCCAGATCCCGCTACTTGCGCTTGCCGGGGGGCTCGTCGCGCGCGGGGTGGTCGACGGCCGCGGAGCCGTGCTCGCCGGCTTCAACGCCGGCGGTTTTCCCGGGCTGCTGGTCGCAGCGTTCGCCGCCGCCGTCTGGATGTTGCCCCGGATGCTCGACGCGGCGTTGCGCAGTCCGCTGATTGAGGCGACAAAGTTTACCAGCGTCCCGCTCCTGGTGGGCGTGCCTCTGGCGTTGAGCTGGCCGCTGTTGCCGCCCGTCGCTCGTGCCTTTGTCGGGGCGAACCTGATTTCACATGCCGCAGTCCTGGGCTGGCTCTATACGGTGGCGCCCAATCGCCTCTGTACCCGCTATCTCTTCGATCAACAGGCGACCGTTGGCGTGGCCCTGTTGGTTGTGGCAATGGCTCTGCTGGTCGGGTGGGGATGGGTTGCGATCGCCGGCGCACCGATCGGTTTTTGGTCGCGCGATCGGACGCACAGTCCATTGAGCTAGGTTAACGTGCCGCGGCGCTGTTCGTTTATCTTCATAAAGATTGGCCTGGAGGTGCCGGGATGCGCGCCATGGATGTCATGACGCTGTGCTGGGCAAGGTCCGCCCCGGACCACAGCGGCTCCTAGCGCGCGGACTTGTGGTGGACGGACGCTGGTGGCGCCGCCGCGGACATCACCCGCGCCCGCTCGCCTCGCAGCGTAACGGGTCGGCGGCGTCCCGGGCAGCCTAACCTTGCAAGAACATGCGCGCTCGGGGCGGGTCTTCGCCGAGCGGCCGGAAGCCGCCAACCTCGCGGTCGACGATGCGGCCGTCCCTGATGATCAGCGAGATCTCGCCCGGGCGCTGGAGAACGGTGATGTCGGCCAGCGGATCACCCTTCCAAATGACGATATCCGCAAGCTTGCCGGGGGCGATGACGCCGATCTCGCCGTCGAGGTTCAACAACCATGCATTGTCCCTGGTATTGGCGACGATCGCCTGCATCGGCGTCATGCCGACTTCTTTCACGAACAGCTCGGCCTCCTTGCCGTGCCACCGCCCATGGCTGAAGGCCGATGTATTGCCGGTGTCGCTGCCGCTCAGCACCGGGATGCCGCGCTCGCGCGCGTTGCGGATCATCTGGTACGAGGTGTCGAGCTGCCTTCGCAGACGGTCGCGTAGCCGCTCGCCAAAGCCTCGCGCCGCCGCACCATCCGCGACGCCGATCCACGGCGAGGTCAGAACGGGTGCTATCGGGATGCCCGCTTTCGCCACAATATCGAGATCGGCCTCGGTCGCGAGATCGCCGTGGTAGATGAGATCGACACCCGCCCTGGCGGCGGCGCGGGTCGAGGTCGAGCCGCGCGAATGGATGGCGACCTTGACGTTGTGCCGGTGGGCCTCCTCGACAGCCGCTGCGATCTCCTCCTCGGCGACCGTCTGAATATCGCCCCAGGTGGAATCGGCGATCTTGATTAGATCGACGCCGCGTTTGCATTGCCTGCGGGTCTCGCGGATGAATTCGTCACGCGTGTTGCACAACACGCCTGCCGCATCGGCCGGCGTTCCTTCGAAAGCGGGGTAGGGATCGGGGTCGAAGATGCCGCCGTAATTGCTGAGCGCACGCCCGGCGACCGCCATTCGCGGGCCTTCCAACAGCCCGCCCTCGACCGCCTCGCGAACCGTCACATCGGTAAACCATTTGCCGCCGGGAACAGCGATGGCGGTGACCCCGGCGTGCAGCACGCGGCTGATCGCATGGGCTGCCCACAAGGCGCAGAATTCAGCGCTCGATGTGTATTTGACGCCAAGCAGCGCGCCCTGATGCAACGAGATGGTGGCAATGCGCGTCGATGAGGCCGGGCAGGATGAACTTGCCCGCGGCGTCAATGATAGTGTCGTTCGGCCTCCCCTGTGGCGTCGAGCCGTCGGCAGAACCCGCGCGAGTAATCCGGTTTCCCTCGATGATGACGAGCGCGTTTGGGATCGGGTCGCGGCCCGACCCGTCGATCAAATTCCCGTTTTTGACAATCAGGCGCGGCGAGGAATTGCTCATTGCGGTCACCTCCCGATGGTCACCGTAGCGATGTTAGGCCATAGTCGGCTAGTTCGTCGCGATCCTCTTTGGTTTGCCGCGCTCTGGATTGATGAATCCTGTGAATCCTGGCTGTTTCCTGGTTGTCGGCGCGGGTGCCGCGGGTCTCATGACTGCTCGCGAGCTTGCGCGCGCGGGCAAAAGGGTGACGCTTCTCGAAGCGCGAGACCGATGCGGCGGGCGCATTTACTCCCTGCCGGTCGAGCAATTTGGATACCCGGCGGAAGGCGGCGCCGAGTTCGTCCATGGCGCGGCGCGCGTGACCCGCGCGTTGATGCGCGAGGCGGGACTTTCGCTATTGCCCAGCGCGGGCACTGACTGGAGTGCCCGCAGCGGCGCGCTGTCGACAGATGTGTCTCGGCCTCCTTACATGGGTCAGCTTTACCGGGCCTTGAGGGAGTTGGAGACCGATCTAACGATCGCCGAGTTCCTGGAGACGCATTTTGCGGGTCGGCAATACCGTGAATTACGGCGAACAATCACGAGAATGGTCGAGGGCTACGATGCGGCTGACCCCCGCCTTGCGAGCACCCTCGCACTGCGCGACGAATGGATGGGCCGGGAACTCGGCCAGCACGGGCGGATTGCAGGGGGCTACGGCGCGCTCATCGAGTATCTCGCAGCCGATTGCCGCAGGCACGGGACGTCGATCCATCTCGGCGCTGCCCTGACGGCGCTTGACACGGACGCCAAAGGGATCACCGCCCGGTGCCGCAATGGCGCCATTCTTGAGGCCGACGCCGTAGTTCTTACCGTGCCGCTTCCCCTCCTGGCGGAAATTGCGCTTCCTCCGGCCGCGCGCGAGAAAGCGGCGATGGCCAACGCCGATATTGGATTTGGCAATGTCGTAAAAATTATGCTGCGCTTCGCGACGAAATGGTGGGCCCATCACGAAGGGCTAGATCTCGCCGACCTGTCCTTCCTGTTTTCCGGTGCAACGGTTCCGACCTGGTGGACCCAGCATCCAGCCGGATATCCGGTGCTGACCGGCTGGTTCGCGGGGCCCAGGAGCAATGGAGTGGCGCGACTGACCGAGGGCGAGCTCGTCGACCTGGGGCTGGCCTCGCTTGCCGAGATTTTCGATCGGCCTCCGGATCGCATACCGAGGGATCTCGTCGCCGCACGAGCCATCAACTGGGCCAACGATCCGTTTGCGCGTGGCGCCTATTCCTATGCCACGCTCAAGACACGAGAAGCGCAGTGCGCGCTGAAAACACCGGATGGCGGCCCGATAATCTTTTCCGGCGAGGCGCTCTATGCTGGCCGGGAGATGGGCACCGTCGAGGCGGCGCTGGCCAGCGGACAAGAGACAGCGCTGACGATCTTGGCCTCCCGAGCATAGGCGCTTGCGCCATGTTTCTCATCGGGAGTTGGTCCCCCAAATCGCGCTTTCTCGCTTTAGACTGTGCACGCTACCCTGAGACCGATGCGACCCTGCCAGCCTGAGTAATCTGGTGCAATGCTATCGCGGTACGACGAACGGCAAATCGCGGGATTGTGCGACCATGAGCCGCCCCGCAACATTCTCTGGCCGTCTGGAGGTCCCGACAGATTGGCGCTGCCGTCCAACGGTGCTTCGGCATAGTTCGCGCTCCACAGATCGCGGCAGTACTCCCAAACGTTGCCGTGCATGTCGTAGAGACCGAAGCGATTGCGCGGAAAAGTCCCCGCACGCGTGGTTTTCCCGCGGAAGATCCCGATGGGGCCCTGACCGTAGGAGCCCGAAGTATATCTCGTCTCTCCATAAACATCCGATGCGATGCTCTTGCCGTCGCTTTCGCCGCATACCGCACCGCCGGTACCACAATAGTTCGCCAGTTCCGGAGTGATCGTGGGTCCGAAGTGAAACGGGCTGATCGTGCCGGCGCGGCAGGCATATTCCCATTCGGCTTCGCTCGGTAGTCGGTAGGCTCGTCCTGTGAGCTCAGCCAGGCGCAGACAGAACTCTTCGGCCTGGTTCCAAGTGATGCTCTCCACGGGCAGATCAATGCCTTTGAAAAAGGACGGGTTCGGATCGAGGTTGCGACGGATCGGGTTGGGGTGCGCCAATACCGCTGCAGCCCACTGAGCCTGCGTTATCGGCGATGCGCTCATGAAGAATGGAGCAATCGTGACATGGTGTTGCGGGCTTTCATTAGCTTGGCGCTCCAGCTCATCGAGCGGCGAGCCCATCGTGAAACTGCCTCCCGGGATCAAGACCATGTCGAGCCCGGCCCCCAAACCGAGCCCTTCGGTGAAGAGCTTGGCAGTATGTTCTTCTGGCGGGCTCCGCACCCCTTTGGTATCCACTGCTACAGCGTCGAAAGCAATCGTCTGCAACCGCGGCTTTGACAGCAGCCTGCGGATCGACGGCGCGACGATGGCGGCGCCGGCCCCGACGGCACCCAGCGCGGCGATCCCCAGTGTCTGCCGGCGCGTAAGGTTTATTGGCCGGCTCAGAACTCGCCGCCCCGGCCCCCCCGCGCGCGCGGTCGGCGCGATAGATGCATTCGGTGCGGCGGCGAAAGAGGCGGATTGCTTGACCTCGCCGGCCACATTGGGAGCGTCAAGACCCAGACGCCTCATCATTTCCCCAATGTCCGATTCCCACCGGGTGTGGCTTAGCTCAAACCCATTGCGGTACGCCAAATCGTTGATTTCTGGGGGAAGCTGCTCGGCGGCGGGCATATGCGCGCCCTGCACGAGGACCGGCATGACTACTATATCGCGCTTGAGCGCTGCTTCGATCTCCAGACGAACGAAATCGCCGGGATTTTGTAGGCGCGTTCGCCCTTGCTCGTCCTTGACGTCAGCCCAGTTTCGGCCAATCAACACCAGCATAAGGTCGCAGGATGCCAGGGTGCTCTGCAGCGCGCTGCGGAAATCACGGCCGAGAGCTATGCTGTCGACGTCCATAAAAACAGAGTTCTTGCCTAATCTATCTACAAGATCATTGTATAAAGCCCGCGCCTCACCCGCGGTAATTTCCCTGCGATAACTAATGAATACTGTGCTCATCTGCGCTATCCACCCATAGCGCTGAAAGAACTAACGATCATCCCGACCGGGTCTTTCCTATGACACTACCTTAGCCCTTTCCTTGGCGCGACGAGGAGCGGACCACCAGTGGCGAGCCGCGCCGAATGGCGGGCGGTTCGAACTACTTGATTTTGCCCGGGCCTCCCAACAAACAAGTACATGAGGCGCCATGCCGAAGCGCGCCCGGAGAAGACGACACGCTGCAATGACCCTGCTGCGTAATGCATTGATAATTTTGCGTGGGTTGCGAGGCTCCACCGCTCGCGGTGTCCCCGCTGTAAGTCGAGCCTACCGCGCCCCGGCGCGAGCCGCTGTAACCGGGCCGGCCACCCGTTGCGCCTTCCTCCGCGCCAACGACACCGCCCATTCCGGTCATGCCGCCATTCATTCCGCCGGCGGTCATGCCGCCATTCATCCCGCCGGCGGTCATGCCGCCATTCATCCCGCCGGCGGTCATGCCGCCATTCATTCCGCCGGCGGTCATGCCGCCATTCATTCCGCCGGTCACCGGCTGCATCTGCGCCACAGCGGGTAAGGGTGTCAGGATTGGCGCAGCCGCGAGAAGCAAAAGGGTCTGAAGCGCTCTGAGCATTTCATTTTCACCTGAGAGAACTGGTTAATTTAACTATATAAGCAGATTGCAGGGCGCGCTAAGAAAAAGCGTCGCTTGCTCGACAGCTAACAAATTAGACGGTTGCGATCCCCCCTTTCATCATCATGCCGGCAACAGGCGGCACGCAAGGCCATCCGCCGCTCCGGACCCCCGCATTGGCGGAGCGATGAGAACGGGAGGGCCATCATCGGCCTCATTCTTACATCGCCCAACCGACGATGCCGCGAAATTTCGACTGCAGGCCCGCTAAACGGCAAGTATTGTGGCGAAACAGCACGCGAGGGGTTGGGCTCTAGTCGGCCTCGGCGCTTGACGGGAGAGAAATGATGATGCTGAGCGGACGGATTGAGCGCGAGGGTCAAAAGAAGCTGCTGGCGATAGACGGCGGCGGCATCCGCGGTGTTCTGGGCTTGGAGGTGCTGCAGGGCATCGAAGACCTGCTGAAGAGGAAGTGCGGGCGCGCCGACTTTCGCCTCGCGGATTACTTTGACTACATCGCGGGGACCAGCACCGGAGGCATTATCGCTGCCGGACTTTCGATCGGGATGTCGGTCGCTGAAATCCTCGGCTTCTATCGGGAAGCCGGGGCACAGATGTTTGTCAAAGCGAACCTGCTGCAGCGCCTGCGCTACAAGTTCGAGGACGAACCGCTTGCCGAAAAGCTGAGGGAAGTCTTCGGCGCCAGCACAACGCTTGGCTCGGAAAAGCTGCGGACCTTGCTGCTCCTGGTAATGCGCAATGCGACCACTGACTCGCCTTGGCCGATCTGCAATAACCCTTATGCCCGGTACAACGACACCTCGCGTGCGGACTGCAACCTCGATTTTCCGCTGTGGCAACTGGTGCGGGCCAGCACGGCAGCCCCAACTTTTTTCCCGCCTGAGGTAATCGTGCTGAAGAGCTCCGATATCAACGGAGCGAAGGAATTCGTTTTCGTCGATGGCGGCGTGACAATGTACAACAACCCTGCATTCCAAATGTTCCTTATGGCAACGCTTGACCGTTATTGGGCGAGAAAACCCGAAGCACGGTGGCGCCCAGGCGCCGAGCGGATGCTGATCGTCTCAGTCGGCACCGGCACGAGCCCCAATGCCCAAGCGGGTCTCGAGCCGGACGAGATGAACCTGCTTTTCAACGCGCGGACAATACCCTCCGCCCTGATGTTTGCGGCATTGAACGAGCAGGATCTGCTGTGCCGGGTGTTCGGCGATTGTCTCGCCGGGGAGCCGATTGACCGCGAGCTCAGCGACTTGGCTGGCAGCGCCGGACCGTTGCAGCGCGACGAGAAGCTCTTCACTTATTTGCGTTACAATGCCGAGTTGACGCGCGAGGGTCTGGACGCGCTGGGCTGCCGCGACATCGAGCCTCGCGCCGTGCAAAAACTCGATTCGATCGACGGCATCCCCGATCTGCAGCGGGTGGGGCGAAGGGTTGCCGCAACGAAGCTGCGGGAACAGCATTTCGATAGGTTCCCGCCGAACTGACTAAAACGGGCGCGCCTCACATCAGGCCCAGACTGAGACCACGCCATGCCATCCATTCGACGCGCGTTCGTCATCATGCCGTTTGGCGAGAAGAAAGCGCCGGATGGGACCGCAATCGATTTCGATGCCGTTTACAAGGAGCTCTTTGCGCCGGCAATCGCCGCGGCGGGTTTGCAGCCGCACCGCGCAGATGCCGATCGCCGCGGCGGCTCGATTCATCTCGACATGTTCCAGGATCTGCTCCTCGCCGAGTTTGTCGTGGCCGATCTGACATTGGATAATCCCAATGTATGGTACGAAATTGGTGTGCGGCACGCATTGCGCGCGGGTGGCACTGTCTTGACCTACGCGCTTCGCGATCGGTTGCCGTTCGACATCGCCGGGCAGCGCGTGCAGCGCTATACGCTAAAGGGCGGACAGCTTGATCCCGAAACGATCGAACCCAAGCGCAGCGCGCTCACGCAAGCAATCGAAGCCACTGTCGGGGCGTGGCGAGGGCGGCGCGCGAGCCCGGTCTATCAACAACTCCCCAATCTCAGGGAGCCGGACTGGAAAACGCTGAAAGTCGGCGAAATCAACCAGTTCTGGCAATCGCTCGAAGCCTGGCAGAGCCGCATTGAGGTGGCGCGGCGAAAGCAGCGTCCCGGCGATATTCTCGTGCTTGCCGAGGAAACGCCAAACAGCGTGCTCGAATTCGAAGCGCTGCGCATGGCGGCGCGGGCGCTCGTCCGGCTCAACCGGCCGCGTTTCGCCTTAGCCATTCTCGAAAACGCACGCCGGCTCGATCCTGATGACGTCGAAGCGCGCCAGCTCGAGGGCGTTGCGCTCGGCCGGGCTGAGCGTTTTGCTGAGGCTCGAGAATGCCTTCGCCGTCTGGCAGATGAGCGCAAGGACGGTGAAACGCTGGGTTTACTCGCACGCACGTGGAAGGACGAGTGGGCGCAGATCTGGAACGCTCATCCCCAGCGGAAACCGGACCCCCTCGCGGCTGCCCGCGACACGGCGGCCACACTGCAAAGCGCCGCCTCCGCCTATGTAGACGCGTTTCGCGCAGCTCCCGACGACTATTATCCGGGCATCAACGCATTGACGTTGGGAAGGCTTTGGGAGCACGTTACCGGCCGCAGAAGCCGGTTACCGCTTCCGCTGATTGCCGCCGGCGTGCGCTGGGCGGCTGCCGCCGCGATAGAGCGCCACAGAGATTACTGGCCACTGGCCACGCGGGCGGAACTTGCGGTGGTCGAAAATCGCCGGAAGGACGCGATCGATGACTACGCGGAGGCGGCGGCGCTGGCCGTAGCAAACCGCGACTGGTTTGCGCTCAATTCCTCGCGCCAGCAGCTGGATCTCCTCGGGGGGCTCAAATTTCGCGAGGACCTCGTCAGCGAGGCCGCCGCCGTGCTCGATCGCGCCGAGGATCAGCTCCGCTCTCTGCTCGGCGACCATCCCGGAGAGCGGCCGGAACCGACGCACGTCGTGGTGTTCAGCGGTCACATGATCGACAACCCGAGGGATCGCGGCGAAGGCAAGGCCAAGCCGCCACGCTTTCCTCCCTCGAAGATCGAGGCAGCGGCGGCACGCATCCGAGTTGCGCTCGACGAGACTGGGGCCGGGGCCGGGGATCTCGGTCTTTGCGGAGGCGCCTCGGGAGGCGACCTCTTGTTTGCCAAAGCTTGTCTCGAGCGCGGCATGCGAGTGGAGCTGCATCTTGCTCGTCACGAAAACGAGTTCCTTGCCGAGTCCGTGACATTCGCCGACCCGGACCGGCGATGGGAGCGCATGTTCATGCAAGTCAAGGCGAACCCAGCCAGCGCCGTTCGCGTGATGCCGGAGGAACTGGGCCCCTCCCCGGAGGGGGTCAGTGTCCACGACCGATGCAACCGCTGGATCCTTTATACTGCGCTGTCACAGGGCCTTAGCAAAACATCCTTTGTCACGCTGTGGGATGGAGCACCCGGCGACGGACCTGGCGGGACCGAGAACATGGTGGAGCTTGTCCGCAAGCTCACCGGACGCCAGCCAATCATCATCGATCCTGCAGGCTTGTGATGCACAACTGCCCAGTATGAAATGGTTCGAGAAGCCGGCATTTAGGGAATGCAAAACTTTCTGACTTGACGTTAACTTGCTTCTGGAACAGGAGGCGGCACAGTTTGCTTTCAGATGTCGGGGATCGCGCCATGCAAAACGTCACATCGCCATCCTTTGCGGCGGCTCTCCCGTTCATCCTACGCTGGGAAGGCGGTTTCGTGGATGACCCGGACGATCGCGGTGGGCGCACCAACAAAGGTGTGACCCAAGGCGTTTATCAAGCCTGGCGGGCAGACCAGGGCCTACCTGCGCAGGACGTACGGCGGATCAATGACCAGGAGGTGGCCGCGATTTATTATGAGAGATATTGGTTGACCGCGAAATGCGACGCGCTTCGCAGCAAGTTGGACCTCGCCGCGTTCGACACTGCGGTCAATATGGGGCCAAACCGGGCAATTAAGATTTTACAAGAAGCAGTCGGTTGCACGGCCGACGGCGTCTTTGGGCCGGCGACGAGAGCAGCTTGCGAGAGCTGTGACGCGGGCGAGGCGATGATCAACTACTGCGACGTTCGCGAGGGCTTTTACCGCACGCTTGCGAGGCGGCCGGGGCAGGACAAGTTTCTCAAAGGTTGGCTCAACAGACTGAACGCTCTGAGACACGAGCTGGGTCTGCCTGGCTATGAAGGGACGGACGAACCGACCCCTGATCCCGCGTTTCCTGCGCCGCGGATACCGGACCTGGCTGCGGGTGCCCCGCTCGAAGCGTGGCGCTCGACACAGTAGCGGGGCTCAGGGGGGAGCTCAGCCGGTCTGTCGAGGCCGCAGTAAACTTGCCGAACCGGTAGGTAGGACGGAGCTGCGCGCTCAAATCTGCCTGATTGCTCCAGAGGTTACCGATGGCCGATAGAACGTCCGGATCTGGCTCGAGCCTTTCGGCCTTAGTCCAACGGCTGAGCGACACAGCGGATCAGGGCGATCGTGAGCTCACGCTCGCCGCATGCCAGCAACTCGTCGAGCATGCGAGGGCAACCGGTCAGGTTCCCTCCGCTGCTGCGGTTCGAGAGCTGCTCACTCTACTGCGGGACCGTCGGCGCTTCGACGCGCTATCGGTTCTCGCGGATGCGCTGGTGCGAATGGGCCGAGAAGAGCCCATTGTACTGCGTCTCTACGCGCAGGGGCTCATCGATCAGGGCCTTCTGATAGCGGCGAGCGAGGTGTTGCTCGGTTTGGTCCGGCGTGTGACCGATCCTGCAGAGCACTCGGAGCTGCGAGGACTTATGGGCCGCGTCCACAAACAAATTTATGTCGACGCGCGAGGTCGACCAAGCGATCAAGCGCGGCGGGCGCTGCGCCACGCGATTGCCTGCTATCGCGAAGTCTATGAGGAGGATCCGCAGAACCGCTTATGGCATGGCGTGAACCTTATCGCCTTAGCTCATCGGGCGCGCTGTGATGGCATTGCCATTAGGAGTTTGCCGGACGTCCAAGCCCTCGCCAGTGCGATTGTCGCAGCGGTGCGCAATCCACCAAGGCACATAATCGATGCTTGGGATTACGCCTGTGCCGCGGAAGCCTGCATCGCGCTCGAAGACTGGGACGCGGCGACGCAATGGATCGAGCGCTTTATTCAAGAACCGTCAACCGACCGTTTTGCGCTTGCCGGCGCATTGCGACAGCTGACAGAGGTGTGGCGCTTCACTGCTGAGACACCTGAGGCAGGCCACCTCGTCGTCGCGTTGCGGGGAGCGCTTTTGAGATCGCGGGACGGGCGCTTGGAGTTGACACCCGCGCAGCTGCAGCACACGACCGCCGCTTTGGACAGTCCTGGTCCGCGACTCGAACGTGTTCTCGGGACGGTAGGGCTACAAACCCTGACCTGGCTGCGCACCGGAATGGAGCGGGCGCGCGCTGTGGCGCTGATCCGCGGACCTGGCGGCCGCGGCATCGGTACGGGCTTTCTAGCGTGCGGTCGAGACCTGCATCCGGGGCTCGGCGAGGAGCTGGTCGTCGTAACCAATGCGCATCTGGTGAGTGAGCTCCAAGATGATGGGGGCGTCGAGCCGGAGCAGGCCATGATCACGTTCGAGGCTCAAACGAGCGCGAGCGCTGCCTCGACGCAAACCCTGTACCGCCCAAACAAGTTGCTCTGGAGTTCACCCAAGCAGCACCTCGACACCAGCCTATTGCGCTTGGAACCGAAGGTTCAAGACATTGCGCCCTGTCCGATTGCCAAAAGCCTGCCGGCGCTGAACAAAAGTGAACGGGTCTACATTATCGGACATCCCAGGGGGGGCGAGATCTCGTTCTCGCTGCAGGATAACGAATTGCTCGATCACGAGGGTCCACCTGCCGGTGCACCGAGCAAGCCGGACCGCTGCCTCATCCACTATCGTGCGCCGACCGAGCCGGGCAATTCCGGGAGCCCGGTGTTCAATCAGGCGCCGGATTGGCGAGTGATCGGACTGCATCATGCTGGCGGCGAATATGTGCGCCGGCTCAACGGCCGTTCCGGCACCTACGCCGCCAACGAGGCAATCTGGATCCAGTCGATCGTCAAGGCGATGACGGTCACTTTCAGCTCTTGACCGCGGCACGGTGGGTGGCTCCCCGGTTGACACCGATCGGTGCAGCTCTGACCTTTTCTTTGACAGCAACTCCAGGGAATATTGGCAAGCTCATCGAAAGGAGGTGAAGGGATGAATGCGTCACATGTTGCCACTGGCGGGATAACCGCACTTCTAGCAACGGTGCTGGTTTATCTCTCCCACTGGCCTCTTCAGCCGCTCGACCTGCCGACAGCCTCGGCGATTGCCGGTCTGCTTGTCGCCCTCGGAGGCGCCTTGGTCAAATTGTACCAATCGCGGACCGCTCCTGCCCCTCGGCTGGTCGTTCCCGAGGCGCCGGTCGCGCCAGTTGCGCCCCGAGCGTCGTCCACGAGCCGCACATCGCAGCGTGAAACGGGGTTACTTCGGCGGCAAACAGCGGATGTTCGAGGTTGTCGCTCGCTTCCCGGCGCCGACGTCGTCTACCTCGGCGCCCCACAGACCGAGGAGAGTATCTACAACCGCCTGGTGATCGAGCAGGGCTACGACTGCTTCTGTCTACCAGCGCGGTGCTCGCCTGGATAGTCGCGGAGATGGAGGCCGGCCGCCTCCGGCCCGGCATGCCCGTTGACCCTGAGCGCTTCGACAATGAGGAGCTGCTCAAGAGGGAGAGCAAGGGCCGCAGCTTCTTCGCGCTCCAGTACCAGCTCGACACCAGCCTCTCGGACGCTGAGCGCTACCCGTTGAGACAGTCCGACCTCGTGGTGTTGGAGGTGAGCCCCCTCAAGGCCCCTATGGTGGTCCAATGGGGCATCGATACTCCAACCGCAAGAACGTCATCAACGACATCCCGAACCTCGGCTTCAGCGGAGAGCATCTGCTCCGGCCGCTGTTCATGGATCACGAATGGCGGCCTTACGAGGGCGGGGTGATCTTTGTGGACCCCTCGGGCCGCGGGAAGGACGAGACGGCATGGGCTGTGATGAAGGTGCTTAATGGCATCCTCTACCTACTGAAAGTCGGTCACGAGGTCACAGATCCAACCAAGGCAATGGCCGAGACCGCCCAGGACGCTCGTTGCTTTAATATAAGCATGATCGAGGTCGAGCCCAACTTCGGCCAGGGCATGTGGGTCGCCGCCTTCCAGCCGATCCTCACGAAGATCTGGAAGGGCGGGGCAACCGTCCAGGCGAGCGAATGGGCCAAGGGCCAGAAGGAAGTCCGGATCATCGACACCCCGAGTCGGTGCTCACGCAGCACCGCATGGTGGTCGCTGAGAGCTTCCTGCGAGAGGACGCTGCTACCGAGGACCGGGACTACTCGTTCCTCTACCAGCTCACCCACATCACCCGCGACCGCGGGGCGCTGACGCACGATGACCGCGTGGACGCGGTTGCCGGCGCCGTGGCGCACTTCCAGCGGGCCATGATGATGGACGTCGATCAGGCCGCCAAGGCCATGAAGGACGCGGAGATCGAAGCCGAGATCGAGGACTTCCTCGAAGGCTTCAAGCAGCCCACTTGGCGCGGCATGCGGATCAACGGGGAACGGGTGCCGGTCTGGTCGAGCCAGACGGGCTGGAGTGGGATGTAAATCGCTTGTTAGGGGCCTTCGTACATAAAGAGGCCCGCACATCTTCACCACAGCGCCATGAACCGAAGGCAGATTGACCGGTTGATCGACGCGTCGGCAGCAGGATTGCTGGGAGTCATTCTGGCGCTCGCTGGTTGCGCGGGGCCGAGGGTCGATACCCCGCTCCCCCCAGGCGTCACTTCAAAGCAGGCAGCCGCCTGCCGGCTCGCTGCGGAGACAGCCCCAGGCGGCTCCGACATCGTTACACACAGCGTCACTGGAACGCTGCTGCTGAACTCCGCCATCAACGGCTCCCGCGCGCAGCGGATCTACGAAGACTGCTTGGAGGTCGTGAAGCCATGAGCGTTTGCGCAACGGCCCGCTGGCGGCGTAATCGCGGTCTCCTACGTCGTCCTTTTAGGCGCATGCGTAATCGATTGCTCGTCGAGCGGACTAAGCTACGGCGCACTCCTGGCCGTGGCCGTTATAGGTATCGCTGTCGTTTACCCCCGGCAGTTCTTCATTGTGTGTCGATACATTCTCTACGGCATCCTATGCGTTTTTCTATAAGGAGCTACCCTCGTCGCCGATACCGGCCCTTGCTCGGCGGCTCGTAATACCGTCTCGGGGGCGGGGGGTCCAGCTCGGGCTCCGGCCGCAGCATCCCCAGGGTCTCCTTCAGTGCCACAATGCGAGGACTGAGGGGGTAGCGATCGTTCCGCACGATGTGGTCCAGCCGAGCCCGAGGGTTCCGATGCTGCGCTTCATGCGGCAAACGTATGTGCAGCTCCGTTAAAAGCTGGTTGTCGTTAACCCCACCGCTAGGGAGGTGGTACAGCGACGGTCTGGTGGCGGGTGCCGGCACACGCGGAACTTCTTTTCGCCCACTCACGGGCCACTGGAGTGGACGGGGGCTGCCGCCGACTGATCAAGCTCGCGGGTCGGATCTCGATCCGGATGCCGCGGTCGTGGGTGCCGATGACCCCACCTCGCTCGACTTTGAACCAGCCAGGCCGAGCGCGAGACGGCCTAACTTCTTTACCACCAGCCACGCGTAAGTGCGCACGGGCGTGTCGATTACCGGCTGATAGATCAGCAGCAGCCCGGACTGCCAGTTCCCTGTGGCGTCGAACAATTTTTCTTCAAGAGTTAATCGCTTCTCGGGACTAAGAGTTCTGAGGTAAGCAATGGCTTCCGGGGTCGCAGCGTCGATCTCCTTAATGCGAGCCCCGCTGTGCCTGTACCAGCGGTCGAGCTTTTCCCCATAACTGAGGGCTGCTCGCGCACGGACCACCCGCGCATCACCGTTCGCATCGAGATTGCAGATCGGCTCGACATCGTACAGGCTTACACCCCAAGATCTGGCGGAGTGTCGGGCGCTCTTCACAGACCCCGTGATGCCGATGACATAAAAGCTCATCGGTTGCTTTGCTCACGGGCCACTGGAGTGGACGGGAGGGGCACTGGAGAGGCATTGGGGTCCTAGCGGTCCCCTGTTGCCTTGTAGCTGACAGCTTCTCGGATTTCTTGGATATTCGAAGCTCTCGCGCTCCGCGTGATTGTTTCAAGGTCGACCTGGTCAAGAGTAACCTTCACTGGATCAGGTACTCCGGTCACACACATTTCAAAACTGATGACCGGCCCAGGTCTCCATTCCTCCGAGACTTTACCGGTCTTTAGAACACCCCTTACAATGAGATGATCCAGCGGCCTTGTCAGCTCAACTTCCATAGCGTTCGGCTCATGAGAATTGCACAAGTTGGTACCTTACAGGGGCTCTCTTAACGTGGACTTACGATCCGGATAAAATCTGCCTCGAATTTGTGAGGGTGTTTTGCCGGCCGCGCGACGCCAATTCCCCCCATCACCACCCCTGCGGCCGCCAGGGGCATCGACCCTCCGACCACCCTAGACACCCAGGAGGGTCGAGCGGCCACGCACGGCACACTGACGGCACCCAATAGCGCACTCACGTCACACTAACGGCACACTGCGAGCACGCCAGCGCACAATGCTAGGCAATCCGTGCACTAGCGAGGCACGGCTTCCGGCTTGCCATGTCGGGCGCAGTGTGAAACGCAAGGGGAGCGCAAGGGTTCGAGGGTGGCACTGGAGGGTGAGTCATCCTGCCGCACTTGGGCCGAAAACGCCAATGATCTGAGCGGAACAATGGAGTGCGCGCGAGCTCGCCGGAGCAGGGGTGTGGGGCTACACCCGCAGGAGATCGATTAGCTCCGAGACGTGGTTGACGTCGCGAAAATTGTGGATCATCGCGAGGCTTGCCTCAATGCACCGTTCGGGGACAGCCGCCTGCGGCACTAGGGTGCGGTACTTGGTGTCGACATCGTCCCAAGTGATACCGCGGGCTGCGGTTCCCTTTGGCTCAAATACGGAACTTGTGCTGGTCCGGCCATCCTTTGTTCGGATCGTTACGGTTGCGCCTTGCCGATAGCGCAGCGCGTCCCCAGCCGGGGCGACGCCTACCCGGACTTTGTCGATGAGCTCATGGATGACCGGGTCGTTGATTTTATCGGCCGTCGCGTGCATCCAGGAGAAGTCCCTATCGGCGGCGCCTGCAGCGAGGAAATAGGCCGGGCTGTGCGCCATACCAATGAGATCGGTCGGGTGCAGTGGCCCGCTCAACGCCAGGAAATTGGGCCGAGACGCCGTGATGCTCTCGACAGCATCCGGCGTGATCCCTCCCTGCCTCGCCGCATTGGCGGCAGCCTCGGCGAGAGCGTGGTAGGGATGGCCGCCAGGCGCCAGCTTGATAGCCATATCCGTGACAATGTCCCAGCTCTGACCCAGATCACCGGTTACGCACTTGCCGGCGGGAGTGCCATCAACGCCCCCGTAGACCTCGAAAAACCCATTGCGAGTTTCGAGAATGCTCTCCTCGGCTTTGTATTCCCGCCGCGCTGCGAGTGCGGCCTGAACCCCCAGCATTGCCGCCAATCCCGCATGATACTCGCGCGCGACACTGGTATTTGCGGCGGCCATCAGCCCGCCGATCGATGTCGCCGACAGAGCTATGGTCTGAGCCAGATGAGCCGCATCCAGCTGGAGCAATCGCCCAGCGGCGACCGCGCCCGCGAAGATCGCTACGAGACAGCCGTGAAAGCCGCGAGTGCGAAAACCGGGTGTGATGGCCTCACCGATGCGTCCGGCGGCCTCGTAGCCGAGAACGATTGCTGCGAGGACATCTTTGCCGCCAGCGCCGGTGTGCTCCGCCACGGCGAGCGCGCTTGCGACGAGGGTCGTGCCGGCATGAACGATGTTGCGCAAATCGCTGTCATCCGAAGCCGCGGCGTCGCTCATCACGGCATTGACCTGCGCGGCATCCGACACCGGCAATTTCGGGCCCGAGGAAAACCATATTGACGCTTCCGGGCGGCCACCGCGCTCGTGGGCAAGGCCGCGGATGATTTCCGAAGACCGGAGCGCGGCGCCGATTGCCGCGCTAGCAACGGTGCTGGCGATCAGCATCGCCGCGTGCTCGACGGCTTGCCGGGGCAAATCGGATGAAGAGGTCCGAGTTAAGAACTCGGCCAAATCTCGTGCAACGGTCATCCCAGACCTCCTCATTCAGCAGCATTGCGGCGAGAGACGCGGCGCTCCGCCGCGAGGCATTGCTCCAGCGCGGCACTGGTATTGCGCAATGCAAAGACCCCGCGTCATACTCGGCCCTATCGACGTCAAGGCGCAACAGTAATGACCGATTTTCCAGACGACGAGTTGCACACCAAGCCGCTCACATTTATGGGCGCCCGGTATACGCACGATCTTACGGGTGCGAAAGCTGCGGTGCTGGGCGTGCCGTTCGACTGCGGGGTTCACCCCTTCCGAATCGGATCTCGACAGGGCCCGGCTGCGATACGCGGGCAATCGACCCTGGTTCGACGGTATAGTCCCGAACTCGCCGACCTCGACCCTGTGGAACGTCTCGGCATGGTCGACCGCGGCGATGTGCGTCTGACGCCGAGCCGGATATCCGATGCATTTGAGCGCATTGAGGCCGCAGCCAAGCGAATTCACAATGCCCGCGTGACCCCGGTCGCAATGGGCGGCGACGGCAGCATCTCTTTGCCGCTACTGCGCGCTGCGGCCGGCCGATATCCCGGAATGGTCGCCCTGCACCTTGACGCCCACACCGACAGCTACGACTATGATTCCAATGACAAATACAATTCAGCAACGCAATTCACGCACGCTGCTGAGGAACAGTGCATCATCGCCTCACTGTCATATCATATCGGCATCCGCGGCACGACCTACCGCCGGGGTGTCTTGGAAAAGACCAGATCACTGGGCTACAATATCGTTACGCTACACGAGCTGTTTGCGCGGGGCTTCGGCGACGTTCTCACGGAATTGCATGAGAGGCTGAAGGGCCGTCCGGTTTATCTGTGCTGCGACATGGACGTCTTCGACCCGTCCTGCGCGCCGGGCGTTGCGACACCGACCTGGGGCGGCTTGTCCGCGCGCGAGGGGATCGAGTTCCTGCGCGGCCTTTCCGGTCTCGACATCATCGCGGTCGACGTGAACACGGTAAGCCCGCCGCATGATGTGCGGAATATGACTGCTTTCCTTGCAGCCCAAGTTATCTATGAAAGCTTAATATTGCTCTGCCAAAGGCCTGGCTGAGCGACTCCAGTCGGCGCGGCGCGACGCCGATTATTGCTGCCGGGATTGTCCAGTTATTGCTGCCGGGATTTGTCCAGCATCTCTTGCGGGGTCGTCGACACGATCTGTGCATAGGTCGGCATAAAATGGCCGCCCTCGATCAGCTGTACAAATTCCGGTTTGATCTCGCGCGCCAGCAATTCGCGAATGCGCCGATGCTCCTCGATATCGGCCCACTCGCCAATCAGATAAAAATGGTCGGGATCGGCGGTGTCGCGGCACAGCACGCCGTCCTTGACCTGCGCCGGCGAGCGGTGGAACGGGTTGTTGGGGCCATAGTCGAATTTGTTGAACAGTTCGACGAACTCGTCGCCGCGCCCGGGCTTCACCCGAAAATCGTAAACATGAAAGTAGTTGCCTTTGGTTGCCAATGGTACGAGTGCCATTCCTTCCTCCTAGGAGGTGTTTGTCCAGCGCCATACGCGTGACGGCGAGAGCGGCAATTCGTTGGGTTCGGCACCCAGCGAGGAGAGCGCTCCGGCGATTGCGTTGGCCATCAGCCCGCCAACCGGGATGATCCCGCCCTCGCCAGCGCCTTTGACGCCGAGCGGGTTGGTCGGGGATGGCCGATGTTGCAGTGAAACCGCGCGGATCCTCGGGAAATCGGCGGCAGCCGGGATCGCGTAGTCGGCCAAATTACCGGTCAAAAGCTGCCCTCGCGCATCATAGACGAGCTCTTCCATGAGGGCGCCGCCTAGGCCTTGCACTGTCGCGCCGATCACCTGGCCGTGCAAGGTCAGCGGATTGACGATGCGGCCGACATCCTCGACGACGACATAGTCGACGAGTTCTACTCCACCCGTGTCCGGGTCGACGGCGACATGCGCCGCCGCGGTGCCGTAGGCATAGGTGTGCCGGTGATCGTTGGCAAAACTGGCGTCCGCCCTTAGTCCGTCCTCCGCCAACGCGTCCAGCCCGATCGAGCGGCCGTCCCTGGCCTCGGCATGACGATCGGTGACTTCGATCTCGGCTGGCTGACATCCCAGGCGTGCCGCAGCCGCAGTGCGGATCTTATTGAGCAGCGCGACGGCGCCTTCAACCACTGCCGAGCCTCCCAGGACGGTCGAGCGTGAGTAGAACGAGCCATAGCCGTCATCGAGGTAGGTCGTCGAGCCGTGCCGCACGCGCACTTTGTCGATCGTTAGTCCCAGCGCGTCGGCGGCGATCTGGGCCATGATCGTCTCCAGTCCCTGCCCGACCGCGGCCGAGCCGACATAAACCGTGACTGTGCCGTCGCGCTCCAATTCCAGCCGCGCATTTTCTTTCGGCCCAGCGCCGCCGCCCTCGATGAAGCAGGCGATCGCAACGCCATGATACCGCCCGTCGATAAGCCGGCCCTGCAATTTGCGTTTCTCTTCCCAGCCGAACTCGGCAAGACAGCGTTCAAGCGCGTGAGCATAGTCGCCGCTGTCGCACTCGGTTTCGGCATAGAGATCGCCCGGCTCGACGCGAGCAAGCCGATAAGGCATCTCGGCGTCGGAAATAAGGTTGCGCCGACGCATCTCGACGCTGTCTATGCCCAGTTCCTTCGCCGCTATCTCGATGAGCCGTTCACAGAAAAAGCTTCCCTCATAGCGGCCGGGCGCACGGTAGGTGCCGGTCGGGGTTTTGTTGGTGACGAGCGCGGAGGAAGTGATCCGGATGTTCGGGATGCGGTACGGTCCGCTGAAGAACTGCGCGACATTGCGCGGCGCAGTGAGCCCGTTCGTCCGGATATATGCGCCGAGATCGACAAATACGTCGCCGCGCAGGCCGAGGATCGCGCCGTCGCGCTGGCACGCGATTTCGACGTCGCAATCCATCTGGCGCGCATGGTTCATCGCGATCAGATGCTCGCGGCGATCCTCGACCCACATTACTGGCCGCCCGACTCGCCGGGCGGCAAACGGGATCAGTAAATCCTCGGGGTAGAACTCGCCGCGCGCTCCGAAGCCGCCGCCGACGTCGTTCTCGATCAGGTCAACCGCGGATTCCGGGAGGCCCATCATTGCCGCGAGGGTGCGGCGGTTGAAGAATGGGACCTTGGCGGCCCCCATTACGGTCAGGCGCGCTGCCGCACCATTCCATTCGGCGAGCAGCCCGCGCGGCTCCATTGGCAATGCGGTATGACGCTGCACATTGAAGCGCTCACGCCTAATGTACTCCGCCGCGCGGAAAGCCGCGTCGGCATCGCCGCGGATCGCGGTGAACTTCATCGCCAGATTGGTGCCTGCCTCTTCGAAAAGCAGGGTCTTGCCACGGCCTGAGACGTGCCGATTGGCGACGACCGGCAGCTCGTCGATGTCGAGTGCGATCGCCTCGACGCCATCCTCGGCAAGCGCCGCGCTGTCGGCGAGCACGACCGCGATCGGCTCGCCGACATAGCGTACCCGGTCGGAGGCGATGACCGGCTGGCGAAACGGCTCGGTGGCGGGTGAGGATTGCAGCCGCAGCGGGATCCGCGGTACGGCGCCGATCTCGGCGGCGGTGATTACCGCACGCACTCCAGGGATCGCTAGCGCCGACTTTGCATCGATTGCACGGATGCGGCCATTCGCAACCGGGCTGCGCAAAATGGCCGCATGCAGCATTCCTTGGCGCACAAGGTCGGCCACATATTCTCCGCGCCCGCGCAGAAAGCGCAGATCTTCGACGCGCTCAACGGGGGCGCCGATATAACGGTTGACGACGGTCATGGCCTATCCGCTGTCCCAGCTGGTCGGATATAGCTCTACTCCTGCGCCTCGACGAGCACGAGTTCGGATTGAAAGAGGCCGGAGACGGTGATCTCGAGGCCTCGCGCCAATTTTTTGCCGGTTGCGTGGAGGATGGTTCCCGCAGACAGAAGGCTTGCTCGATAACGTGTGTGCGCGACCAAGCCGGCGAGCCGGAAGATGCGGGACGGCTCGCTGCTCCCGAGACGGAATGCAAACAGGATCCCGCTCGAACCGTCTTTTGTAGCGTACCAGATCGCCGCCCAGTCGTTGCCTCCGTCGCTGGGCGGTGGCGGCGTCAAGAAATACTGGTCGCCATGATGGATTATCGATCGCAGCTTGTTGCGGTACAGCGCGACATGCTCGGCGGCCACGACGATATCCGCTTCCGGCCAGCGATCTATCGACGCGCTGATCCCAAAGCTGCCGAGCATCGCGACCCTGAGCCGGAACGGCAGGTCGCAGCGCTCATCGAGGCCCACCGAATCTTCATCGTCGTCATCGTAGCCAGCGATCCTGCCGGGTGGCCATTCGATGAGCCAGTCATTGCAGACCACTGCGGGATGCGCCAACTGTGTCCCAAAATGAATCGCCAGTTTGTGCAGCGGCCCGGGCTGGTCGCTGACCCAGTTGATATGCGCATGGGATAGAAGCTCACCGTCCATCCGGCCGCCGCCGCTCGCACACATTTCGAGGATTAGGTCGGGGAACCAGCGGCGGATCGCATCTTGCAGGTGATACAACCCTTCATAATGAGCGATCAGCGGATCTTGGTCGGTGAGGCTCTCCGGCAACCCCGGCGCCCATCCGCCGGCCCCCAGATCGGCATTGAAGTCCCACTTCATCCAGTCGACGCCGACCCGCGACAGGATCCGTGTCATGCGTTCGAAAGCGTATCGCCGCGCTGCCGGTACGCCCAAATTGAGGATTGCGCGCTCGTTCGCCGGCGGCGGCTGCCCGTCGAGGTGGTGCAGCCATTCCGGATGGTCGCGGCGAACCGTGGACAGCGAGCCGATCACTTCCGGTTCGAACCACAGCCCAAAGCGCATGCCTTGCTGACGGCATGCTGCACTGATCTCACGCAGCCCGTTCGGAAAGCGCATGCGGCTCGTATGCCAATCGCCGGTCCGCGCTGTCCAATCAGCGGTAGAATCGTCCTCGTCAGTCCTGAACCATCCGGCATCGACGACAAAGGCTTCGCAACCGAGGCGCTTGGCCAGCGGCACCAGCCTTAGCATCGCATCGGCAGTGGGCTCCCCGAGATAGGGATACCAGCTGTTGAATTGCACCGGGATCGGACGCGCGGGATCGGGTCGATGCTTGCGCCGGTACTCGTGCAGACGCTGGGTCGCAGCATTGAGGTCGCCGTCGAACCGCCCGAACAGCACGGTCGGGAGACGCAGCGCATCGCTCCCGTCGGCGGTAAGGCGGCAACGGAACTGCCAATCATTGAGGCCGCCGTAGACGCTCGTGCCATCCGGGCTTGGCTCGGCTTGCAAGGTCCAGTTGCCGGACCAGAATATCTGACAGATATAAGTCGAAGCTCTCGCGCTCAGCGCCAAATACGGCTGGAAAGCAAATCCGGTTTTGCCGGCCCTGCTCTCCAGAACGAGCGGTGCCGCCCCGTCGCTGTGCCGGATTTGCGTTTCCTGCGCCCAGGCGCCCGCCAGACAGCGCATGTCATTGATCGGTTCGTGAATGCGGTACCAGCAGGCAAGGGTCGCCGCGATATCGAGATCGGGACCGATGCCGCGGTGATGCACCACGGTGTTTCGGCTCAGGAGCCCCGAGGAAGCGTCGATCTCGAACCAGAGCTCGGCCTCAAGTGGGACTTCGATCGCCGACAGCGCAATCCGCAAGATCCGTGGACTAGGCTGATGCCAGACTGCAATCTGCCAGGATACCGGCTGACGCTCGGGTCCGTACGAGAGCATTGCGGCGTGCTCGAATGGTTCGGCTGCGGTGGCCGGCTGTCGGGCGATGTCGTCGTCGGCATCATCCACCGGGCCGTAACAATCGCCGATAACGGCCGGACCGCTCAGTCGGATGACATAGCGACCGGACGGCCCGAGCAAGCTCCACGAGCGTCGAGCGGGACTGCGCGCCGATTGAGAGCGAGCCCATCTCCCTACGACGGATGATGCTGCTGCGGCCGCACCGCCCGTGAGAAAGCTTCGCCGCTTCATTCCAGCTCGATCACCGTTTGACGCGGTCGTCCCGGTGGGATTTTACGGAAGGAGTGCCGTCTCCATCCGTTATCCATCCGTCAACAGTCGAACAACTCTCGCTGAGACAATGGGGCCGACGGCGGCAAGGGACAACGGAAACGGAGCATGTCCGAACAGGCGATCGACGCTTCCCGGGAGCTAACCCTCACTAACCACCACTTTCGCTCCAGCTTAGCCCTTCTTCCGTTGCTAGGAGCGCTCGGTTTCGTCCTCGTCACGACGCTGGGCTCCCCGCTGAAGGACGATGTCGCCTGGCTCCTCTATGTTGCGCAACAATGGCTGACCGGGCGTCAGCTATATGTCGACCTGATCGAGGTCAATCCGCCGATGATCGTGTGGGTCCTGGCTCTGCCAGCGGCCCTCTCCGCCGCGCTCGGGATCGCCGCCAAATTCGTCGCGGTGCCGTTCTTCGCAGGGTGCATCTTGGGTTCCGCCGCGTGGTGCGCGAAATTGTTGCGAGGCTACGGGCCGCTCAGCGCCACCCCAATCGTTCTCTTCGCGGTGCTGGGCACGGTGCTTCTGCTGCTTCCCGGAGCCGAATTCGGGCAGCGCGAGCATCTGCTCGTTGCCGCCATCCTGCCTTATCTCTGCATCTTCGCGCGCAGCCTCGATGACGGGCGAACGCAGCCCGTAGAGGCAACCGTCGCCGGAATCCTCGCGGGCATCGGCTGTGCGCTCAAGCCCCAATTTCTCCTCGCCTTCGCATTGCTCGAAATCGTCGGCCGGATGCGCGGGCTGCGGCTCGTGCGGCGGATGACGATCAGCGGCACAGTCACGATGCTCGCGTACCTCGGTGCGGTGTTCTTATTCTTTCCCGCCTATTTCACCAGCGCCATCCCGCTCGGGCTCGCTCTTTACGGGGCCAGCGATGTCGGCTGGCTGCAATTGCTTAGCGACAGCCGAGCCGTGCTGCTCGCCGATGGGGTTGCGTTCGTTCTCTGGTGGACCTACCGCGACAAGCTAAGCGACAGCGCATTGCCGCTGACTCTCGCGGTGTTCGCAGCGGGAGCGATATTGGTTTGGTTGCTCGAAGAAAAGTCCTGGTTTTATCACCTCCTCCCGGCATGCATCCTCACCACATTGGCGCTGCTTTACTGGATCGCGACGATGTCGCGGCCGGCGATGGGATCGCGCTCGGCAGCTTTTGTGGGAATGCTCGTCATAGTCGGCCTGTCGGGTGTGGGCTCCGCGGCTTTCTCGCGTTGGCGGGAGCAGATCGAGATCACGATGGGATCTCGCCCAAACATCGTGGGGAAGCTGGAGCAGCTGATTCACAGCCAAAAAGCGCGCAGCTATATCGCCTTTTCTCAGTGGATCGGTCTCGGCTTCCCGGTTGTCAATAATACCGGCGTCGTCTGGTCATCGCGCTTTGATTCCATGTGGGCCCTGGTGGGTGAGGTCTGGCGCTGCCAGATCGACGGCCAAGCGCGGCGCGATTGGCCGGCCCATAGCTGGGTGGCCGAAGATTTTCTCGCCGGCCGCCCCGATCTGGCGGTCGTCGATGAACGGGAAGGGATCGACTACATCGGCACGTTGAGTTCGTTCGATCCGAGGTTCAAGAACGCCTGGTCCCAGTACCGGCAGATTGCCGCTTTCGATGGACTGCGCGTCTTTCGCCGGCAAGCTCCGCCGCCTTCAAGGATCGACGCGCAAAGCGGTCAGCGTTTTCTGCCGCTCCGTGTAGCCCAACCCGGATAGGGCTGCGCTAACCCCCCTCGAGTTTGGGGATGAAGAAGATTTCGCAGCCTTCGCGGATCGGCTGGAAATAGGCGGTCTCGTGGATGGCGCCGTCGATTGCGACCGTGGTTTCCTCCTCGAGATGCTCACCGAGACCGGGGTAGAGGCGGTCCATTTCCTTGATGACGCCGCGCAGGTTCTTCGCGTCGACCTCGAATTCGCGCACGCCGCCGGTGTAGCGGCGGCTGAAGCCGGCGGTGAACACAACCCGCGCCGCGGCCATCGTCGGAGCCCCTCCTAATCGTCCGCCTGGCCCATATCGAGCGCGGCGCGGATCTTGGGCGGCGACATCGGCAGTTCGGTGAGGCGGCGGTGGATCGCGCTGTCGATCGCGTTGGCGATCGCCGCCATCGGCGGCACGATGTTGACCTCGCCGACACCCTTGGCGCCGTAGGGATGGGCCGGGTTCGGCACCTCGACAAGGATCGGCTCGATCATCGGCATGTCGGAAGCGACCGGGACCCGGTAGTCTAAGAAGCCGGGGTTATCGAGCCGGCCCTGCTTGTCGTATATGTACTCCTCGTTCAAGGCCCAGCCGATGCCCTGGACGACCCCGCCCTGGATCTGGCCCTCGACATAGGAGGGGTGGATCGCCTTGCCGACATCCTGAGCAGCGACAAAGCGCAGGATCGTCACCTTGCCGGTCTCAGGGTCGACCTCGACATCGCAGAACTGCGTCGAGAACCCGGGCGCCATGCCGCCGGCATTGACTGAGGCCGCCGCCGTGATCGGGCCGCCGGTCAGCGCCTTTTTCGCCGCCAGTTCCTTAAACGAGAGCGGCGCAAAATCGCCGACATTGCTGCTTGCGGGCTTGGCTTGGCCATCCTCCCAGATCACGCCCTCGACATCGACGTCCCAGATCATCGCAGCCCTGGCGCGCAACTCGTCGACGACCTTCTTACTGGCCTCGACGATCGCCATGCCGGTCGCGAAGGTGACCCGCGAGCCGCCGGTCACATGTGTGTAGCCGACCGAGGAGGTATCGGCGACGATCGAGCGGATCTGGTGGTAGTCGATCCCCAGGGTTTCGGCCGCCATCAAGGCCATCGAGGCGCGCGAGCCGCCGATGTCGGGGCTGCCGGTCGCGACGATGACCGTGCCGTCCTCATTGACCTGCACGCTAGCGCTCGACTCGCCGCCGCCGTTGAACCAGTAACCGGATGCGACGCCTCGCCCCTGATTGGGTCCCAGCGGCGTCTTGTAGGCCGGATGATTGACCAGCGCTTCGAGGGTCTCGGCATAGCCGCCATGAGCGAGCTTTGGCCCGAAGATCATCGGCGTACCGGGCCGCGCCGCGTTTTTGAGCCGCAGTTGCAGCGGATCCATGCCGACCTTCTTCGCCAGGATGTCGAGCACGCTCTCGACCGCAAAGGCCGAGATCGGCGACCCGGGTGCCCGATAAGCGGCGGATTTCGGGCGGTTGCACACGACGTCATAGCCGACGGTGTGCTGGTTCGGGATGTTGTAAGGCGCAAAGGCGCACAGACACGCGTTCATGACCGGCGAGCCGGGGAAGGCGCCGGCCTGGAATTTGAACTCGCCTTCGGCGGCGGTGATCGCGCCGTCCTTCTTTACGCCGATCTTGACCCGCATCGACGAGCCGGAGGTCGGCCCCGAGGCCTTGAACACCTCGTCGCGGCTCATCACGATTTTGACCGGACGCCCCGATTTCTTGGCGAGCAACGTGGCAACCGGTTCGAGATAGACGATCGTCTTGCCGCCGAACCCGCCGCCTATCTCGGCCGGCGTCACATGTACGTTGCCGACCGGCATTTCGAGGAGTTTCGCGGTCAATGCGCGCACGACGAAGTGCCCCTGGCTCGACGACCAGATATCGGCTTTTCCGTCATGGTCGAACCGAGCGGCGCAGGCATGCGGCTCGATATAGGCCTGGTGCACCGCCGCGGTCTTGAACTCCTTCTCGACAACGATTTCGGCCTCGGCGAAGCCGGCGTCGAGATCGCCGATTTTGAACTCGACCCGCTTGGCGACGTTCGAGGGCTTGGTCGGCGCCGGCTCGACGCCGCGGGTGATCTGGTCCTCGAAGAGCAGCGGCGCATCGGGCTTCATCGCCTCGTCGACGTCGATGACGTGCGGGAGCACCTCGTAATCTATGTCGATCAACGCAGCGGCTTCTTCGGCGACCGACTTGTTGATTGCGGCGACCGCAGCCACTGCATGGCCTTCGTAGAGCGCCTTCTCGCGCGCCATGACGTTGCGCGTCATGTGCCAGAAATTCTGCTGGACCCGCTCCGGACCCTGGTACTCGAATTTCTGGTCGGGGAAGTCTTTGGCGGTCACGATCGCCTTGACGCCGGGCAATGCCTCCGCCTTCGACGTGTTAATCGAGCGGATGCGGGCATGCGCATGCGGCGAGCGGATGATTTTGCCGTAGAGCGTCCCGGCCGTCGCGAAATCGGCGCCGTACATTGCGCGCCCCGTGACCTTCGGCACGCCGTCCGGACGGATCGGCCGAGTCCCAACCCATTTGAAGCGTGTCGGCGCAACATCGTTCACCGCATCCCTCCACTCATCGGATCGATCTGCTATGCATTAGCGTCGCGCGACGGCGCAGCAAATGCAAGACCAAGCAAACCGCAACGAGGAGGAGATCATGGCTCTGGAAGTAAGGCGGATCGTTACAGGGCACGGCGCGGACGGCAAAGCGATCGTCAAAACCGACGAGCGGCTGCAAGCCGTAAGCCGGCTGGGGCGGCCGCACATCGCCGGCTGCGAAATCTGGTCAACCGACCGGATGCCGGTCGACAATTCCTCCGATGAAGCCGCGGCAGCGCAGCTAGCCGGCTTTGTCAAACACTACAATTACGTCGGCACGGGTCAGGGCGCCGTGATCCGCATCACCGAATTCGCTCCCGGCGCGCCGAAATTCATGCACCGCACCGAGACGCTCGATTACGCCCTGCTGCTATCGGGCGAATGCGACCTCGAACTCGACAGCGGCCAAGTCGTACATATGAAGCCCGGCGATCTCGTCGTGCAGCGTGGCACGATGCACTGTATTACTGGCTGAGTACGACATTCAGTATCGCGGTGTTGCCGCACTCGACGGCGCGCATCGCGTTGCGGATTGCCTCCGGTAGCTCGGCAGGCCTGTCGACCTTCTGGCCGTGGAAGCCGAAGGTCTGGCCGAGCTCCGCATAGTCGGGGCCGTCGATCGTCACGCCGTGCCAGATATCGGCGTCTTGAGCGACGCCGTCGGGATAGTGGTGCAAATGACCCGTCTGCATTGCGCGGTACTGGCCGTTGTTGCAGACGATGATCAGGATTGGCAGCCCGCTGCTCTTTGACGCGCCTAGGCCCTGCACCACCGGGTTGTAGAGGAACGAGCCGTCGCCGATCAGCGCCGCGACCGGGCGCTTGGGCGCGCCGAGCTTGACGCCGAGCGCCATGCCGAGCCCTTGGCCGAGGCCGCCGCCGGGGCGGAAGAAGCTCTGCGGCTGCGTCCACGGCAGGTGTTGCTGCAGCATGCCGGCGTGTGTGATCGTCTCCTCGACATAGATCGCGTCCGCCGGCATCGCCTCGCGTAATGCGCCGGTCAGCGCCGGCAGCTCGATCCTCTCACCCCGCATCGCCTCGGTTTCGGCCGCCAACTGGGCGGCGACGATGCGATCGTGATGCAGCTGCCAGCGCGCGCGGCGATCGCCATGTTTGCCAAGACCGATCCCGGCGGCCCGCGCCGCTTCGATGAGCAGCCGCAGCGAGCTCGCAATCTCGCCTTCGAGGTAATGGTCAGCCAGCAGGCTCTGATAGACCATCGTGCCTTTGAGCGGGTTGTCGTCGATCGCGACAATCGTGCCCGCCGTCGGCTTTCGGCTCGGCGGATACCACGGCGCCTTGCAGCCGACGAGCAGCACGAGATCGGCATCGCCGAGGAACGGGCCGATCGCCGAGCCGAGGTGCAGCGGATGGTTCTTTGGGAAGCTCCCGAAGGCCGTACCCCGGCCGCTGCCGACCGGAATGCCGAAAAGAGCGGCGAGTTCCGTCAGGGCGTCGAACGCGGCAGGATCGCGTCCCGCGGTATCGGCGAGGATGACCGGGTTGCGCGCAGCGATCAGCAACTCGGCGATCTTCTCGACATCGTCATCCCTGGGTCGGGTCCTCGGCGCCGGCGGGATCTGTCGCGGTTTTTCGGGCGGCGTCCATGCCTGAAGCATTACTTCCAGTGGAGCGTTGAGGTAGACCGGCCCCATCGGGTTGCGCTGCGCGAATTCGCCGGCACGCACGACATGCTCATAGAGCGTGTGCACGCTCCCCGCCTGGGTCGCCCATTTCACCACCGGCTCGACAAGGCGCTGCGGGCCGCCGACAATGCTGAGCGCGCGGTACCATTGTGGCTCGATGTCGAGCTTGGGATCTTCCCCGAAGCTCAACGACTCGCCGGACAGCACGAGCATCGGCGTCTCGGAAAGCAGCGCCGAGTGCAACCCGGCCGCGCCTTGCAGCAGACCCGCTCCGGCGTGCAGCAGCACGGCTTGCATGCGGCCGGTCATCTGCGCGTAACCGATCGCGATGTCGACGGCGAGCGTCTCGTGCCAACAATCGACATAGCTGGGGCCGGCCTTCTGGTTGACCTTTTGGCGGGCGAGCGCCTCCCAGACCGGAGACCACTCGGAGCCGGGCGAGGAGATGATGTGGTCGACGCCGAGGTTGCGGAACGCCTCCAGGATCGCTTCGCCGCCGTCGCAATACTGCTTCATCCTCCGCTCCTCTCAGTTGGGCCACTCGGCGGCATGATAGCGACACGCCGCCGGAAGGCGCTATTGTTGCTAAGTTGCCCGAGCGCTGAGAATGCGAGAAGGAGAAAAGCGCGATGGAATTTGGCATGTTCCACCAGTTTCCGGCTCTTCCCGGCCGCAGCGAAAAAGAGGCCTTCGACGAGGCTTTCGAACAGGTCGATGCGGCCGAGCGCTGGGGTCTCGATGCGATGTGGCTGGCGGAGCTGCATTTCGATCCGCAGCGCTCGGTCTTGTCGGCGCCTCTCAGCATCGCCGCCGCGGTCGGCGCGCGCACCGAGCGGATCAGGATCGGCATTGCGGTTCAGGTCTTGCCGCTCTGCCATCCGTTGCGGGTGGCAGAGGAAGCCGCTACCGTCGATCACCTCACCGGCGGCCGGCTAATTTTCGGCGTCGGCCGCAGCGGGCTGCCGCGCACCTATGAGGATTACGGCGTGTCCTACGCCGAAAGCCGCGACCGCTTTATCGAAGTGCTCGATATTGTTGAGCTGGCGTGGTCGCAGCCGAATTTTTCGTATGAGGGCAAATATTACAGCTTCAAGAACATCACGATTGCGCCGAAGCCGCTTCAGACGCCGTATCCGCCGATCCGTATAGCGGCCGCCAGCCCCGACACTTATCCCGCGGTGGGCGAGCGCGGATTGCCGATTTTCATCAACGCCCGCTACGGCTCGTTTGCCGAATTCATTCCCGAGATCGAGAAGTATCGCGAAGCCTATGCGGCGGCGGGCCACGAGGGCAGAGGACAGGTTTATCTGCGCGTCCCAACTTATCTCGCCGAAACCGAGCAGCGTGCGCGCGAGGAGCCGCGGGAAAGCCTGATGCACTTCTACCGTGAGCAGGCGCAAAGGCTGCGGGACTCGCTCAGCCGCGCTGGCACGCGGGCGATCGAGGGGCGGGCCCAGCGCCTGCGGCGGATCGAAAACCTCAGCTATGAAGAGGCGCTGGACGGCCAGGTTCTCGTTGGCACGCCGGATCAGGTCACCGATCGCTTGCGCCGGCTGCAAGAAGAGCTCGGCATCGACGGCATTCTGGCGGAGCTCAACTGTGGCGGCCTCATTGCGCACCGGCAGGTCATAACGGCGCTACGTCTCCTCTGCCAGGAGGTGAGGCCGCGGTTTCATTAGGCCGACCTGTTGTCGTCCCGGCGAAGACGGGGACCCATGTGTCGCATGGGCACCGACCGTCGCCGGTGTGACGAGCGCGCGTCGGTCTCGTTGCCGCGCCGAATGGCTTTTGTGGGTTCGGTAAAGGGACGTTCGCCAGGACCCACGGGAATGCGCAAAATGCGCCGAAGAACGAACCCGCTATCGCGGGAGGGGAGCGCAGCTCACGGTCGGTACATTTATTGGGGTGATGCGCGGTAGCGCGTGACGGTCGGGGCGTCCGATCCCGAGCATCGAAGGTCCAG
>Ga0126371_10000174_pt1 | contig 49029 bp, 39 predicted proteins | sample PanSoiMetaPlot_4_FD_110145 | JGI IMG/M metagenome (GOLD analysis project Ga0126371, IMG submission 110145) | Tropical forest soil microbial communities from Panama - MetaG Plot_4 | ecosystem: Environmental > Terrestrial > Soil > Tropical forest > Bulk soil | place: Panama | collected 2016-02-17
CATGCGTGCCGAGTGTTTCATTCTGGCGCTGACCTTGGCGCGGCTTTGGGGGGCCGAACCGCCGGCAAGCTGGATTGATCCCGACACCCACCATCGCGTCATGCGGCTCACTGCGGAACCGGGCAGCGCCGGCCTGTATTTCAACCAGGACGCCTACACCGCGAATGGGAAACACATGATCTACACCACGCCGGACGGAATCTCGGCCGTGGATCTCGACACGTTCCTGACCAAGTCTGTGGTGAAAGGGAAAGTGCGGGTCATCGCGACCGGCCGCAAAACGGCGAACGTCTATTACTGGAAAGACGGCGCGATTTACTCCACCGACGTCGACACGGGCGCGACCCGGAAGATTCTCACTCCGCCGGCGCGGGCCTCGGTCGCCACCATCAACGCGGATGAGACGCTGCTGGCCGGCACTTATATTGTGAGCCAGGAAGGCAGCGCGGGAGACACGAGCGCGCAGCAGCGCCAGATCCATCCTCTCGACCAGCCCGTCAGTAAAGGCCAGATGATCGAAGAGCGGCTGGCGGCGCACCTGCCGATGGTCCTGTTCGTGGCGGATACGCGTACCGGCGCGGTGCGGACGATTCTGCGGAGCACGGACTGGCTGAATCATTTGCAATTCTCGCCAACCGATCCGAACTTGGTGCTGCTGTGCCATGAAGGACCGTGGCACAAGGTGGACCGCATCTGGACCATCCGCAGCGACGGCAGCGGACTTACCAAGATCCACACGCGCACCATGGCGATGGAAATCGCCGGGCACGAGTTCTGGAGTCACGACGGCAGCACGATCTGGTACGACCTGCAAACTCCGCGCGGCGAGGTATTCTGGCTGGCGGGCTACAACGTCAACACGGGAGAACGGACCTGGTATCATCTGGACCGCGACGAGTGGTCGATCCATTTCAACGTGACGCGCGATGGACAACTCTTCTGCGGCGATGGCGGCGACGAACGGCAGGTGGCGCATGCCGCCGACGGAAAGTGGATTTACCTGTTCCGGCCGGAATTGATCAAGAACCGAGGCATCGGTGAGAAAGACTTTGTGAATCCCGGCGTCTTGCACGCGGAACGCCTGGTGAACATGTCCAAGCACGACTACCGGCTGGAGCCGAACGTGCGCTTCTCACCCGACCAGAAGTGGGTGATTTTCCGGTCGAACATGTTCGGCCCCACCTACTCGTTTGCCGTCGAAGTCGCGCGATCGAACTGAACGGGAACGATCGCTGGAACTCGATTACGAGGAACGTACCCTCTTACTGGACCGCCAGCGTCACCCCGGTTTGCGTGCTGGACGGCCCGATCGAGATCGCGATGGGAACAGCGGGTCCGGATGGCGCGTTTATTGGAATTCGGACGTTGACCTGAGCGATTCCGGATACCGCTCCCGGTGCGGCCCCCGCGTACTCGATGGAAGCCGGTATGCCGCCCACCGTTGCCGACACTGATCCTACCGGCTGCGGTAAACCAGAGCCATCAGTAGGAGTAACCGAGCCTGTCACGCTCACGGGTGTTGTCACACCTGCGCCAGTTAGGTAGACGGAGACAATCGATCCCGGCGGAGCAGGAGAAGCCGCTCCGTTGACTGTAACGCCATCCTGGTTCAGAACCGCAGCCTGCCCGAAGCCTTGGCTGTTTAAGGTGTAGATGCCGGGCCCTTGCGCTACGACGCTGCAGCTGACCACGTTCGAGGCAGCCCCGTTATACAAAACCTGTATGTTTGTTGCGGGCTTTCCGGCTATCTCATACGGCACCATCACACTGGTCTGGTTGGCCATGGCGTAGACCACCGGCGCCGGGATTCCGTCGAACAAAACCTGCGTACCAGCCAGCAGCGTCGGCAGATTTCTTTGGCCACCGCTGCTGCCTGACACCAATACGCCCGGGCCCAGTCCCGAACCGAAGATCACGATGTTCTCTCCCGGTGTGATCGCCGCAGCGTAGTAACTGGCTGCATTGGCGACAGCGGCTACCGTCGGCTGGGGGTTCAGTGCGGCTGGAGGTGTCGCCGCCGGCGCTGCCGTGGGAGCTGCGGGCGCCGGGGCGCCAGAGTCGGTTGGATTCGTCACAGCAAAGGTTACAATGTTGCTGACATAGACATCCTGCGCGATATAGAGCTGCGTCAGAGGGTCTGACGGCATATCGCTGTTGAGCTGCAGGACCACCTCGTACACTCCGACAGTTCCCGGTTTCAAACCGGCCGACAGCACATTAGCGGTTTTGTTGCCCGCCAGCGAAGACACGAAATTCACCGGCTGAGTGACTGGCCCCCCATCCGGATACTTGGTGCCAGTGTTGATCAGGCTGGAGATTGTTTCATCCTGTTGGGGCGCACCGAGACCTGTGGCATAGACCAGGATTACCTCGCCGGGAATCGCGGGATTGTCGGGAGTCACGGGTGCGTTGGCGATATTGGCGCAGCACAGGGATGACCCTTCAGGCGTCAGAATCAAATTCGCGCCACTAGACCCGGCGGCGCCTACCACCGAAACACTATACGGCGTGCCGTTGCCTTCCGGTCCCGCGAGGCGTGCTCGTATGATCAAGTTGCGGGCAAAGGCAATACCTGCGGTAGCGCTGACCTTGGGATCCGTGTTGACCAGAGCAACCAACGCATCGCGAACAGAATCGAGATTGTCTCCGGACAGCACCGTGTAGGTGTACGACCGGTCTTCGATCGTAATGGTGACGACATCACCGGCCTGAATTGTTCCATCGACCAGAATTACTCCTGTCGCCTGGCTCGAACCGTGCAGCACCACGCCTTCTCCCGGGCCGGTAGCTGGTCTGCTACGGGTAAAAATCCCGGGGTTTTGAGTCACGATGCTCACGGCGACCGGCGTGGTCATGACAATGCCGCCGTTCCGAATCGAGCGCACGTACGCGTTGATGCTGGTGCTGTCCGCCACCTCCCAGGGAATCTGTGTGTTGATTTGCGTGGGAGAAACGTAGAGTAGCGGCGCGCGAATGCCGTTAAAGTAAACCTCCGTTCCGGCCAGTGTTGTGGGTAATTGATCTTGCGACGCGTCAGCGGCGGCCGTATCAGCCGAGAGGTTCACTCCAAATAGGGAGACCAGGCTTCCCGGGCCGACTTTCGCTGCGTCCCCTCCATGGCTGAGCGTTCCGCCGGCGCCAGCTGCCGAAACGGTGGCGTTGGTCGATACAGTGGCGGTGTAGGCCACATTGTTCCCGGCCTCGCCCACCTGGCGGGCGGCTAAGAGCACCGTCTGCGTGGAAGGATCTGGGGCTGCCACCACGTTCGGGTCCCCGGCGCCGGAATTGATCGCGTTCACCAGGGAGTCCACTAGTTGATCGAATGTGTCGTCCTTCTGCACCTTATACGTATAGTCCGTGCCGATCGTCTGCCCGCTGCTCGAGGCGTTGCTGGCGGCTGGGCTGATGCAGCCGGTCGTGTTCGCATCGGCGGCGGGCGGGCCGCAGATCGTCACCGTGACGGAGTCGCCGGCAGTAATCGTGCCGCTGAGCGCGATGCTTCCGACGGCAAAGATGTCAATACTCGCCGCGTTGCGAACCCCCGCGAAGGGAATGGCATTCTGGCCGATTGAATACGCCAGGATGCGCCTGTTGTAGGTATCACTGACATAAAGGTTGACGCCATCCCAGGCAAGCGATGTCGGAGTGGTGAGCGAATCAGCGTCATCGGACGCTTGATCGACGTTGCCGCTCGTCTGACCAATGACAAAATCGGCGGCCTGCCCGCTTTGTATGGGCACCTGGTTGAACACCAATACCCGGTCATTGCCGCCATCGGCGATAAACAGGCGTTGTCCGTCCGAAAGCGCGAAACGCGGGAAATTGAGCGTCCCGTTGCACAGCGCCGGATACGTGGGATTGCCTTTTTTGTCAGCCCCTGTGGCGGTCGCACACAGCACAGGATGCTGCACACTATTTGCGTCCACCGTGAACGCGTTGTTCGCGACGGCCCCAAGCAAATCCGGCTGCCCTACGGCCAGGTCCGCGGGCGCGGCGTTGACGGCGGGAATACTGTTCCAGATGAGCACCCGGTTGTAACCAAGGTCGGTTACATAAAGCCGGATTCCGTCAGAGGTCACGGAAACCGGACTCAAAAGGTTCGTGGACAGCGCGGACGCTTGTTGAGTCACATCGGCTTGTACGACTGTGGTGAAATTCGGTTGACCTAGAACCAGGTCAGCGGCCGCTCCGTTCACGGTCGGGATCCGGCTGTAGATCAGAATGCGGTTGTTGTCCGTGTCAGCTACGTACAGTCGCCCATTTTGGATCCAGACACCTTGCGGGCCCCGCATGGAGCGAGCATTGGGTGGGCCAGCGGTGACAGAGTTTGACGCAAAGTCCGGTTGGCCGACCACTACATCCGCTGGCTGATCATTGATTGTCGGAATGCTGTTCCATATCAAGACCCGATTGTGATTCGTGTCCGCAACCGCCAGATGCACGCCGTCGGAGGCCACGGCTGTAGGCAGACGCAGACCATTGGGGGTTGCTGCCACGGTTTCCGTTGTGGTGATAAAGTCGGGTTGGCCCAGAACGACCGAGGCTTGCCCAACACAAATTGGGCAAGTGCTAGTGGCCTCTAACTCCGCGCTCGGTGCCGGCAGCATAGCGGACAGGTTCTGAAACAACAGCACTCGATGATTACTCGGCGTGGCCCCGACGCGGTTGGAATCCGCCACGAAAAGAGTGTCCGCTGCGTACGCAAGCCCCATTGCAGCGCCGATAGTGGTTCCGCCGGAGGCGACACTCTCAGCTGTGAATGCCGGCTGTCCAATAACCAGCCGAGCGGCCTGCCCGGTGACAAAATCCGCAGCCGAGCCGGCCGCAGAGCAGAGCAAGAAAAGAAAGACACACGTCCCCTTAGAGTTCATTCGAGAATTCCCTGGACGCGGTGCTTCGTTATTGAGGTCTTCGCATCTGCGGAGACTTCATCCTGCTGATGGCGTGTACCAACTCAACACACCAGTGAACCTGACGCTCACCACCTGGCCTACGGGAGGGGCTTAAGTGTTTTGATGCTGAGTGCAACCATACGCAGGAATGATTCCGGCGTGCACGTTGCATGCCACCATGCAAGACGGCGTCGGCGGACTGTAAATGCCTCCTGGCATTCCACCTTCCTACAGTTGATGCCGGTCGCACAATGACGTGCTGATTTTCGGGGTTACGCAGGAAACGGGCCCGGCGTTCCGCCTGATGGCGTAGTGCACCGGTTGAACCGTCAGGTTACTTATCCGAGGACTTATGGTTATCTGATGCGCGATCCACAGGCCCTTCGAACATCACCGTAGATTCTCCGGTATATTCGCGGCATTGCTCGAGATTGATCTCGTTCACGCTCAAATTCCCCAAGTTGTCCACGATTTCCAATTGGGCGTGGAGCGGCAGGAAGAACTCCGAGCTTCTAATTCGCAGGGGTGTGTATTCTGACTGCTCCCTGACCGAGCTGAGCCGTAGGTAAGGTGGAAATTGATCTGCTCTTACCTCCAGGCTTATGAGATCGAGAGTGTTGAGATCCGCCCAAATTGAGCCCCGATAGGCGACTATCGCCTCTGCCCCGTTATGTCCAACCGAAAAGCTGCTCTTTTCGACGGGCACCTGAAAATCATAGCGGTAGGTCTTACGCCCGTCCTTGTCAACAATTCCTGCGTAGTCAAACGTCGCCGCACTGGTTAGGAAAATGCTTTCAGCGTGAGTGCCGAACAGACCATTGCCCATCGCGCCAGTCGGCACCAGTTTGCTAATGGATGATTCTTGAATATGGGTGTCGCCAGCGCGTGCGAAGAGTTCCTCTTGCCCAATGAACGCCACTTCGAGCTCCACGCGATCGTGTTGACGCAGGCCGCCGCCGTGAAGGGGGCTGACGAGGCGGTTAATCACCTCATGGCAGGTGTAATTGGGGAGATGCGAGAGATGGTCGGCGACTTTGTAGCTGATTTGCTGCAAGATCGCATCGGGATCTTCGGCAGCTGGCAGTTCTGTACTGTAACTGCTGCCAAGGCCAAGAAAGATCGCGAGGCCGGCGAGGAAGCAAAACCTTGAGAATCGACTGGCGAGCCACATGGTCTGCTCGATCTGAACCGGCCGGCTCGCGATCTAAGTTTTGGGGTTCTCCGCACGAAAATGGTCCCGCTACTTACCAATGCTCCCCAGTCACTGCAGCGCAGCAGTCTGTCGAGCATGTAATCCGCAATCAGTAAACGGGCGGACTGACTGAGATGAATGCAGGCCCCGCTGGACCATATGCCTGCGTGTACCATGCAGCGCCACATCGATAATAGGTCGTTTCCCCCACCGGTACCGCCATTGGACTTGCGCACGGCGCCGTCGTATATGCAGCGCCGGTTGCGGCCGATGTTGTTGCGGCCGATGTTATGGAAGCCGCAGTTGCAGCGCCGATCGCCGCTCCCGTTGCGGCGGCAGCCACGCCTGCGCCGGCGTCCCAAGCCGCGTAGGGATACGTACCACGATACTGTTGTGCGTTGGACTGCATGGCCTTCGCCGTCTGTTCTCGGTTCGACTGTAGTGTGTTGGCTTCCGCTTGTCGGCTAGCCTGACCCTTGCTGCCGTATTCTTGACGGCTCGCCTGGGCGCCCGACATGTATTGCTGGCGATTCGCTTGGAAACCTCCCTCCCGCCCCGTCATCGCGGGCGAGCGTGATGCAAAGCCGCCGCCCGCGGCTGGCCCTTCGCGAGAGAAGCCGCCTCCTCGAGAGAAGCCGCCCCCCCGAAATCCTCCGCCCCCACGCGCTGGAGCGTACAGGACGGCCGGTCCTAAAATGAGCCCAGCCAGTCCAGCGGCGCAAGACGCCGCTCGCAATATTCGGTTCATTGTGCTCCTCCTTTACGTACTGCCGGCCCCCGGCGGGGTCCTGCCTTTGCTAGCGCCGAGGCAAAGGGGATCTTCTTTACTCCGGGGGCTGGCGTGAAGGTGAAGAGGCTGTCCGGAGGTTTGCTATCGAAGTTCCAATCGGTAAATTGCGCTCGGAATTGTGGCTGGCCGGGCACGTTCTTGTAGGTCAGCACCGCGCGCAAAGGCGCCGGCCGGTCCCCTACCGTAATCCACAACTGAAAGTCCACCGTGGAGGTTTTTCCCACGATGTGACGTGCTGGAGCGCCGAGAGCCTCCGCTGTTTCCACGTATTCGACTCCTTGAACCCTTTGCTGCAATTCGGCGGGCAAGCGCTCCAGCAGCAGAAGGGCAAGCGGCAGGCGCATTCCCAGGTCGTGTACAAAATAAACCACCGCATCGTCCACTGTTCCTGGGTGTGACTCCTGCGCATAGACCTTGGCGGACTCGTCGAATGTGGTGATTTCTTGGCCGTTGAACACCACCAACGTGCGTGCTCCGTCACTCCGTTGGCTCTCGACGCGTAGCCGGTCGGGGCGACTCAGCGTAACCATCCGCACGCCATTCCACTCCACTTTGGACCCATCTCTTTGGATGGTGTCATAGGCTGTATGTACGGTCACACTCCAATTCGGTGTCTTGGACAGGAAGTTCGCCATCTGCATAAGGATCTGACGACCACTTGGGGGTTTTTCGATGGCTCCCCATGCCAGAGCCAGGCTTCCTCCCGCAAACAACGCCAAACCCCCCGGCTTTCTGAGAAACAACATATCGGCCTCTCTTTTCCGCTTCGTAACTGAGGACTTTCATACCTCAAGCCGCGCGTTATTTTTTGGGGAAACTCGTCACTCAGAGGAGTGGTCGACCGGTTTGAGGTTCCTGCTCGAACCACGGCCGCGGCCTTGGCCGGGCCGGCCTTGTGTACTTATCGCCGAGTGGCTGCGGCACTCGTATCTGTAAATTGCGCGGTCTCGAGTTCGCTCACCAGGTCCACCATTCTCAAAAACTGCCGGGACCTGCGACCCTCGGAAGCAAGAGAATTCGAGAAATTAGATTACTCGATGCGTAGGCGATGAGGCGATGATGACGTTCCCGCCGTTGTGATGGAGTCGGCCCGCTGAGCAAGAATGGTGCAAAAGATCTGGGTTCATTCCCAGCTCCACGTCTGACGGCGCGATGCCAGCGATTAGATGAACCCGGATCTTCGTTATCGCCGCGGAGGCCTGGCGGCGTTTCCCGACGCCGTTTAACTAACAGCTACCGAGACGTTGACGACTTGCTCGCCGCCGCCGAGAGCTACGCCTTTGACGGGAGCGACATCGGAGTAATCACGGCCGTAGGCCAGCGTGATGTGATCGCCGTTGACCAATTGGTCGTTGGTCGGGTCGAGATCAAACCAGCCGAATCCCGGACAAAACACGGCCAGCCACGCATGCGACGCCTCGCCTCCGGTCAGTTCCGCGCTGGTTTTCACGTAGCCGCTGACGTAGCGGGCCGCCAGCCCCAGCGAGCGCAGGCAGGCAATCGCGAAATGCGCAAAATCCTGGCAAACGCCACGCCTTGTCTCGATCACTTCTGCTACCGAAGTCGCCACCGTGGTGGCGTCGCGATCATAGTGGAACTCGGAGTATATGCGATGACACAAATCGACCGCCGCTTCCAGCACCGGCCGGTTCGGCGTGAAGGACGGCATAGCATAGTCGGCGAAAGCCCGGCCTCGAATGATTCGCGGCGATTCGAAGATGTACTCGTAACCATTGAGTGACTGGAATTTGGCGGTGCCCCATGAATCTCCGCAGGCCTCCTCCCAAGGCGGCGTCAATCCCGGTTCCAGCAGCACCGTATCGTCCTTTTCCACGAGGCAATCGGCGGTAATCGTCAGCGTCTGGTGTGGCTCATGGAGGGAGAAATACGTCACCCCATTACCGAAATAGTCCGTCCGCCCGAACATCCTCTCAGGGCGAGGATGGACGGTGAGATGGTGCTCCAGGACGTGCTGGTTATGAAGCTCCCGCGGCGCCAGCCGCACATCGGTATGGCAAATCGAGACTGGCTCGTTATAAAGATATGTCGTGGTATGTTTCGCGCGCAGCTTCATGCAGTTGTCTTAAGCCCCGGAGAACCGTCGCGACGGGCCCGCCTGATTGAAATACTCGCGGGTCAGGGTTTCGGAAAACAGGCGCAGCTCGCCGGCAAGCCGGGCGAACAGCTTTTCGAGAACGGCGCGCCTGCCCTCGTCGTCGATACTTCCCAACTCCGGAGCTTCCGTCAGTTGGATTGCAGTAAGCATGGAGATCGCCAGCCGCGCCTCCTCGGCGCGATGGATCGACGACTGGGTCCCTGGCAACTCTTCCACGTGCTCGCGCAGGCGGGCCATTTGGTACGCCACCGAGCGCGGGTTGGCTTCATCCAACACCAACAGATCCAGCACCAGCTCCGGCTGCATGGAAGTGAGATAGCGCGAGCGATAGGTGATGGAGCTGTCGGCAATCTCGAGGAGCACTTCGAGCAGGCCGCTATCCGCCTCGCCTTCAAACCCCAACCCGAATCGAATCACGTCCACCATCTGGGACGCCCGTTCCACACGGCGGCCCATATCGAGAAACCGCCAGCCGTCGCCGCGAGTCATGCTTTCCATGACAAGGCCGCTGAACGCAACCAACGTGCGGATCGCTTGGTCGAGAAAAATGTGGGCCGCACTGAGGCGGAGCGCCTCGGGCGGCGGTGCCGAAGGCAATTGTTGCTCCAACTGGTTGAGCGTTCGCCAGGCATCTACCGAGATCCGGTCGCGCAATAGCCACCCGACTCGGCGTACTTGGCGCACGTAGGCAGGCAGGCTGTTACGCGTCTTCTCCTCGAAGATCAGCGCAAGCACCTCCCTTTCAAGATCCCCGAAACCTTTGCCGGAGGCCAACGCGTCCGGACGAAGATAGCCGAGGCCGGCGAGGATCCTCGTCCCTGCAGCCACGCCGGCAATCGTGCTCTGATCCGATTCCTGAAACAACCGGGGCAGAGTGGCGCGGACAATGCGTGCGGCGGATTCCATTCGCTCCGTATAGCGTCCCAGCCAGAACAGGTTATCGGCGACCCGGCTGGGGAGATCGAAAGTGGCGCGGCTGACATTCAACCGCGCGGAAGTAGGGGGCAACAGGCTGAACTGCGAGGTGGGGCCGCGGCCGGAAACCCAAGTGTCCTTACTGCCGCCGCCGCTCTGCATGGAAGCGACGAGATCGTCCAGGGAAGAAGTGATGCGCGTCAGGCCACCGGGCATTACGGCGTAGGAACCCTCGGAAGCTACGGCATACACGCGAAGCACCAGATGCCGTGGGCGCAGACCGCCGATCTCCCAGACGGGAACCGTGGACAAGGCCACCTGTTCCTGGGCCACGTAATCTCCTGGCGCGGCGCGAATCTTATCGATTAGCCCGGCTTTCTCGGAACTGCTGAGTCTCACTCCAAAAACCGCACGCCCTCCTGGAAACGCGGGCTTGATAACCAAGTTGGAGAGGTGTTCCTTCACGTACGTCAGAGCGGCGGGCTCGCCGCACCACCAGGTTGCGACCGTCGGCATTTTCAGTTCTTCGCTAAGCAGATGGCGCGACAGCCCGGGCAGGAAACCAGCGGGAGCCGCGGAATCGAGCACGCCCGACCCCAGCGCGTTGGCCACAGTCACCGTTCCGGACCGGACTGCCTGCGCTAACCCGGGAACTCCGAGAACGGACTCCGGCCGCAGCTCGAGCGGGTCGCAATAGGTGTCGTCCTGCCGCCTCACGATCAGGTCACTGGCAGCAACCCGCCCAAGGTCTTGAGGAAGACACGGTCGTCGCGGACGGTCAGGTCGGCGCCTTCCACCAGTGTGTAGCCCAGGTAGCGGGCCAGCAGGGCGTGCTCGAAATAAGTCTCATTGTAGGGGCCTGGGGTGAGCAGCACGATCCGGGGGTTTTCTTTGCGGCCGGGCGCCGCGGCGCGCAGGCTCTCGCGATATTTTTGGAAGAACATCGCAAGCCGTTGGACGTGGGCCGCGCGGAAGATGTCGGGCACTACGCGCGCCGAAACCAGTCGATTTTCGAGCGCATACCCCGCGCCGGACGGAGCCTGTGTCCGGTCGGCGATCACCCACCACTGTCCGTCCGCCGAGCGCGCCAGGTCGGCCGCATAGAGATGTAAATAGACGCCGCCGGGCGCCGGCGCCTGGCAGCACGGCCGCAGAAACGCCGGATTCGGAAAAATCAGATCCGGAGGCAGGATGCCGCTGCGTAGAAGTTTCTGGGGCCCATAGATGTCAGCCAGGATCGCGTTCAGCAATGTAGCTCGCTGAACGATCGCGTCTTCGATTCGCCCCCACTCTTCGCCGTCGAGCACAAGCGGAATCGGATCGAGAGGCCACGGGCGTTCGGTGGTTTGGGGGTCGGTGTAAATGTTATAGTTCGTGCCGTTTTCGTGGATGAGGCGGCGGCCTTCCTGCCAGCGGCGCGCAAATGCGGCCTCTCCCATTTGTGCCAGCGGCTCGATCAAGGGCCGCCAGTGGGGCCGCACTGTGCCATCGGGCGCCTGCATCTCATCGTAAAATCCGGACTGGGGCTCGTAGGGCCACTCGCGCTGCAGGCTCTCATTCGGTCGGATGGTTTCCGGATTCATCGGGCGGCGCTTGCCTCTCTCGGCTCCTATTCCGAATTCTGGCACATCAGACTATGTTTCCGGCGTACCGTTTGCCGAACACCCGGCGCAAGTCGAGTGTCGTCGGAAACTGCGGGTTTTCCTCAAGTGGAGGTATGTCCACCGGACCGGCGGTGGAGCCGAAGGGAAAGAAGCGCGCTCCGCGACGGCACTCGGCTTCGTTGGCATTCACCGGAAAGGTGACGTAGTTGCGGCCGCCGGGATGAGCCACGTGGTAGGTGCATCCTCCCACGGAGCGGCCGGCAGAGGTATCCACGATGTCAAAGACCAGCGGCGAGTGGACTGGAATCGTGGGATGCAGGCACGAGGGCGGCTGCCACGCCCGATAGCGCACTCCCGCCACCCATTCCCCTTGCTTCCCGGTGGCCCGCAGTGGAACGCGGCGCCCGTTGCAGGTGACCAGGTAACGGTCACCCCACAGGTTGTGGACCAGAACCTGCAGGCGTTCCACGGAGGAATCGACATAGCGCGCCGTCGCGCCGATTCCCGGCTCCTCGCCCAGGACATACCACGGCTCGGTGGCCTGGCGCAGTTCCAGATCGATGCCCGCATAGTTCACGCGTCCCAGAACCGGATAGCGAAACTCGAAGTGAGGAGCGAACCATGCTGCGTCGAAAAGGTAGCCGGCGCGGTTCAGGTCGTCCAGGATGGTGACGAAATCCTGGCGGATGAAATGGGGCAGCATGAACTGATCGTAAAGCTGGGTCCCCCAGGCCGCGGGCCGGTGCAGGACGGGGCACTTCCAGAACCACGCGATCAGCGCCCGCACCAGCAGTTGCTGCGTCAGGCTCATGCGGGCATGAGGCGGCATCTCAAAGCCGCGCAGTTCCACGAGCCCGAGGCGGCCGGATGCACTGTCAGGCGAGTAGAGTTTGTCGATACAGAACTCGGCGCGGTGCGTGTTGCCGGTTACGTCCACGAGAATGTGGCGGAAGATGCGGTCCACCAGCCACGGAGGACAGGTGCCCTCGCCGGGATTTGAAATCTGATGGAAGGCGATTTCCAGTTCGTACAGACTATCGCGGCGCGTTTCATCGACACGCGGCGCCTGGCTAGTCGGACCGATGAAGAGTCCCGAAAACAAATATGAGAGCGAAGGATGCCGGAGCCAGTAGCTAATTATGCTCCGCAGCAGATCGGGCCTGCGGAGGAAGGGGCTGTCGACCGGTGTGGCGCCGCCCAGCACGAAATGGTTGCCGCCGCCGGTGCCGCTGTGGCGGCCGTCGAGCATGAACTTCTCCGTACCCAGCCGCGCCAGACGGGCTTCTTCGTAGAGCGCGGTCGTATTCGACACCAGCTCCGGCCAGTCGCGGGCCGGGTGAATGTTGACCTCGATCACGCCGGGATCAGGAGTCACTTTGATCTGCTGGATACGTGGATCGTGGGGTGGCGGATATCCTTCGATCACCACGGGCAGATTGAAGTGGGCTGCGGTGTCTTCGATCGCCGTCAACAGTTCGACGTAATCTTCGACCGCCGAGAGCGGCGGCATGAAAATATGCAGCCGTCCTTCGCGAACTTCGACGCACAGCGCTGTGCGAACCACCCACGCCGCCGATTCACCAGGCGCCGGCTTGCGGTCGCGTTCGCGCTCGCGATGGCGTTGAAGTCTCGGCTCGGCCGGCGAGATGCGAGCTGGCGCCGGAAGGCGTCCACGATTGACCATAGGGTCCACCGGCATCCACTGCGGCGCCTCAGAGGGCTGCACCCAAGGCAAACTTGGCAATGGCAGCCGCAGGCCGACCGGCGAATCGCCCGGCAACAGAAACAGATGCTGGCCGCGCAACATCCAAAGGCCGGTCTGCCACTCAGGTCCGCTTCTGCCCGAGCCGCGCTGCAGCGGCAGCACGAAACCCACGGGCTGACTCAAGCCGCGCTCGAACACCGCGCGCAAGCGCTCCCGCTCGCCCAGATCTTCCAAGTGGTTGTCCACGGGATCCACGTTGACCGGCAGTTGCCGCTCCTTCTGCAGGTAATGCAGCGGATCCTCGAATGCGGGATTGACGTATTCCGGATCGAGAGACAACCGCCGCGCCAGCGTTTCGGCGAAAGGCCGGGCCTGAGACGCGTCCACCTGCACCGCATCGGCGGCCAGCAGCCGGAGATTATGCCAAAGCGGAATTCCGTCGGTCCGCCAGTAGCAGGTGAGCGCCCAGCGCGGCAGCGCTTCGCCCGGATACCATTTCCCGGTGCCGTAGTGGATCAGCGCCCCCGCAGCAAACCGCGCGCTCAGCCGCGCGATAAGGTGCTCGGCCAGTTGGCGTTTTTCCGGGCTCGAGGCCGTGAAATTCCACTCTTCGCCATCCATGTTGTCGATGGATACGAACGTGGGTTCGCCGCCCATCGTCAGGCGTATGTCGTTGCTCCGGATGTCGGCGTCGACCTGTTCACCGAGGGACTGGATGCGTTCCCATTGCGTGTCCGTATACGGGAGGGTAACGCGAGGATCTTCGCCAATCCGCGTCACCGACATCTCATGCGCAAACTCAACTTGGCACTCACTCACGCTCCCGCTAATGGGCGCGGCCGACAAGGGGCCGGGCGTCGCGGCCAGTGGGAGATGGCCTTCGGCCGCCAGCAGTCCGGAAGTTGGATCGAGTCCGACCCATCCGGCGCCGGGCAGATATACCTCGGCCCAGGCGTGGAGGTCGGTGAAATCCTGCCCCGGCCCTTCGGGCCCTTCCAGGGGTTTCACGTCCTGCTTAAGCTGGATCAAATAGCCGGAAACGAAACGGGCAGCCAAACCGAGGTGACGCAGGATCTGAACCGCCAGCCACGCCGAATCGCGGCAGGAGCCGCTGCCGGATGTCAGGGTCTGCTCGCAGGTCTGGATGCCCGGTTCCATCCGGATCATGTACCGGATGTTCTTCTGGAGCCCCTGGTTCAGCTCCACGAGGAAGCTCATGGTGGGCTGCTCACGCGTGTCGATGCCAGCCAGATAATCCCGCAACCGCGGGCCGGCGGCTTCAGGGGCCAGGTAAGGCGCCAATTGCGAGCTTTGTTCTTCAAAATACCGGAACGGAAACTTTTCGGCAGTCTGTTCGAGAAAGAAATCGAACGGGTTGATGACCGCCATTTCCGCGACGAGGCCGACCTCCACGGACAGACAGGACACTCGATTGGGGAAGACCACGCGGCCCAGATAATTGCTCTGCGGGTCTTGCTGCCAGTTGATGAAGTAATCGGAAGGTTCGATCTTGAGTGAATAGGCGGATACTGGGGTGCGGCAATGCGGCGCCGGCCGCAACCGGATGATCTGCGGCGAAAGCGTCACCAGCCGGTCGTAGCGATAAACAGTCTTATGGTGCAACGCAACACGTACGGGCATGAATCCCTCGGAGCCTCTTGATTCCGGCGCTAAAAGCCGCCGCCCTCCGCCGTCAACTCACCGGCTCAGCCACTTCCGAAGTAAGCTTCGAAAACGCGCGCTCGATCCATTCCGACGGAAGGTCCCGGACGCTGGCCCGCATCCGCTCCTGCCACCAGTCGGAAATGTCATGCAAGTCCTGCTCGTGAAAGCGGTGTTCAATCAACTCAAAGCTGTTCTTCTTGTAGAGCACCACGTCGATAGGGAAATCGACATCGGCCGCGCACAGCCGCGTTGCGTCGAATGCCAGAATACCAACCTTGAACGCGTACAGGATCGAGTCGGCCGCGGTCAGGCTTCTGCCGAGAATCGGCTTCCCGTACCCAGACGCTCCGATGATCTGGTACGGGGTATCGGCTCCGACGTCCACCCAGTTCCCTTCCGGGTAAACGAGGAACAACCGGTGGCATGAATCTGACGACATCTGCCCGCCGATCAGTGTCTGAATGTTAAAGTTCAGGTTCGAATTCTGAAGGGCGGCCCGGTCCTCCTCTGCGGCACGGCGGACCTGGTTGGCATACAGTTTGACGGTTTTGTAGAGACGGTCCCGCACCGTAGAGTCTCGCGCAAACGCTTCATCGAAATGCAGCAAAACTTTGTCGCGCAAGGATCGCAGACCGGATGTCATCACGAAAAATGAGAAGCCCGGCCCCTTGTAAGCCGCCACTTTCCGAGCCACCAGGCATTCATTTCCCGCCAGGACTCGCGTGTCTGCGATGGCGACCAGGCCATCGTTTGTGTTAATGCCCAAGCAGAATGTCATCTTTGACCGAAATCCATGCCCCTTACCGCTACCATTACATCCTGGCGCACTTCGAAAAAGTCCTCCAGGATCGCTGTATCAATTCTATTCATCCGGACCTGGAGCGCGTCAAGAAACTCGTGCAGGCCCGAGGCCAGGATCGATTTCGTGTGGGTGTAGTGCAATTCGGATCGTAGCAGTCCCAGCCGCTGCTCAGAAGCGCAGGAAAAGCTTCCCGCCGGAGTCCCAGTGATAGCATGCAGGCATTCGTCGGCGCAGTTGATGCAGTAGTGGATCGCGCGGGGAAATTCGCGGTCCATCAACAAGAATTCGACGATGCGGTCGGGCGAAATGAGGCCGAAGCGTTTCCGGTACATTTCGAAGCCGCTCACCGATTTGAGAACGGCCGACCACTGCACATCGTCATAGGGCGTGCCGATGTCGGCGACCGAAGGAAGCAGCATGTAGTATTTGACGTCGAGGATACGGCTGGTCTTATCGGCGCGCTCGAGCTTGCGACCCAGCCGCAGGAAATTCCAAGCCTCGTTGTGGCTCATGGTGCCGTCTGTCAGTCCCTGAAACAGGTGGCATTCCATGCGCACGCGTTGAAAGAACTCGGGGAGCGCGTCGGCTTGCAGCCGGCTGGGGCTGGCGTTGATCCACAGATACATGCGGTTCACCTGCTCCCACATTTCCGAGGAGACCGTATCCCGCACTGAGCGCGCATTCTCACGCGCCACGTTGACGCACACGGCGATCGAATTCGGGTTCTCGCGGTCGAACACCAGGAACCGGATCACATTCTCCTGTGTGGCCGCGCCGTAGCGCTCGTGAAAGACCTGGTTGTCGCCGCTGGTCGCCACGAGTGCCTGCCACTGGCCTGCGCTTTCGGCGGGCAGATCGAGCATCATCTGCAGGTTGACGCCGGCGAAACGGGCTACGTTATCGGCGCGTTCGATGTATCGGCCGATCCAGTACAGCGAATCGGCCACACGGCTCAACAGCGGATTCGCATTCATTGCTGGCCTCCGGCTGGGACCGGGTGCCCGTTGACTGGCCTTGCCAGCACCCAGGTGTCCTTGCTGCCGCCTCCCTGCGAAGAATTCACCACCAGCGAGCCCTTGCGCAGCGCCACTCGCGTCAGCCCGCCTGGCAGCACATAGATGTCCTTGCCGTACAGAACGTACGGGCGCAGATCGACGTGCCGGCCTTCGAAGCGGTCATCGATAATCGTGGGCACGCGCGATAGCGAAAGCGTCGGCTGCGCGATGTAATTCCGGGGATTAGCCTGGATCTTCGCGGCGAATTCCTCCCGCTGGGCCGCCGTGGACGCCGGTCCCACCAGCATTCCATAACCGCCTGATTCGTTGGCCGCCTTCACAACCAGCTTTTCCAGATTATCCAGGACGTGGTTCCGGTCCGAACCCTTCCAGCACATGTAGGTCGGCACGTTGGGAAGAATCGGGTCGGCGCCTTCGTAGTAACGGACGATATCGGGCACGTAGGTGTAAACGACTTTGTCGTCGGCGACGCCGTTTCCGGGAGCATTGGCCAAGGCCACTGCGCCGGAGCGGTAGGCCGCCAGCAGCCCGGGCACCCCGAGCAGCGAATCGGCGCGGAACGCCTCCGGATCCAGAAAGTCATCATCAATGCGGCGGTAAATAACATCCACGCGCTGCAGGCCCTTCGTGGTGCGGGTGAAGACAGCGCCCCGGCTCACCACCAGGTCGCGTCCCTCCACTAGTTGCAGCCCCATCTGCTGCGCCAGGAAGCTGTGCTCGAAGTACGCGGAGTTATATGCGCCGGGCGTTAATACGACCGTGCGCGTTTGCGGCAGGCCCGGTGGGGCCAGCGATTCCAGCATCTCCAGCAGCCGGCTCGGGTATTCGTTCACGGGGCGAATGGCGAGACCTTCAAACACCTGCGGAAACGTGCGCTTGAGCACCTCGCGGTTCTCCAGAACATACGAAACCCCAGAAGGGACTCGCAGATTGTCTTCCAGGACGTAGATCTGGCCGTCGCGATCCCGAACCAAGTCGATGCCGGCGATGTGGCACCAGATCCCGCGGGGCGGGTTTAATCCCTGGCACTGCGGCCGGTAGGATGCCGCGGAGCGCACGACTTCGGCGGGAATTACGCCATCCTTGAGAATCTTCTGGTCGTGATAGATATCGTCGATGAAGGCGTTTAGGGCGTGGATCCGCTGCCGCAGCCCGCGTTCGACCCAGGTCCATTCTTCGGCCGGCACGATTCTGGGCACTAGGTCGAACGGGAAAATCCGCTCCGTTCCTGCCGAGTCGGCATACACGTTGAACGTGATCCCCATCTGCAGGAGCAAACGCTCCGCCGCCATTTTGCAGCGCAACAATTGCCCTTCGGGCAGCGAGTCGATCGTGTCCAGCAGCAGCCGCGCTTGGGGCCGCGGCTGATCGTCGGCGGCGAACATCTCGTCATAGAACCCGCCCGTCTGGTACGAGGAAAGGCGCACAAATATTCTCCGCGAACAACGCGATTCCTCCATGCTGGCGCAACCACGCCTCATAGCGCAAAGTGAAACATTTTATAGGCGCGATTGAGTTTCTCGATAGCCGTCCAGCAGGCTTTAAGTCTGCACCTGCAAGCGCTTGCGGGCCAAGCTCGGCCGTCTCACGCTCAGTTGACGCACTCACCGTAGTTTAACTATAGTTAAGTTCGATGGTGCCCGCGGGCCATGTTGGCGCGGACGCGCGTTCGCTGGCCGATGTTCATGCCAGCGTCGGCACAGGACACGTGTCGTTCTGGCGGCGCATGTTCGCCTTCGCCGGGCCGGCGTATCTGGTCAGCGTCGGCTACATGGATCCCGGCAACTGGGCCACCGATCTGGAAGGCGGCGCGCGCTTTGGTTATCAACTCCTGTGGGTCCTGGTCATGTCCAACGCCATGGCCATTTTGCTGCAGACGTTGAGCGCGCGGCTCGGCATTGTTTCCGGCCGCGATCTGGCTCAGGCGTGCCGGGAAACCTATCCGCGCGCGGTCAATCTGGCGCTGTGGGCGTTGTGCGAAATTGCCGTGGCGGCGTGCGACCTCGCCGAAGTGCTGGGCGCGGCGATCGGCCTCAATCTCCTCTTTCACATTCCACTGCTCGCCGGTGTGCTGGTTACGGCGGCCGACACGTTGCTGGTGCTCTGGCTGCAAAGCTTTGGCATCCGTACGATTGAAGCCTTTGTGCTTTCGCTGATCGCCGTGATTGCGGGCGGCTTTTTTATCGAAATTGTTTGGGCCCGCCCGTCCCTTGGCGAAATGGTCACCGGGCTGGCCCCCCGTCTCGATCGCGACACGCTATATGTAGCCATCGGAATTCTCGGCGCCACGGTAATGCCGCACAATCTCTATTTGCACTCCGCGCTGGTGCAGACGCGCCACATCGGCCAGAGCTCCGGCGATAAGCGGGCCGCCTGCCGCTACAACCTGATCGATTCGGTGGTAGCGCTTAACGGCGCTCTGTTCGTCAACGCCGCCATTCTGGTCATGGCGGCAGCGGTGTTTTTCAAGCGCGGCATCGTCGTCACCGAAATCCAGCAGGCACACGTGTTGATGGAACCGCTGCTCGGCACCAGCCTGGCCGGAGTCATCTTCGCGATCGCTCTGCTGTGCTCCGGCCAATCGTCGACCTTGACCGGGACCTTGGCCGGGCAGGTGGTGATGGAAGGCTTCCTCAGTTTTCGCATGCGCCCCTGGCTGCGCCGCCTCATTACGCGCCTGCTCGCCATCGTGCCTGCCGCCCTGACCATCTATCTCGCGGGTGAACGCTCCACATTCGGGCTTCTGCTGCTCAGCCAGGTGATCCTGAGCATGCAGCTGCCGTTCGCCATCATTCCCTTGATTCATTTCACGGACGACCGCCGGCGCATGGGCGCGTTTGCGAATCGAATCTGGGTCCGGGTGCTGGCGTGGCTGACGGCCGCCATCATCGTCGCGTTGAATCTGCGGCTGGCCTTCCTCACCCTCTCCGAGTGGCTCTCTCAGGCGAACTCCTGGCGCACCACGGTGTGGCTGGTGACGGTGTCCACCGGATCGCTGTTGCTGCTCCTGCTGCTGTGGGTGACTGTCGAGCCCCTGCTCCGCCGGTGGACCCGCCCGTTCGGCCGCGCGCCGATCAGCCTGCCCGAAACCGCCGGCGCCGAGGCTGCTACGCCGGCCTACCGCCGCATCCTGGTTCCCCTCGATCACACCAATCTGGACCGGCTCGCCGTCAGCCACGCTTCGGCCATGGCCCGGCTCCACGACGCCAAGCTGTATCTGGTTCACGTGGAGGAAGGCGTGACCAGCCAAATCTATGGGCCGGACTCGTCGACCGCGGAGGTCGAGGCCGGCGAGCACTATCTCGAGACTATTGCCGGCTCGCTGCGGCAGCAAGGGCTGTCGGTGGAGACGGAGGTATTTCACTCGTCCTCTCCCCGGCGGGAAATTGTCCGCTATGCCCGCCAGATCCGGCCCGATCTGATCATCATGGGCGCGCACGGCCATGGCGGTCTGAAGGACCTCATCTTCGGAACCACCATCAACCCGGTACGCCATCACCTCGATGTGCCGATTTTGATCGTCCGTCCCAGCAAGACCTGATTGTGACAGCCTGTCTCAATACCGTGTCCTGGAAACACATTTTGCAGCACGGGTGATTTGTTAAGTCCTTATTTTTCAATATTTTTGACTGGCCTATGGTATGCTAATCACAGTATTGTGCGTATTGTGCTCAGATGCTTTTGGCTTACCGGACTGATGGCGCTCGGCCTCAATCTGGCCTGCGGCGCTACCTTGGCGCGCCTATCTCTGGACGAGATGATCGGCAAATCCACGGCCATCGTTCGGGGTAGGGTCACGGGATCCTCGGCCGCTATGCACGGCACGATTATCTACACCTACTACTCCATTCAGGTTACCGAGCAATTCAAGGGACCCTCTCAGAGTTTCGTTACCTTCGCCGTCCCCGGCGGGGTTGCGAATAACCGGCGCCAGACCTTCCCGGGCGCGCCCGAGTTCAAGAGTGGCGACGACTTTGTGTTCTTTCTCTGGACGGGCAAATCGGGCGCCACCCAAATCATCGGTCTGACTCAGGGTCTTTTCCGGCTTTCCTCGGTCGCCAACGGGGATGCGGTGGCCACGCGGCCGGCAAGTGCAGAACTGATGCTTGACCGCGCCACAGGCGAACCGGTCAAAGATCGGGCTGTGGTCATGAACCTGAGCGATCTTCGGGCGCACATCGCCAGCGTAGCGGGAGCGCATTGATGGGGAGTTTCCGTACAACCGGCCGTGCGCGCAGTGTGCTGGCGCTGGCGGCCGTCTTCGGCGCCGTCCCCGCGGAAGCGTATTACCAATACGTTCACTATCTGGTCCCGGGCGCTCCCAATACTCCGGTCTACCGGAAGTTCGATCTCAGCATCCTTCCCAACAAGACAGTCACCTTTCTCGTGACCGACAGTGGTCCTGCAGTCTTTGCGCCAAACGACGATTTCGCCTCGGTGCTTAGCCAGGTGCAGCAGGCGGCCGCGGTCTGGAACTCGGTGTCGAGCTCCGATTTGCGTGTAGCGTTTGGCGGGGTCGAAGCCGCGAACCAGCCGGCGACGACGCCCGGCGGCGACGTGGTCTTCACGGAACTCCCCCCGGGCCTGCTGGGAATCGGCGCGCCGACCATCAACGAGCCGGCTACAGCTGTGAATGGCCCCAATGGCCCGTTCGTTCCCATCGTGCGGGCGACCGTCTGGCTGAGCAACGACACTACGCAGGGAGCCGGCCCAAGCTACTTGGAAGCCTTCTTCACCACCGCGGTTCACGAGATGGGACACGCGCTCGGCTTGCAGCATACGTTTACAGGTGCGGCCATGTCGCAAGGAGTGCTTCGCACTACGTCGCGCACGCGCCCGATCGATCTCGACGACGTTGCCGGTCTATCGTTGTTGTACGGAACGAAGGGATATACGGCCACAGTCGGCTCAATCTCGGGTCAGGTGCTCTCCAACGGCCAACCAGTGGCGCTGGCATCGGTGGTGGCGATTACCGCTACCGGCCCTGCTGTGAGCACGCTCACCAATCCCAACGGCACGTATCGAATCGACGGATTGCCGCCCAAACAATACTGGGTCTATGTGAATCCCACGCCTCCGGATGCTTTCCAGAATTACGGGATCAAGGGACCGTACGATGTCACGGAAAAGGCGATTCCCGCGAGTCCGCCGTTTGAGACCCTGTTTTATCCAGGCACTCGGGACCCCAACCAGTTCGGCATAGTCAACGTGGCGGCCGGCGCCGCTACCCCTGGAATCAACTTCTCAGTCCAACCGCGCGCAGCCGTCCCGGTTTATGACGTCATGACGTACAGTTATTCTGGCCAAGCGTATGCCAAGCCAGCGCTTGTCAACACCAGTCGCGGCCTGAATACGATCGTTGCCCAAGCCGCTTATCAGACGACTCCCATTCCGCTGTCGGTGATGGTGCCGGGGTTCTCGAGCGCTGTGATTCGGCCCTATGGTAATCCAATCGCGCTGGCGCTTGACCTGGCCACATTCGTGGTGAGCAGCGGCCCGCGGCATCTTTTGTTCAACTTCGGAAACGACATGTACGTGCTGCCGTATGGTGTGGTGCTGGTGAAAAGTGATCCGCCGTCCATCGCGGCGGTAACGCCCAACGCTGACGGGACGGTTACGGTGGTCGGCACCAACTTCGCTTCCGATAGCCGAGTGTACTTCGACGGCTTGCCGGCCGTTGCGTGTTCTCTGTCGTGTGGCACCGCCGGCGCCTCGTTTGCCGGTAACGCCGAAGCCGGCTTCCTTACGGTGCTGCCGCCGCCGGGCTATAGCAACCAACTGGCCAACTTGATTGTCTACAATACCGACGGGCAGAATTCGACGTCTTACCAGACGGCTCCTGCCACCTATGCCTATCCCGCGGCTGGCCCGCCGCAGATCACGGTGACGCCGACGGCACTGCCTGTCGGCTCGTCTGCCGCGGTGGATATTACCAGCACGAACATGCAGTTCGTGAACGGGCAAGTTACGGTCGGGTTCGGGACGTTTGACGTATCGATCGCGCGTCTGTGGGTGCTTGGTCCCAATCACGTGATTGCGAACGTCAACGTGCCGGCCAACGGGACGCAAGGCGTTTCCGATATCGGCGTGATCTCGGGCTTCCAGATGGCCATTCAGCCGCTGGCATTTCAGATCCAACCGCCGATTCCGCTGCAGCCGACGGTTGCTGCAGCAGTCAATAACGATTCCTTCCAGCAGACCATGTACCCCGGGGCGTATGTGAGCGTCTATGGGACCAACCTGACCCTGGCCGGGGTGAACCCACAGGTGACGCTGGGCGCGCAGCCCTTGCCGGTGGTCTCCGCTGTTGCCAACCAGCTAAATTTTCAAATCCCAGCAGGTTTTCCCACCGGTCTGGCATTGCTGACGATTGGGAATGGCGCGGCCAATTCGTTCCCGTTCGCGGTCGAGGTTGACAGTACTCCACCCTCGATCGCCGGCGTAGTGAACGCGCTGGGCCAGCCCCTGGACAACACTCATCCGGTCTCTGTGGGTGATCTGGTGACGGTGGTTCTGGCCGGGGCCGATCCAACGCTGGTGGGAAGCACGGGCCGCGTTCAGGTGACGGTCTCGGGCGTGTCGATGCCGGTACAGGCGATCGCAGCCGGCGCGGCACCCGGGACGATTCAGGTGGTGTTCCAGGTTACGCAATCCTTCGCGGGAGCCGCCATACCCCTGGTGGTGGCGGTCGATTCCACCCACACCGATCCTGTTGCAATTATCGTGCGGTAACGCGCGTTAGAATCGCCTTATGGGTTTCGGACGCCGGGCTGGTTGGGTTCTGGCATTTGTTTCCGCCGCCAGTGCTCATGCGGATCTGACCCTGCGCCATTCGTTCTCCTTCAAATTCGCCTCCTTCGTTCCGGCCGAGATTCAGTCCCAGGCGGGCGAGCAGATGAAGACCGCGCTGCCGGAGGACGTCTTACTACAAATCAAAGGCGATCGCGTCTTTTCCAGTTTTGGGTCGTTATTCACAATTGCGGACTACGGAAGTAACCAGATCACAGTGCTCGACCCGAAGACGAAACAGTTCGCCACGGTGCCGCTAAACGAATATTTTGACCGCATTGGGACTGCGCAAGACATTCCGCCTCTACCGCCGGATGCGCAGAGGGCTCTGGGCGGACTCAGTTTCGATGTCCAGACGCGGAAGACCGGCCAAACCAGCACCATTCAAGGAATACGCGCCGAAGAGAACGTGGTGATGGTCACGGTGAACGCTCCGGGTCTGCAGGGCGCGCCGTCTTCCATGCGCCTGGAAATGCAGTTCTGGGTGGCGCCGGTCGCAGAAATCCGCCGTACGCCGGCGCTCGCCGAATTGGCGGCCTACGTCGAGCGTGCCCGGCGCGCGTTCGATCCGGCGCAGATGATTCAGAATACCTTTGCTATGGTGCCGGGAATGGGCGATTCGCTGCGCACCGCTCTGGAAGCACTCCTCCAAGCCAATAGCGGAGTGATGCTGAAGGTACACACGGGTGTTTATATTCCGGCCTTGGCGCAACTTATGGTGGCCTCCGGGCGGGCGCCGGCCGGCGTTGATCCGAATGGGCCCTTCGCGGAATTCGGGATGGATCTTGCGGAGATTTCCAGCGCCCCGATCGAGGATTCAGTTTTCACAGTGCCCGCCGATTACCAGGCTGCGCCTTTCGCGCAGCTGATTCAACGCCAAGTGCAGGCCTCGCCGCTGGCACCGGCCATAACACCGCCAAAACCGCTCCGGTAAGGGTGACGTTGTTTCTCCCCGCGCTCCCTGGGATCACTCTTGACAGATGCCGTTTTGGAGGATATAAGAGAAACAGGCCTTTAATAATTGGGAGGCACGCGATGAAGCGAATGTGCCTGATCGGCCTTTGGCTGGGAATGGCGGGTTCGGTGGCGGCCACCATTGGCGGGACCGTGACTTACTATCGAGACGTACTCCCCATCCTCCAGAACCATTGTCAAAGCTGCCACCGCCCGGGTCACGTGGCGCCGATCTCATTCATGACCTACAGGGAGACACGGCCTTGGGCGGAAGCGATGAAGTACGCGGTACTCGCCCGGCAGATGCCGCCCTGGTTTGCCGAACGGCCGTACGTGCCCACAGCGGATCACGGCTCTCTGACACCGGCCCAAACCGAGACGATAGTGCGGTGGGTGGAACTCGGCGCGCCGGCAGGGGACCCCAGGGACGCGCCGCCGCCGATGTATTTCCAGGAGAGCCGACTGGCTTTTCGTGCGGGTGGGGCGTTCATACCGATCGCGTCGCGCTAATCAGCGCGGCGAGTGTGGCGGAGGCGGTCTGTTGCCAGGAGAACTGGCTCGCCCGGCGAGGACCTTCCTCCGCCAGACGGGCGCGGAGGGGCTCGTCACCCGCAATCTGCTCTAGGGCTCGGGCAATGGCAGCGGGGTCATGAGGATCGAAGAGCAGCGCGGCCTTGCCGGCGATGTCCGCCACGGGTTCGATGGCCGAGCACGCCGTAGGGACCCCGGCCGCAAGAGCCTCGAGGACCGGAATTCCGAAGCCTTCAAAGAACGTCGGAAACACGAAAGCCCAGGCGCGCCTGTAGAGATCGTGCAGGGCCTCGCGAGGAATCCACCCGGGAAACTCAACTGAGCTGCCGAGATCCAGAGTGTCTCGAAGATCGCGGAGCGGTCCCGTGAAAAATCCGTGTATACCGCACACCACCAGACGAAAGTCAGGATGGTTGCGCCGGAAGACGGCGAAAGCCCGCAACAGGCCATCAAGGTTCTTATGGGGATGTAAGGTGGAGGCTGCGAGAAGAAAGAGTTCGGGTTTCCGACGCGCCGCCAAATCGAAGAACGCTTTATCAACACCCAGGGGCACCACCTTCACGACAGCTTCGGGAAGGCGGTAGAAGTACAGCAGGTCAGCGGCGGTTACGCTGGAATCGGACAGTATCCTGCGGGAAACGTGTGCGGACCAATACAGGAAGAAACGCCAAAAAGGGAGATCGAACCAGCGGAAGTACTCCGGGTGCCTCTTATGCTGCAGATCGTGAAACACCGTAACCTGCGGGCATGGACAGATCAGCGGCGCCGTGAAGCCCGGGTTGAGCATGACATCGAGCTTGAGCCGGACGGCCTCGATCGGCAGAACGGTTTGTTCCCAAAGGAGCCGGGACGGCCTCCGCACTGCGCGGACGTGCTGCGGGACCTGCCGAAAATTGGCGGCTGCCGGCATGAGGTCGGGGCCAGTTTCCCGATTGGTGAACACGAAATACTGATGGATCGGATCTATTTCCGCCAGCGCCCCGAGCAAGCCTCGCAAATAGATTTCGGTGCCGCCGACACCGCCGGGAATCAGATAGAGGGCATTGATGCCGATACGCAGCGTGGGCACGCTACTGTCCGGCACCGAGCATACCCTGCGCCCGGGCGAGCCCGTCTCGCGCCGCCTGAAGATTTCCATCGAGCGTCAACGCCCGTTGGAAGTCCTGAACCGCCGCAGCCGGTTGTTTGGTGGCAAGGTGCACAAGGCCGCGGTAGGCGTAGGTGGGGGCGAAGTTGGGATTGAGTTTCTCGGCGGTCGCCAGAGCATCGAGGGCTTCACCCCAACGCTGCTGCTTGGCGTAGACCCGGGCGATCTGCGAATAGACGTGCGCGGTACCGTCCAAAGCGGCGGCTTCGCGCAGCTTTGCCAGGGCTTTGTCGGGCTGATTTAAGGAGTCGTAGGCGGCCGCCCAGTCCACGAGTAGCTCATAGCTGGGTTTCTCCAGTTGCGACGCCATCGCGTACTCCGCGATGGCGAGATCGTAGCGAGGGGCATCCTGGTCTTGTAAGGCTCCGCCACACTCCGGACCGCAATATGTACTGCCGAGCTGAAAATGGACCCGCGCTTTGCCGGGCGATTTCGCGACGGTGTCTTCCCACAAGAACCGGGGGCCGGACCAGACCACCGCGCGAGCGCGCGCCGCGACAGCCAGCGCGAACAGCACGATGGAACAGGCCACTGCCGCCAGCTTGCGGTGAACCGGTTTCACGCGCGTCAGCAGGTCCACGACAATCAGCAGGAGCCCGAGCATCGCAGCATAGACACGCCTTTCTGCCACCGGATCGCGAATAGGAAGGATCGAGGACGTAGGGGCCATCACGAGGAGGTAGACGAAGAAACCGAACGAGGCCAGCCGGTATTGTCGACGGTACCGCCAGGCTACGCCAGCGAGCACGAGCAGTGCAAGCAGCCCGGCGATGGCGCCATGGTCGAAGACATTCCGAGAAATCGGAAAATCCCAATCGGCCGTGAGATTGACCGGGAGCAGAAACAGCCAAATGTAGACGAACAAAGCACGGAATTGAGTGAACAGGTACTGATACCAGGGCAGATCCTTGAGTCCGAAGCCCGCCGTGGTCGCTGCCGTGATATTCGGCCAGAAGCGGTACAAGCCGTACCCGGCGCCCAGCGCAATCACTCCGTACAAGCGCCAATTGCGGCGCACGCCCTGCAACGAAAATCCCGGATTCCACCAAATATCCGTGAGCAGCAACAGCGCCGGCAAAGCGATCGTTTGCTCCTTGGCAAGCATCGCCGCCACAAACATCACGGTTACGGAGGCGGTCACCAGCCAGGAGATCGCCGTGGAACGCCGATAGAGAAAGATGGCGTAGGCAGCCAGCATGAGAGCGTCGCTCAGAGCTTCAGAACGTCCGGCGACGTACGCCACCGCCTCCGACTGTACCGGATGCAGAAGGAAGACCGCCGCGGCAAAACCGGACAGCAGTGTGCGCGTATTGGCTGCCGAACCCGACCATTCCAGCAGGCGGCGCACGATCAGGAAAATCAGGACACCGGCGGCTAGATGGACGATGACGTTCAACACATGATACGAGTGCGGATCGGTGCCGGAAATCTGTGCATTAATCCAATAGCTGGCCATGAGCACGGGGCGCAACTCGTGGATCCAGACGACGAACTGTCTGCTAAAAGTGGGAACCGCGTACACGAGGCCGTTGTCGTCGAAGAGGAAAGGTCCATAAGCGGCGGGCGCATAGGCCCAGACGACTGCCAGCATGCCCGCCAGGGCAAGGACAAGTGGCAGCCACACGGCGCGGTGGTCCGCGAGGGCGGGAGAAGTGGCGGCGAGCGGAGCCGGACGCGGTTTGCGGATCTCGCGCTTGCTAGCTTTCATGGTCCTGCAGGCTGCGCAGGTGATATTCAAGGAGCGCGACCCGCTGCGCAAGCGCGACATTGTCGTCGCGCAGGTGGGAGATGATCACGGAGAAGCGAAAGAACATGATCAAGAAAACGCTGCTGCCCGCCATAAATAGCGCCAGGGGAGAATCAGGCAGGCCGAGCAGGTTGCGGAGGGCGTCCAGCAGCGGAGGGGTGCGCGAAAGCAGCAGCATGGCCACCGCGGCACCGAGCCAACTGGCGGAATACTCGACCCGAATATGCGCCCGGCGCACCGAGAACAGCACGATGCCCAGCATCAAGACACTGAACGCCGTAGTTACATTGAGCAGCCGATCCATTCTAACCTCCAGTTTCCGAATGGCCGGCGCCGCGATGTAGCCGGCCATCGAACTTCAAAACGTTCACGAAAACCCCCAGGAGTACGTGAAAGATGTAATAGAGAGATTTCATGGCTGTGATGGAAGAGCGGCCCGCGAGGCGCGCGCGCACGCTGCAGGGCACTTCCTCGAACCGGAAGCGGCGGCGTTGCAGCACCACTAACGCCTCGATCTCCGGATACTCGAGTGGAAAGCTGCGGCTGAAGACTCCGAGCGCCCGGCGGTTGACGCCAACAAAGCCGGAAGTCGGGTCGTGGACCGGCCTGCCCAGAATCGGGCGCAGCACCAAGCGGAAGAACCGGATACCCAGTCCGCGGACGAATCCGGTGTGCTGGTCCTTGCCGTTGAGATACCGGGAGCCAATGACCATCTCGCAGCCGGTAGTCCGCAGTGTTTCGAAAATGCGCGGGATATCGCGCGCGTCGTGCTGACCGTCGCCGTCCACACGAATGACGTATTCGAAGCCCAATTCATACGCAAGCTTGTATCCGGCTTGGACGCATCCACCGAGGCCGAGGTGGTGTGGCAGAGGAAGAATCTCGGCGCCAGCCTGGCGCGCGGCGCTGATGGTATTGTCGCCGGAGCAATCGTCAATTACCAGCACGGAAATGCCAGGAAGACACGCACGCACCGAGCGGACGACGGTACCGACCGCGCCCTGCTCGTTAAAAGCGGGCACGATGATCAGCAGCGAATCGGGACCGGAGGCATGCATCAAAGGCGGGCGATCCTCCGGGCGCTCATCGAATGACTGGCGAGGAGGCGCCGAAATACGCGCGACGTCACGCGGGCGCGGGCGCGAATTCGCCGCCGCTCGCGCCACAACCGGGGCGCGTGCGCGATCACCGCGAGGTGGGCGCGCAGAACAAACCAGAGGAGCCGGAAGCCTCCGTCGCCTTGGGCACGGAACCGCGCGGCGCTACCGCGGCCCGCGACGAGATAACAGGCATGCCAGAAATACCGCACCAAGGAAACCCAAGGCGCCGCCAGGAGCATCGCACCAGGGAAATTCTTGGCCAACACGAAAAGGCGGTTTCGCTCCACCAGATACGCCTTCAGGGGAGAGTCGGGGCCCGCGGAATGGGAATAGTGGTGCTCCACAACGGCTTCGGGAACATATAAGCATTTCCAGCCGGCCCAGCGCGCGCGCAGGCCGAGGTCGGTGTCTTCGCAATAGAGGAAGAACCGGTCGTCAAACCCCCCAACGTCTTCCAGCATAGAGCGCCGGTAGAGCGCGGCCGAGCCGCTCGGAAACAGGGTCTCCTCGGCCACCGGAAAGTCTTCCGGTGGTCGGCCCTGGCCGCGCTGTTTGCTGCTACCGTCGCCGCAGACCAGCATGCCGGCGGAGTCGAGACGGTGCTCGCCAAACAAACGCACCTGCGAAGCCGCCATGCCGGCGTCGGGACGCCGTTCCAACGCGCAAACCAGAGCTTCGAGCCATTGTGGGTGGGCTACCGCGTCATCGTTCAAGGTCGCGAGATACGGGGCGCGGGAGCCGTGAAAAGCTTGGTTGATGGCCGTGCCGAAGCCGGCATTTCCCTTGTTCTCAATCACACAGGAGTCCGAGACTACATCGTTGCGCCGCACCAATCCCCGTCCGCTGTTGTCGACGATCACCACTTCAAAATCGCGCCGTGTCTGCCGGCCGAGCGATGCGACACACTCCGCCAGGCGCGAATCCGCACTCAGAGTGGGAATCACCACCGTCACCAGGTAATCCGGCAAACCTAGATTTTATCAGTTGGCCCTATGGGGCTACGATGGGCAGCGCTTGGTGTACGCTCGAGCAATGCGCAGGCCGCCCCTCCTCGCGGTGCTGATTCCCGACACTCGACGCTTGGGTGCGGTTGTTTTATTTCGTGTGCCAGACCGCTGGCCGGCAAGCGGCATCGTGTTCGAGTCGCGGTGGTATCGGTGATTCTTGGCCAGGGGTTGTGGTTTGGCAGCCTGCGGCTGCTGGAATACGGTCTAGTAGTGTGGCTGTTGTTTCACCTTTTTGTTCGGGCCTATGAAGAGCCGAAGCTGCGCGGAGCCTTTGGCTCCGAGTACGAAGAGTTCTGCGCGCGAGTACCGCGATGGATCCCGCGGCTGCGGCCGTGGCGGGAGCCTACCGTTTCGGAGCCGCGTATTCCGTGTCGCTGACGGCGTTCAGCCACTTGGTCTGGCCGGCGCTGACGTCGACGGAGAACAGAGTGGCGGACTGGCCGGCCGCTGCGCCGTGCCAGTGAGGGACGCCGCCGGGGACGTACGCCGTCTCGCCGGGGCGCAGTTCCTGAACCGGGTGGCCTTGCACCTGGGTCCGCGCCACGCCTTCCTCGCAGAGAAGAACTTGGCCGCGCTCGTGGACGTGCCACTTGGTGCGCGCGCCGGGGTCGAAGTGGATGCGGGCGGCGCGCACGCGCATGTTGGATTCGAGGCGGTGGACGGTGCCGGTGAAGTTGGCGCTCTCATCGGCGGGCTGCTTCTCCTGAGCGCTGACAAATAGCGTCCTACCAGCGTCATGGCGCACAGAGAGGGTCTCATTTTCGTGTCTCCGCGTCCACGCCGAAGGCGAGGAGCACGTTGCCGGGCATGCCTCCGCGGGCGGGATAACCCGAGACCGTGAATAGCATGCCGCCGGCGACCACGGGTCCCGCGACGTCGATGGCGCCGCCGTGGCCGGGAAGGCCATTGACGGTCTCGTACTCGTGCGCGGTGTCGTAGTCCCAAATGATTTTGCCATCGGCGGTGGAATACCCGCGCAGGTGGCCGTCTTCGGCGCCGGACCAGACCACGCCAGGAATTGCCGTGACTGCGGCCGATTGCGCGGGGCTGCAGGGCCGGCGGTCGCCACAGCCGGGAGGCGGCGTCTGCCAAATGCGCTCGCCGTTATCGATTCGAAAGGCAAACAGCCCGCCGCCTTTGTTCGGATTGAGGCCGTAGCTGCGATCGTTGCTGTTAGGCTTCAGTTGCAGTTCGAAACGAATGTCGGACAGCGCGACGTAGACGTTGCGGCCGTCGCTCGCGGAGCCCCATTCGATGCCGCCGACGGTGCCGCCTTCGCCAATGCGCGACTGCCACAAGATCTCGCCCTTGCGGTCGGGATCGACCGCGTACACTACGGCGGATTTCTGGCTGAGCACAAGAGCGCGCTTGCCGTTGGGCAGCGAAATCAGGATCGCCGAAGCAGCGAAATCGAAATCGGGGCCGTCGGAATCGGGACAATTGACTTTGCCGGGAAGCTGGCACGAGCTGTTCCAGGCGTCTTTGGCGGTGAATTGCTTGGACCAGAGGATCCCGCCGGTCGACAGCCGCAACGCAACGAGCGCATCGCTGAGGGGCGTGGGTGGATCGGAGTAATTGTCGCCGGTGGTCACAAACATGGTGTCATGCTCGGGATCGAGCACGGGCGCCGTCCAGACGCCCACACCGGACGGCCCAAAGGCGGCGGCGCCGAGCTTGGTCTTCGGCCGCGCTTTCGCCGCCTCGGGGATCATGTAGGTCTTCCACAGGATTTTGCCGGTGGCGGCATCCAGCGCCGATTCGCTGCCTCGGAACGTGCAACAGACATAGCCGGGGGAGATCGACAGAGCCTCTTCGCGCGAGGCGGCTCCGACATAGAGGCGGCCCTGGTAGAAAACGGGAGTAGCGGTCACGCTGGCGGCGGGATGGTCGTCGGGACGCATCTTCCACAACTGTTTTCCATTCGCGGCATCGAGCGCGTAGACGTCGCCGGACGAATCGCTGAAGAACACGGCGGGGTTGCCACGGATGTCGCCGACCGTGATGCCAGAGCGCACCTGCGACTGCACGGTGGTCGACCAGTGGACGCAACCAGTGGCGGCATCGAGCGCGTAGAGGCTACCGTCCTGGCCTCCGGCGAAGACGCGCCCGCGATACACGGCGGGCTGCGAGCGCAGAGTGGACGTGTCCGAGAACGCGAAGGCCCATTTCAGCTTGAGGCGTGCCAGATCCTCGGAGCGGAGACCCGCGTCTTTGGCGGATTGGAAGCGCGCGTTGTTCAAGGCGGCGCCGCCCCAACCGGACCACGAGGGCCCGTCAGTCCACGCCGCGACGGCCGGACAGGGGTTAGCGATTTCCTCGCGCTTGCGCTCGACCGTCACGGCCGTGCCCAGGAAGTTGGCAAGCTTCATGCGCTCGTCTGCCGAGAGCGGAGCCGCCTGCTGTTTCATGAGGCCGCCATCCAGGATCTTTTGGATGGCGCCCGGCGTCATGGTTTTGAGCACGCCGACTTGGGGAATGCGGCCGGTCGCACCGGCGGCGGAGTCGTGGCAGGAGGCGCAGTGTTTCTGAAACAACTGCACGGCGTACGGATCTTCCGCGGCGAGCGCGACTAGCGGCGCGACGATGACAAGACAGCAGAGTTTCATCCGGTCCCCTCCCTGGTTGGCGTGTCAGAAGGGAGTATATCAAGGCGAGGGGAGCTACTCGTAGCGCAGGGCGGTCACGGGGTCGATCGAGGAGGCGCGGCGCGCGGGGATCAGGCACGCAGCCGCAGCCGCCGCGCAGAGCAGGAGCAGGACCGCGATGAGAATCAGCGGATCGCGCGTGGTTTCCTGGGTCCAGGTGGTGAACACGCGTGCCAGGACCAGACTGAGGATTACGCCCGCGCCGAGGCCGGCGCCGACACTCGCGGCAGTCGAACGGAAGACGAGACGCAACACGTCACCGGACTGCGCGCCGAGGGCCATGCGGATGCCGAACTCGTTGGTGCGGCGGACTACGGCGTGGGAGACCACGCTATAGAGCCCAGCGCCGGCGAGCGCCAGAGCGAGCACGGAGAAGCCGGAGAGCAGAATCGTGGCCAGGCGGCCGCCGGCCCACTCGGGCCGGCTGGTAATCCACTGCTCGAGGTCGCGCGGGTTGCCCATGACCTGCTGGTCGGCGTCCACCGAGTTGACCTCGCGGCGGACATCGCGAAGCAGCGCCAGGGGCTCGCCGCGGGTGCGCACGAGGATCTGCGTGAACATGCGCATCGAAATGGCATACGGAACGTAGATGCCGGGGCGGATGGGCTTGCGCAGGCCGTCGTCGCGCGCGTCGGTGACTACGCCGATGATCTGCATCCAATTGTCGCTCTCCGGCGCGGCGGGGCCGTAGGGGAGCGTCGCTTTCAAGACTGGCACGCGGATCTGTTGCCCGATCGCGTCGCCGTTCGGCCAGTACTGTCGGGCGAAGGTTTGGTTCACTAATGCGAGGCGGGCGCCGCGCAGGGTTTCGGCCGCCGTCCACGTGCGGCCGCGGGCGAGCGGAATGTGGAGTACCGTGAAATACTCGGGGCTTACAAGGTTGGTGCGCGCCGTTTGTTCCTGGTTCGCGTTCCGGCCAAAAATCTCAAAGGGTGTTTCGTATCCGTTCGACGGCGGGGTGGCATTGGTGGAGATGCCGGCGCCAACCACGCCCGGTAACTGGGCGATGCGCGTACGGATCTGGTCGAAGTATTGGGCGCGGTCTTCCCATTTCATGTGCGTATTGTCGTGGACCGGAATGCCGACTGACATGGTGTGCGAAGGGTCGTAGCCCAGTTCGGTGTTCATTAGGTGACGGAAGGCGGCGATGGCTTCACCCGCCCCAGTCAGCAGAATGAGCGTGAGCGCCACCTGGGCGGCGACGAGGACGCCATGGGTTCGCTTGCTCCTCGCGCCGCCGGTGGTGCGGCGTGAGCCCGACTGCATCACCTGGGCCAGATCGGGACGCGACAGATGAAAGGCCGGCCAGAGGCCGAAGAGCGCGCCGGTGAGGACCGCGAGCGCTACGCTGAAGAGCAACACCGGCACGTTGATGTGGATGGCGGCCTCGCTCGGAAACAGGTTGTCGGGCATCCATTTGACAATGGCGCGGATCAACTGGCCGGCGAGCGCGACGCCCACGATGGCGCCGCACATGGACAATCCCAGTGACTCAGTGAGCAGTTGGCGGACGAGCCGGGCCCGGGCGGCGCCGATGGCGGTGCGGACCGCCAGTTCCGATTGGCGCGTGGCGCCGCGCGCCAGCAGCAGAATGGACACGTTGCCGCAGCCGATGAGTAGCATCAAGGCCACAGCCGCAAACAAAAGAGTCAGTGTGCCACCGAGGTTCCGCTGCACCCAATCGTTGAGTCCCTGGACGCGAACGCGGAACGACGCCGGGAAGCGGCGCGGCGTCTCCCTTGCGTATTGTTCGAGCAGCGGCTGCAACTCCGCGTTGGCCCGTTCGCGCGTGACGCCCGGCTTGAGGCGTAGCGAACAAAAGTAATAATTGTTGCGGTCTGTGCCGAGCTTCAAGGGAAGGTAAAGGTCTGCGCCTTGCCAGGTGAATCGCGGCGGCATGACGCCGACGATGGTGTATGTCTTGTGGACGAGCTGCAGGGGCTGACCGACGATATCGGGCCGGCCGGCATAGCGTTTCTGCCAGAACTGGTAGGCGAGGACCACGACAGGTTGCGGATCCTGGCGCTCGGGTGCATCCGAGGCGATAAGGCCACGGCCGAGCAGAGGGGGCACGCCGAGATGAGTCATGCTGTTCGGCGTCAGATACCAGGCAACCACGTCCTCCGGCAGATCACTGTCGGTGGTGGTGAGGTTCCACTCGTTCATCGCGATGATGCTTTCGACGGATTCTAACTGGCGGACCTGGCGGATCTGATCAAGATTGAGGCCGGCGCCGCGCTCGTTGCCGGCATTGTCCCGAAGATTCAAGTAGACGAGCTGGTTCGGATCGCGATAGGGATACGGATTTAACAGAACCGCGTACACCACGCTGAAGACAGCGGTAGTGGCGCCGATGCCGAGCGCGACGGAGACTATGGCAGTCAGCGCGAAGGCCGGGTTATGCCGCAACTGCCGGAATGAGAAGACGACATCCTGCAGGAATGTTCGCACGCGATACCTCACCGCTTAGACGCTGGGGCATCGGTTTCGTTCCCAGAAGGATCGAGGTTTTGTGGCGGTTTGAGCTCTATTCGGACCGGGTCTGCGAACGGGACGGCGAGGTAACGGTTCGGTCGGCAGGGGTGAGGCCTCGGATAGGTCTCTCGGGGCGAACCGGGCGGCGTTGTGCCGGCGCCTCACTGTTCGCGGCGGCGGGCACGAAGGTCACACCGGCGGTCTCCGGCCGGGCATCGAGCAGCCACAGAGGTTGCTGGCTTAGTTCGTTCAGGCGGAACAGGTCGCCCATCCGCGCCAAGGTGGAGGGCGTACAACCACACGGGATGACGCCGCGGGAGCCTGCCGTGAGATCAAAGGTGGTGACCGAACTTCCACTGGCCATCAGGAGTTGCCGGCCATCGACAGAAAAGGCCAGAGCCGCAGCGGACTGAATGGTGTCGTCGGTGGGAGCCAGATTCTGCGAGTTGACGGCGCTCCCGAGACTGCGAAACAGAACGATGCCGGCGCCGTTGCGGTCGACGACCGCGGCGTCGTGGCCGGCTGGGGCGAAGGCAATCAAACCCGGGCCGGCAGTCGTGATCAACGCACCTTGGTCGGCGGCGCCCGTGAAGAATTCGACTGTGTTACCGGATGCCGCCACAAGCGCCGCGCCGTCATCACTCAGTGCGAGCGAATCGGGGGCGGCGGGAAGGGTCAGACTGGCGGCGATGGCGGCGGAATCGGGCAACCCGCTGACGATCTGAACCGAGCCTCTGCCATAGAGAGCCGCGGCGGTCCCGGACGGGCTGAAGCTTACACGCTCGGGAGAATCGGCCAGACCGTTCAGGTTCAGATCGGCGGGTGCTCCGGATTGGATACGGAAGAGGTGAAGCGTTCCATCGGCAGCCGTCACGAAGGCGGCGTCGAGGCGCGGAGCAACAGAAACAGAAGTGACCTGGAAACCGAAATCGATCGAGTCTCCGAGCAGCGAAGCACCCGGGAGACCCTGCACGGGACGCAGACCGTGCGCGGATTTGTCGAAGACATAGCCGGAAACCGGACCGGTGATCTGGCTCTGCTGGCCGCACACCAGTACGGGAAGGCCAATGAGAGAAAAAATACAGAAAATTCGCGCGCTCATCAAATCAATTTTATCGCGAATTCTTGTCGAAAATGGAGCGATTTAATTGAGTTTCAGAATCCACTCGGCCGCCTGTTGGAGAGAAACCGCACGGAAATCGGGCTCGGCGGCAGGGGGGCGCTCGCGGTATTGGCGGTCGATGAGGATAGTGCGGCAGCCGACGGCGGCGCCGGCATCGATGTCGCGCCAGCGGTCGCCGATCAGAAAGCTGGCCGGGAAATCGATCGGGTAGCGCGCGGCTGCTTCGAGGAGCAGGCCGGGTTTCGGTTTACGGCACGAACAGTGATCGCGATCGTCATGCCAGCAGACAAAGAAATCGTCGATTGGCAATTCGGCCTTGATGGCGGCATTCTGGGCCTCCACAACGGCCCGGGTTTGGTTCCCGCGCGACACATCCGGCTGATTGGTTACGACGAGGAGCAGGAATCCAGCGGTTTTGAGCTGCGCGAGCGCGGCCGCGGCGTCCGGGTACAACTGGACCGTCTGAATCCCAGGCGGCGGGTAGGGTTTTCCGTAGCGGACCACGGCGACGTTTAGGACGCCATCACGGTCGAGGAAAACAGCTCTCACCGGACCGATTCCCACTTGGTCTGCGCGATCTTCAACGCCGGATGGGACACGAGCAGGTGCCAGAGGACAGCTTGAAAGGCTTCGGTATGGGGAGTGACGTGCTGCGCATTCACGACGGGCACGAGGATGGAGGCGTTGGCAACGCGGCGCGTGAAGCCGCCATCGCGTCCGATGATCCCGGCGACCTGAGCGCCTTGCGACTTGGCGTATTGGATCGCGGCGACGAGATTGGCGCTCACCTGTTTTTCGAGATCGCCGCCGCCGACCGAGAAAATCAGGATGGCGTCGGCGGATCGCAAGCGGCTAACGCGAAGCCAGCCTTCAAAGACACCGGCCCAGCCTTCATCATTAGTGCGGGCGGTCAGCTCTGAAACATTGTCGGTGGGCGCGTAAGCCTCGAAGCCGCAGATTTTCCGGAAATCGTTCACGGCATGGGAGGCATTGGCGGCGCTGCCGCCGACTCCGAGGATAAAGAGGCGCCCGCTGGCGGCGCGGCAGCCGGCCAGTAGCGCGACGACCGCTTCCACTTCGGCACGATCGATGCGCCGGATGATGTCAGCAGCCTCGGCCAGAAACTGTTCCGTAAAGCTCATCGGGACAAGAACTCCTCCAACTCGCGAATGCCCTTTGTGGAGCCGATTTCGTAAAAGCGTGTCGGGATTTCGTAGCCTGCCAATTGACCCTGGTGGAGTAAGTCCTGGCAAACCGCGGTGAGATCGACCCGCTCACCCGAAGGCAGCGCGTCAAACGGCTGGCGGCGATACACGCCGAGGCCATAGTCGATGTAACGCATGGCAGGAGTCCGGTTGGCTTTATCGTACGCCCGAATCGAGCCTCCGGAGAATTCCACGTTGCTCGAGTCCCAGAGGCCTTCGTTCCGGTAGACGGTCATCAATCCCACCTTGCCGGAATCGAGAAACGCTTGTTCGGCGGCGGCGTAATCGCACGGCAGATACGAATCGCCATATACCGTAAAGAAACTGTCGCCCAACAGAGGTAGAGCTTTTTTCAGAGCGCCTGCCGTTCCTAGCAACTGAGGGCCGTCGTCGGAGTAGTCGAGACGCATGCCGAAGGCCCGGCCATCGCCGGCGAAATCGCGAATCTGGTGGCCGAGATAGCCGACGCACAGCACCGCACGACTTATCCCGTGCTGGCGGAGGAGTCGCAATTGGTGCGCCAGGAAAGGCTCGCCGCGAATTTCCAAAAGCGCCTTGGGAATGGTCTCGGTGAGCGGCCGCAAGCGCGTGGCCAGACCTCCCGCCAGGATGGCAACAGGGAGCATAAGGTCAGGAACGGGCCACGAGCGAAGCGCCTTCAAAATCGAAGCGCATGCGCACTTCGCGCAAACCGGCCTCCCGCATCACGCGGCGCAGGCGGGTCTTGTCTTCGGTGTAGAACATGAGGAAACCACCGCCGCCGGCGCCGATGAGTTTTCCGCCGAGCGCGCCGTTAGCGCGAGCCAGTTCATAGCACTGGTCGATGCTGGAGTTCGTCATCGCGCCGGAACGCTGCTTCTTGAGTTGCCAGTGCTGGTGCATGATTTCGGCGAAAGCCCGGAGGTCACCGGCTTCGAGCGCCGATTTGCTCTCATACCCGAATCGTTTGATCTGGTGCAGGTGGTTGAGCATGCCCGCGTCACCGCCGCGGGTGCGTGTGTCTTGCTCCGACAGAATAGTAGAAGCGGCGCGCGTGAAGCCTGTGAAGAAGAGCAATAGATTGTCTTCCAGGTTATAGAGCGCCTCCGCGCTCATCGCAACGGGTTGCACGGCGACGCGGCCGTCCGGATTGAACAAGAACGACGTGATGCCGCCGAACGCAGCGATGTACTGGTCCTGTTTGCCGATTGGCTCCTGCAGCGAGTCGATTTCGATGTGGCAGGCTTCCTCGGCCAGTTGCTCCCGCGGAACGAAATCCTTGTGATGCGTGTGAAGCGCGCGCAGCAAGGCCACCGTGAAACTAGACGATGATCCAAGGCCGGTGCCGGCCGGAATATCGGACATACTGACCACTTCCAGGTGCGGCACGGACACCGGAATCAGCTTCAGCGCTTCGCGCACGATGGGGTGCTTGATCTCATCGACCGCGTGGACCTGTTCCGTCTTGGAGTATTTGATGATGAACTGCTGCTCGAAGGTATCGTGCAGCGTGATGTAGACGAACTTGTCGATTGCGGCCGAAATGACGAAACCGGAATGCTCGCGATAGTAAGAAGGCAGGTCGGTGCCGCCGCCGCCGAGCGAAATGCGAAGCGGGGCGCGGGTGATGATCATGCCGGCTCCTCGCGGTATATCTGCTCGATTACGCGCAGGACCGCTTGTGCATCCACGATGCCCGGAACGGGCTGACGGTTCTCATGGATATCTTCCAGGAAGGCGGCCCATTCGGCTTCCCAGGAGTCGTCGGCCATGGGATATTCCCAGGCCAGCGTCTCGGGCGGACCCATCTCGGAAGACATCTTGTACCAGGTGAGGCGCTCGACGCCGTAGCTGCCCCCGAGGCCGGATATCTCGAGCTTGCCCAGTGCGCCGGCGATTTCGAACGAGAAGAGGTTCTTCCACTCGGTCCAACTGGCGTGCAGGAAGGCGATCCGGCCACGCGCGGTCTCGAGAAGTAGGAACCCGTTGTCTTCGACGGGCATGTTCCAGAAATAGGTATGGGCGCGGCCTCGAACCGAGGAAAAATCACCCAAAAACCACCGGGAGAGATCGATGAGGTGGACACCCTGATCGATGAGTTCACCGCCGCCGGAAATCTTGGGATCGGCGCGCCATTCGCGTTCGTAGCCGAGGCGGCCGCCATGGCCGTAGCGGCCGCGGATGAACATCAATTCGCCGAGAGCGCCCGTGTCGCAGAGTGCGCGAGCCTGCCGGAAGGCCCGGTGATAGCGGTGGTTGAAGCCGATGCGGACGAGCGCGCCACTGCGGCCGGCGGCTTCAACGACCGAGTCCAGTTCAGCGGCGCAGCGCGCCCCTGGCTTTTCGATCAGAACGTGCTTGCCGGCTGCGGCAGCTTCGCAGGCGATCGGCGCCAGCATGTCGTGCGCCGTCGCGACCAGGACCACATCGACTTCGGGGCTCCGCACGGCCGCTTGCCAATCGGAGGTCGCACGGCATCCGGGTGCGGTGGCGGCAAGCGCAGCGGCGCGTTCGAACGCGAGATCGCAGCAGACGGACAGGGTACAGCACGAGAGCGCACCGGCCCGCTTGCGGCCGATTAAGCCGCAACCGATGAGGGCGGCGCGTAGCTCCGTTTTTGGGGCCAAGAGGAAATTGTAAATGGTTTCGAGGCTGCCAGTTTCAATTCAGTGCATACTGGAGACGATGGAAACCGTCTTGCTCGAAGGCAGGCACGTTCGGCTTGAGGCGCTCGAGCACAACCACGCGGACGCGCTGCTAACGGCAGCAGCTGTTGATCCTTCCCTCTACCAGTGGACTGCGATCCCGCAAAGCAAGGTGGAGATGGCCCATTACATCGCGACGGCCTTGGCCGGCAGGGAAGCGGGCACGGCCCTGCCGTTCGTGACGATTCGGTTGAGCGATGGACTGGTGATCGGGTCCACGCGATTTTTCGATTTGCAGCGCTGGCCCTGGCCGGCAGGCCATCACTGTCACGGCCGCTCCACCCCGGATGTTTGCGAGATCGGCTATACGTGGCTCACGCAATCAGCGATCCGGACGCCCGCCAACACCGAGGCCAAGCTGCTCATGCTCACGCACGCGTTTGAAACCTGGCGCGTGCACGGCATCTGCCTCCACACGGATAAGCGCAACGAGCGGTCGCGCGCTGCGATCGAACGCATCGGCGGCAAGTTCGAGGGAATCCTGCGATCCCATCGAATGGCGGCCGATGTCACTCCCCGCGATTCGGCGCGCTTTTCGATTGTGGCCGCCGAGTGGCCGGAGGTGAAGCGGCGGTTGCGGGCGCGCCTCGAGCAAGCGTGATCAAGCCAAAGTGACCCCGGGGTCTTTGCTATCGTGGAAACAATGATGCGCCGCAGCCGTGCCTGTTTCCTGGTGCTTGCCGCCGTCAGTGCGGGTTTCGCCCAGGACCCGCAGCGCGTGGCCTCGCCGGACGGGCAGATCGAATTCCGGTTATTCATCGATCAGCCGGAGTCCGGCGCGCTGTTCCGTTTGGCCTACCGCGTGGATTACCACGGCCAGCCGCTCCTCGATACATCGTTTCTGGCGCTGCGGATTCACAACCAGGAGCCGGATCTGGGGGATAATGTCGGACTGACCGGAATCAGGACGATGGCGTCGAAACAGTACAACGCGCTGATCGCTGAATACATGCAGAACGGTTCGCTGGGGCGGCGCATCAACGTGGAAGCGCGCGTATACAACGATGGAGTGGCCTTCCGGTACGTGATCCCCGAGTCGACGCCGCTGTCGCCGATGCTCCTCGACAACGAATTCACCGAATTCGCCTTCGCCAAAACCTCGGAGGCGGTCGCGAAGATTCCGCCAGGATCGGTGGTCGCGCTGCCGTTCGTCGCGGAGCAGCCGGGCATCGGTTGGGTCGCACTGGACGAGGCGCTCGATGTGAGCTATCCGCGCATGTATGTGACGCGGCAGGACGGAGCTATCTTAATTTCGCGGCTGCCACCGCGGCCCGACGAATCGAACCTGGCGTGGGAAGGAACCACGCCGATGGTGTGCCCTTGGCGCGTACTGTCGATTGGAGCCACGCGCCAACAGGTGAGCGAATCGAAGCTCGTTCGCAGCCTGAACCCGTGAGGAAGTGAACCTATGAGTGCAATTACACTGAAGGTGAACGGCCGGACGCACAATCTGGAACTTGATCCTGCGACGCCGCTGCTGTATGCATTGAGCGACGATCTGGAACTGCGCGGGCCGAAGTTCGGCTGCGGACTGGGTCAATGCGGGGCCTGCACGGTCATTGTCAAAGGGCAAGCGATCCGCTCCTGCATCACTCCGGTGAAGAACGTGGCAGGCGCGGAGATCACCACGCTCGAAGGAATCGGAACCGGGGACAAGCCGCATCCGCTGCAGCGTGCCTTCATCGAAGAGCAGGCCGCGCAGTGCGGCTTCTGCGTGAGCGGAGTCATCATGACCGCCAAGGCCTTCCTGGATAAGAATCCGAAGGCGAGCGAGGAACAGATCGAGCAGGCCCTTTCGGGTGTGCTCTGCCGGTGCTTCACGAACGTGCGGATGCTGCGCGCGATTCACCGCGCGGCGCAGGAGATGGCGCGATGAAAAACCTAACAGTCGACGCCAAGGCGGCGCTGTGCGGAGCGGGATTCGCTCGCCGCGACTTTCTGAAGACTGCGGGCGCGTTGATCGTGAGCTTCAGCATGGGAGACCGGGCGGAGGCGCAGTTCGGCGGGCCGATGCCGGGGTCGCCCTCGATCGACCGGCTCGATTCTTGGATTGCGATCGCCGCCGACGGCAGCGTGACCGCGTACAGCGGCAAGGAAGAACTGGGGCAGGGAATCGCCACCGCGCAGCAGCAACTCGTGGCCGAGGAACTCTCGGTGCCATTCGAGCGAGTCAACCTGATTTATTGCGATACAGGCATCACGCCCGACCAGGCTTACACGGCGGGCAGCCAGTCGCATCCCGCGAATTTCAACCACGGCAATCTCGGTCAGGCGGGCGCCACGGCGCGGGAAGCGCTGCTGCGCCTCGCTTCGGAGCGGCTCGGGGCGCCGGTTGATCAGCTCACGGCCGTTGATGGAACCGTTCGTCTGAACAACGATCCGTCGCGGAGCGTGAGCTACGGCGAGCTGGTGGGCGGTAAGAAATTCAACATGGCGCTAGACAAGAACGCGAAACGCAAACCGGCCGGCGAGTGGACAGTGCTGGGCAAGCCCGTGCACCGGCCGGACATTCCGGAACTCGTGACTGCGAAATTCGAGTTCGTGCACAACGTGCGTGTGACGGGTATGCTGCACGGCAAAGTGGTGCGTCCTCCAGCGGTGGGCGCCACCGTAGTGAGCGTCGATGAGAACTCGGTGAAGAGCGTTCTCGGGCTGGTGAAGGTAGTGGTCAAGAAGAACTTCGTCGGTGTGGTGGCGGAGAAGCCGTGGCAGGCGATACAGGCGGCCAACCAGCTCAAGGTGTCGTGGTCAGCCCCGGCGGGACTGCCGAGCCGCGCGACATACTACGACCATCTGCGCACGCAGCCTTCGCGCGACGCGCTTGGCGTCGATTCGAAGGACGTGGTGGACAAGTTGGCCGGCGCGGCCACGGTAGTGAAGGCTACTTATCTGCACCCCTACCAGATGCATGGTTCGATGGGCAGTTCGTGCGCGGTGGCGCACGTGGACGGCGACAAGGCGACCGTATGGTCGCCGACGCAGGGCGTGTGGTATCAGAAGACGACGCTCGGCATGATTCTGGGGCTGAAGTCTGAGAACATCCGCGTCATCTTCCGCCGCGGCTCAGGATGTTACGGGTTGAATGGCGCCGACACTGTCACATACGACGCCGCAATCTTGTCTCAATCCGTGGGCAAGCCTGTGCGCGTGCAGCTTTCGCGCAGGGACGAGATGGCGTGGGAGAACTACGGCAACGCATACGTGATCGATGAGCGCGTGGGGCTGGATGGGCAAGGCAACATCATCGCGTGGGATCACGAGTCGTGGTCGCCCGGCCGCGGGAACCGGCCGGGCCCCGGCACTCCGGGCAACATCATTACAGGCTATCTGGCGGGCTTCGAACCGCAGCCGTTCCGGCCGCAATCTCCGGCGCTGGCGCCGCGCGCGTACAACAACAACGCCAACTCGATTCCGTCGTACGTGGCGGGCGATGTGGGTGGACGCGCCCAGGGCACGGGCACGGTGAAGAGCGAGCGCGTGCTGACGCACAACGTGGAGTCGCCGTTCTGGACGGGGCCGCTGCGCTCTCCCAACCGGCTACAGAACACGTTCGCGCACGAGTCGGTGATCGACGAAGTCGCGGCGAAGCTCAAGACGGATCCGGTGGCGTACCGGCTGCGGCACCTGAGAGATCCGCGATTGATGGACGTCGTCAAGGAAGTCGCCAAAGCGGCGAACTGGGACGCGCGTCCCTCGCCGAAGCCCGCCAATCCGAAGAGCGGCGTGGTGACCGGCCGCGGGATGGCCTGCGTGCTGTATGAAGGCGATAACGGCTATTCCGCGATCGTGGCCGAGGTCGAAGTCAACCAGGATACCGGCAGGGTGATGGCCAAGCGCTTTGTGGTGTGCAACGACGTGGGTCCGGTGTCGAACCCGGACGGCTTGCGCAACCAGATCGAAGGTGGCGCGCTCCAGGGCATGAGCCGGGCGCTGCTGGAAGAGGTGACTTGGGACGATCAGAAGGTGACGTCGGTCGACTGGAGGACGTATCGCACGCTGCCATTGGGCTTCGCCGTTCCGAAAATCGACGTGGTGCTGCTGAACCGGCCAGACGAAGAGGCGACCGGGGCGGGCGAGACCTCGATCACTGTGGCGGCCGCGGCGCTGGCGAATGCGATTTTCGATGCCACCGGAGCGCGCATCCGCGAGATTCCGTTCACGCCCGAGCGTGTGAAGGCTGCGCTGACGCAGCGCGCCTAAAATTTACGCAGATTTCTGCATCCCTTTGTGGGTCGCGATTATCATTAATCGCATGACTTACTACGGACCCAAAGAAATCGCATCCACATTTCGCACGGTACGCAAGAACACGATTCAGATCGCCGAGGATATTCCCGAAGCAAAGTATAGTTATCAGCCCGCCGCTGACACGCGCACAGTGGCGCAGACATTGGCCCACATTGCTCAAGTACCGCGGTTCCAGCTGCGGCTCGGCAAACTCAATACGATGGAAGGTTTCGATTTCCAAAAGTTCTTCGCCGAAGCGGCGGCCGAGGAGAAGAAGCCGCGCACCAAGGCGGAGCTCGTTCAATTGCTGCGCGACAGCGGTGAAGAGTTCGCCAAGTGGGTCGAGACGCTGCCGGAGGATTTTCTGGCCCAGACGTTTACCTTCCCGGCGGGCGCGCAACCGCCAACGCGCACGCGCTTCGACATGCTAATCAGCGTGAAAGAGCATGAGATGCACCATCGCGGGCAGCTCATGATCATCGAGCGCATGCTCGGCATCACCCCGCACCTGACGCGCCAGCAGCAGGAGCGGATGGCGGCGCTGCAGCGCGGGCAACAGGCCGGGGCCTAGCGTTTTTCGTCCGCGCGGGCGCCGGCGAGAATGCCATATAGCCCGATGTTGTCCTCGTGACAGGCATATTCGTACGGCGTCCCGCCTTTGTACCACGACAAAGCCGCGGACCACGGACGCGTCCATGTGGCCTCATCGGTTATTGTGAAGCTGTAGTCGATGCGGTCGTCGGCGCGTCGCGTCCAGTGCTCCACCAAGTGCAAATCTTGCGAAGAGCCTTCGAAGCGCGTGCGGTTATTGAAGTTCGTAGTCTCGACGACTAAGGTGTCACCCTCCCAGTGACCGCGTGCGTCGCCAAGCCACTGGCGGACGCTGCCATCGAGATGCGGGCGGCCGTCCAGCGGAATGACGCGCGTCTCGTGGATCATCTCCTGATAGATGGCGACGAAACCGGGTGTCTGCACAATCTCGAAGTTGTTGTCGTAGCCAGAAGAGAGGCGCGGCAACGGGCTGCGGGCGATGCAGCGCGTATATAGATCGAGGTCTTCGGGTCCGTAGTAGGGCCCGTCGGTGCGGACGCTTTCGTTCCGTTGCTTGCGGCGCGCCTCGCCTGCTGGAGTGAGCGGCGGCTTGCGTCCATCCGGCGGGTCATAGATGAGAGAGCTGCGGCCGTCGGAGCGGCCCCATTCCCACCAGAACGCGTTGTAAGCGCCCGCAACGTCCTGCGGCGTGCCGGCGTCCGCGCGGCGGTCGCGGCCAATTTCAGTTTCCTTATCCTGGGCGGCGCGCTCCTCGGCCGTCAGAAATTCACGGCCGGCGTATTTCGCTGGGCGTTCGAGTGGCGTGGTGGTGGCGTTCGACCAGGAGCCTTGCAAGTCCGGATCGCCCCAAGGCGTCCGCCAGGATTTCGCCGGGCTCTGGCAGAGTGCCGATCCGGCGAAAATCAGTGCGATTCCGGCCAGGACTCTCACGCTATTTACCCAGCGCGGCTTCGATTGCCCCGATCACCTCGGTGGAGTCCGGCTCAACCGGCGATTCGAAGCGCTTGAGGAGCTTGCCGTCGCGCGCCACCAGAAATTTGGTGAAGTTCCACTGGATGTTCCCACCCATCGCGCTGGTTAGGTATTGGTAGAGCGGCGTCTTGTCGGCGCCATCTACCGAAACTTTGGCGTACATCGGGAACTTGACGTGGTAGGTGCGCTCACAGAAATCCTTGATCTCAGCGTTGGAGCCCGGTTCCTGCTGCCCGAAATTGTTCGCGGGAAAACCGAGCACCACCAGGCCGCGCTCTTTGTATTTTTCGTACAGCGCCTCGAGACTTTGATACTGCGGCGTGTAGCCGCAGTAGCTGGCGACATTCACCAGCAAGAGAACTTTGCCGCGGTAGGCGGCGAGCGGCGCCGGTTTGCCTTCGATGGAATTCAAGGTGAACTCGTAAACGTTGGAGGCGCCGGACAGGGCTGCGGCGGCGATCAAAAGCAGAGCCCCGAAACGAAGAGCGTAGGTCAACATGCCAACCAGTATAGTGCGCGCGGACGCCCCCTACTTGCCTACCAGGTGCGGGACATCCTTTTCGTTCTCGCAGACCCAGTCGAGCAATTCCGTGTCGGCCACGTATTCCCACGGGATAGTAACGGTCCAGGGCCGGGTATAGGTTTTGGGATCGTCGACAGTGATTTCGACCTGCATGTGGCCGAAATCGGGCCGCTGGAAGTGCTCGGTGATTTGCATGGCGTCGCTGTGCGGGTGGCCGGCGTCATCGAGCCAGGTTTTGTCGTTGACGCCGACGGTGTGGACCACCAGCGTGTCGCCTTCCCAGTTGCCCACCGAGTAGCCGAACCAGGCCGGGTCGCGTTGCTCCGGCAGTGGACGCCCGTCGGTGAAGATCTGGCGGTAGGAGTGATAGCTTTCGAAGAGCATTGCGAGCAGGCCGGGCGTGTGCACGATCTTCTTGGGCATGAAGTGGGCGTCGAAATCGGTGACACTGTGCGGCAGGCAGCGGCCGCTCGGCCGGTCTTTGCCGAAATTCTCCTGGCGCTCTTTGAAAACCTGCGCCGCCCCTGGCTGCATCGGGATCGGACTCTTGCTGCCTGCACTGAGATCGGCGAGGTATTCGTCGCTCGGTGCTTCCCAAATTCCCGAAAAGTCGGGCTTGCCGTTGGATAGATGCGGAGCAGGCGCGGCAAGATTCGGCTTGCCATCCTTCGTTCGAGGAATGCCGGGAGTCGGATAGTGGACCCACTGCGCCGTCAGCGGCAAAGCCAGCAAAGCCAGCGCGAGAGTGCGGAAGACCCGTTGCAAACGTGTCAAGTATACACCCGCGTTGCTAAGGCCGTGCTATATCTGGGAGCGAATGACACGCCCAATTCTATTTCTGCTCGCGGCTGCCTCGTGCGCTTGGTCCGCCGACCGCTGCGACGAGGCGCGTGACCTGCGGCTCACCAACGGCAAGATCGTCACCATGGATGCGCGCAACACTGTGCTGAACTCGGTGACCATCCAGAACGGCCGATTCGTGGTCGGCGGGCAGAAACTCAGCCCGTGTACCAAGGTGATCAACCTGCGCGGGCGCACGGCGGTTCCGGGGCTTATCGATAACCACAATCACATCGTGCTGCTGGGCATTCGCCCCGGGTATGACACTCGGCTCGAGACCGCGCGCTCGATTGCTGAAGTGCAGGAGTTGATTGGCAGCCGCGTGCGGACGATGCCCGCGGGCGCGTTTCTCACCGCGATGGGCGGCTGGAACCCGGCGCAGTTCGCCGAAAAACGATTGCCGACACTGGCGGAATTGGATGCGGCCTCGCCGGACCATCCGGTGCTGCTCTTCCAGGCGTTCACCGGCCCGGCGGCTACGAACACGCCCGGCAAAGCCTTTTTCACCAGTAAAGGCATCGCCGTCAGCGACACCGGCGCCATCGCGGCCAACGCGCCGTCTCTGGCGGCGCTGAACGCGTTGCGCGCGGTCCAAACGTTCGACGAAAAGAAACGCGGCAGCGTGGATGCCATGACCTACTCGGCCAGCGTCGGCGTCACCACCAACGTGGATATGGGCGCGTTCGTGATTCCCGGAACGCCGGACGTGCAGGATTCGTTCGTCTTCGACACTCTCGCCAGCGCGGATCCGTTTCACATGTACGACGCGGTGCTTGCGCTGCACCGCGAGCACAAGATGCCCACGCGCCTCCGCCTGTTCCTGCTCAGCATGGATACCCAGATGGGTGTGCCGCTGCTGAAGGAACGCCTGCTGAACGCGTTTCCGGAATTCGGAGACGACCAGCTGCGCGTCTCCGGAATCGGCGAGTTCGCCACACAGTGGCCACTCTTCGGACAGGTGATGCCGCCGCCCAATTATCTGGCTGCCCTGCAGTTGATCGCGAAGCAAGGCTGGGCGTTCCAACAGCACAGCCTCTCACCTGCGGAGGATCAGTTGACTGCGTCTACGTTCGAAGAGGTCAACAGGACCACGCCCATTGCCGGGCTGCGCTGGTCCATTGCGCACACGCCGCGGATCGATCGCGCCACAATAGACCGGTTCAAATCGCTGGAGGCCGGCATCGCCATCCATCCCTTCCAATACCTGGCCGGGGCCCAGGGCGCCGGACCGCCGGTGCGCCTCATTCTGGATAGCGGCATTCATGCAGGCGCCGGTTCGGATTCCGCGCAAATTTCCACGCTCGATCCCTGGCTCATGATTTATTACATGGTCACCGGTAAGAACGCCGCCGGTGTTCTGATCAATGACAAGCAGCAAATTACCCGCATGGAAGCCCTGCGCCTCTATACATCTGAGAACGGCTGGTTCTTCCGCGAAGAGGATCGCCTCGGCTCCATCGAGCCCGGCAAGCTCGGAGATATTGTGGTGCTGAGCGACGATTACTTCGACCCCCAGATGGTGTCCGACGAGGCCATCCGGCGGCTTAAATCCGTGCTCACGGTAGTAGATGGGCGCGTGGTCTACAACCAGATGTAGCGACTTTTGCGGAACAATCGCGCCGGTCCGCGCGTATTCACCCAACAAGGAGAGCAAATGAGAGCCGGATGGGTTCCCTTGCTGGCCGTCATCGCATCTGCCACCGGATGCGTCGTCGAGCACGCTGGTCCGACGCAGCATGATTTCCAGGCCATCGAGCGCGACAAGGCCGAACTGGTGAGAGTCAACCTGAAGATGGGCGCCGGCACGCTGC
>Ga0126371_10000175_pt1 | contig 48952 bp, 40 predicted proteins | sample PanSoiMetaPlot_4_FD_110145 | JGI IMG/M metagenome (GOLD analysis project Ga0126371, IMG submission 110145) | Tropical forest soil microbial communities from Panama - MetaG Plot_4 | ecosystem: Environmental > Terrestrial > Soil > Tropical forest > Bulk soil | place: Panama | collected 2016-02-17
CGCGAGGATCACGTTATTGTCGTCGGGGATGATATGTACGGCGATGTTGTGACCCGCCCCAAAAGCACTTGCAACGCTAGCCGTGGTCGTCGCATCTGGCCCGTAGGAAATCCCGTTGGCCGTGTCGCAGGTAGTCGTTCCATCCATATTGTTGATCACTTTGCTGCACATATAATCGAGTTGGATGAAGATGTCTTGCTTGCCCTGCTGGGCCCCCGGAAGAGCCACCCAGAAGGGATCGTTCGTCCCGTTAGGGCAGGTTCCCTGGTTGCTCATTCCCCGGTTGGCCCCGGCATCGCAGTATCCCTGGTTTGGGCCCTTCCAGACATCGACTAGGCCGTCGTGATCACTGTCCTGAACCGTCGTGCTCATGACGATTGCGCCCCACGTCACGCAGCCCTTGTTGCTGCCGTTCGGCACGACAACCGTCGTTTCCGAAGATTCGCCAGCCTGAACCGCAGTATCACCAGCCGGAGTCGTCTGGTAGAGATTTGGTGCATTCGGGAACCACGTCGGATTGTCCCACGAGCCGTTATACTTTCCCGGGAAGGGAGGATCGGTCCCGTAGATAGAACTAAGTAATGTACTGTGCCCCGAGTTAGCGTCGTTATTGTTCAAATAGACCTGCTGGAGTTTGTTGGCCTGACCATTTCCAACGATATGGGTGATTTTACTCGCAATAAGAGCACCCTGATCATTTCCGGCCTGATAGAGGCCCACCATCGGATGGATTGCAGTTTGCGCCGCATTGCTCGGGGCATACGCGCCATCATAAATAACGACCGCCTTGAGCGGAACTGTCGGCACCAAGAGGCGATAAACGATTACAAGCGTAGCGCCCTCGGTGAACGGAGGTTGCCCTGCCTTTCCGGTGTCGGGCAGACTCACTTGGTAGGCAGGTGTGTTCAACTGGCGATTGTTCGGCTGGATATTTCCGTTCGCATCGACCGGTATGAGGCCGCTTACGTCAGCGCGATAAGTGACGATGGTTTTGGAACCATTCGCTGAACCTGCGCAGCCGCCCGCACTCCAGGAGACGGGAGCCTTCGGATTGCCGAGAACGGTCCCAGAAATCGGATAAGTATTGAAGACTCCGTTCTGCCCAGAATGAACTCCCGTATTTTCGACAGTTTGCCAGTACAGAAACGCCGCGACAATATCGGCGCCAGCGGGTACCTGCTCCGCCATATTTGGCGCATAGGCTTGTGAATCGGGTATGGAAATGGTTCCGGTAGACATGGGCGTATTGTTTATCGTCGTCGGTGGCCCCACCTTATTCCATCCGCCAACGACGTAGTCTCCGGTTACCATGTAATTGTTGTTCAAAGCCAGGGGCAACGGGGTCGGCGTCTGGCCGAACACGATTTGCGCAAAAGTAATGGCTAGGAGAAAACCCAAGGCCCAACGGGATTGCGCTTTAGCCGGGATATTCCGCATTAGATCAGCTCCTTATGAACTGGGTGGGTGCGCACAAGGCCTATCTCTGTACCGCAACGATTTCCAAGGGGACTAAATTTTCGCGGTAAGCACTCTTCAGAGTTAAGACGATGAGCATCTCGTCAGAACCCGAAACGATTCGAGATTCTTCGGGGGCAAAAGAACATGCAAACTTCTTCACAGAGTAAAGAGAATCTTGCGACAAGTCAAGATACAGGACCTTGGATCCAGGTACTACGAGTCTTACTCCTTCCGGCAGATTATCCTTTTCGGTCTCGACAAAGCTCTTCACAATCACGAGCTTTAGCCTCAGGGGCGGGAAACAAAATCGGCAAAAAGAGATTAGCGCTCGAGCTTGCCGGCCGTGTCATTGAGTCCCAAGGGCAAATCAGCGTGACACTAGGCATTCCAAATAAACAAGCGAGTACCATCCGCTGAGGTCGCGACTTTACGCCCACTTTTGTGGGAAGCGCGGTTTAGCGCAGAGCGAATCTTTTCCTTGGTATCGGGCAGATCCTGAAGTGGGATTTCGAGCGCGGAACCGTCTTTCAATTCGTCGAGTTCCTTCAAAATGCGGGTGACAACCAGCTTGTGTTTGCCGTTGCGGCCCACCGGCACGTTGATTCGAAGTGTGGTCTTGTATCGCTTTCCCATAAGTTTAACCAAACCTCGCGTTAAACTAAAGTGAAGAAAGCGTATCGAACCGTATTACAAAAGTCAAGTTGAAGCAGAACGACAAATGAAGTGAAGCCGCACCCGGAAATCGTGGCAGGGATTTGAAGTATTGCGTTAGCTAAGCGACCCAAGAACAGAACTTAATGCCTGTTTTAAAGATTCTCCACGTAAAGACGGAATGTTGGTAGCCTCCCCGTTGGGGGTCGATCATGAAGAAGATTCGCATCAAACAGGTTCCGCTGGCATACGTGACTGAAGTCGTCGAGAAAGCAGAAACTCGTGAAATCAATCCACCCGCAGAGCGATCGAGCGGAAAAGTACCCATGATCAGGACGCCAAAACTAACCAAGAACAGGAAATCCCGGGTCGCCGCAATAATCCGGCCAACCAAGATCGTGGCGGAGGACTTATGACTGCACCCAAGTTCGATATCTTCCTGGGTTTTTTCGGAAACCAAGACGCCGTATGGCTGGAATGCGTTGAGGGGTTAGCAGCCGCGAAGCAACGAATGGACGAGATCGCTCGCGAGAGGCCCGGCCGGTACTTTGTGTTTGATCCACCCAATCGCGCAGTTCTGGCTTCAGCGGATACGACCCAATTGGCCAGCGATTCCCCAAAAGGCCTGAAGGCTAGCTGAAGCGCCGCATGGCCAATAACGGCAGCGTCACCGGCGCCTTTCCTGGAAGCTAAGGCCGCGTCCCCGCTTGGCATTTCTGACGAGTTCATTTCTAGCGAAATTTACCAGTTAAATCGTAGTGCGGGCCGGTAACATCCTTCAGCGACGAGACTTAGATGGATGGTGGGTTGGGTAGCTCGCACACGGCCCCTTGCGGGACCGCTGTCCCCACGCGGCCCCCAACCCATCGTAAATCGAGATTAGCGGCGCTTCCGCTACTGGAACAATGGCCCAATAGCCCCACAAAACAGGGTACCGGGGTCTTAGTACTTTTAGGAGCTGCCCTGGAGGTCTTTATTTAACACATACTAAAGGTGTTATCGCACGATGGCGGTTGCGAAAGATAGATCCGGCTCTGGCCTGCGCCGCAACTTTCCGGGGCGACCATGCCACGCAAGTGAGCAGCTTTTGCGGTTCTCGACATAATGCTCGCCGTTGCCGCTTGTCGACAGCCTGCCGTCCTACACTTGCTGACGGCGGCGCCGGTCGTCTTAGCGACTTGATGTTTGGCAGGTGTGCCTTGAGAAAAACCGCTTAATGCTTTTTCTTCGCAGGAATGATTCCGGAAATCGCGGTGTTCCCGTTCAACAATTGCAGGGTTACTTCCTTGGTCTGATTCTTGCGCATGGGAATATTCCGTTCCCAGTCGGAGTACGCCCCGTTGGCGGAAGCCCGGATATCGTAGCTGTCCTGCTTCAAGCCGGTGATGAAGAATCTTCCTTTGGCGTCTGTATGTACAGCACGCGGCGTCAGTCCACTGGAAGTTTCGCAAGTCACGCTCGCCCCGGTCACGGCCTTTCCATCGGCACCCAGCACCATGCCCGATATGGTCGCGCCATTTTTCTTCGGCGCTTGCGCGCTCACAGGTTGCGCGAGAAGCAGGGCAAGCCACGGAATGAGAGTAAAACCGAATTTCCGGATCATGGGCGCTCCTGTCACACAACTTCAGTGTAGAGGTTTTTGCCACTCCTCCGGAAAACACGCCCTTGGAATGTGCTGCAGTCTTTAACTGTCCTAGAGGGCAACCGATGAATTAGGGGAGCTTCAAATCGATGGCGTACACATCCACATCTCCGTGGTCCACCGTTACGTAGACCGAGCCATCAGGACTCAGCCCCGTGAAGATGCAGCGGGCCGCACCAGAACTGAGTAAATCCCCAAACCGCGTTACTCGCTCGGATTCTTTTGTCGCCATCGGCACGCGGAAGACCGACTCTTCCACTTCATCGGTATCCTGGTAATACAATGCGTCCCCGCCCGGAGACCAGCGGAGCGTGGATGGAAAATTGGCCTCCGCCAGCACGGACCAGGCGAACGTTTTGCAATTATACAAAAAGATCTGCTTCTTCTTAAGATTCAACGCGGCAATGTAGCGGCCGTCGGCCGACCAGCGCGGCTCAATCAGCCCTTCAGAGCCGGGAATGGATGAGAGCCTGTTCGTCTCTAAATCCAAAATTCGGATATTGGGCTCGCTCCCCGTAGCGGTATCCTGCACGTCCACGACAATCTGCCGCCCATCGGTCCGCCAATCGCCGGAAACCGAAGCCCAGCGGTTATCCATCGGCAGTACCGTCTTCGGCGAGCCGCCCTGCGCGGAGACCACGTACAAGCGAGGCTGCTTGTCGAGCAGAAAACCCGTGAACAGAATCTGTTTCTGGTCCGGGGACCAATGCGGCGCGAACGCTCCGGTCGCACCGGCCATCAGTTGCACGCGATTGCTGCCGTCGATGCGGCTCTTCCATAAGGTGCCAGATTCCCGAGCTGCGTAGACCACCCATTGGCCATCGAGCGAAAAATCCATATCTGTAGCGCCAGATTCGGAGAGCATAGCCGTTTTTGTTAGCGTCTTCGGGTCAATCCGAAGAAGTTGGTATTCGTTATGCGAGCCAATGGCAAATACCCGAGAGCCGTTTGGCGTCGCCGTCGGGTGGTCGAGCGCGATCGGCCCTTTTGTCAGCTGAATGGGATCACCGCCGCGCCTTCCAAACCAGCCGCGCTTCTCCTTCAACAACCAGAGATCGGCTTGCGTATCGACGGCGAGGTTCGCACGAAGGTCCTGCCCGGTAGAGAATGCGAAATAGCCCCCGGCTGCCAGCCACGTGCCGCTGCCTTCGTGTGGGCCACCCTGATCCTCGGGCACCACGCGCCGCAGGGACTTTCCATCGGTTCCGATCTCCCACATAGAATCGGTGCTTTCGACAAGATTCGACTGTGTGAAACGTAGCCGTTTTCCGTCCGGTGACCACAACAAGGAATGTGGTGCGGGCACGAAGTGTGCCACCGGCCTGATATGGCCGCCTTGCGAGTCAGTGATCTCGATGGAGTCTCCGCGCACGTAGGCTATCTGGTCTCCCGTTGGTGACCACACCGCTTCTTTGGCCATAACGTCACCAACACGGCGTGGTGCCCCACCCTGCACGGGCCAAAACCAAAGCGCGGTTTCTTCTCCCTGGTGGGTCAGTTGTCCAATGAGAAATTGGGAATGATCCGGCGATAAATCGAAAATGCGCGTGTTATCGAAAGGAGTCGGGGTCCGCTGGATATTTCCGCCTTCCACCGAAGTCTGCATCAGGTTCCATCCAGTCACATCGCGCACCACGAAATAAATTCGACTGCCGTCGGTGACCAATTTGCCCCAGGGGTCGACTTGTCCGATATGTGTGAGCTGTCGCACCGCCAAGACCATTGGTTGCGTCCGCGGCCAGAGGAAAAACAGCAAAAGCACGGCGAGTCCAACGAGCATCGCCAATACCCGCCACCAACCAGGGCCACGCTGAACCGGGGGCTCTTGCTTTGCAACCCGATGCGTTGCTGGCGGAGTTTCGTCCTCGGCGAGCGGCAGCTCCAGTGACTCCTGACCCTCCGCGCCTTCGATCCGGATTGCCGTCACAACCGCGGCTGATTCCAGTTGGGCTACCTCGACAGGGGCGATAAAGCGATACCCGCGTTTGGGCACCGTTTCAATAAATATCGGGTTCTCCGCATTGTCGTTCAGGGCAGCGCGAAGCTTCATCAGGGCGGTGTTCAGACTCCCATCAAACTCGACGAAGGTTCCCTCTGGCCAGATGCGCCTCCGCAATTCTTCGCGAGACAATACTTCACCAGGCATTTCCAACAGGAGGGACAGGATGCGGAAGGGTTGTTCTTGGAGCTTAACCGGGGTGCCCTGACGACTCAGGGTTCCTCGTTCCAAATTCGCCTCGAAGAGGCCGAAGCGGAAAACTCGCCGATCTTGTTCGGGCGTGGTCGGCACGAGCACCTCATTCACCCTCGCGACCGGTAATTGTACCGCACTGAAAGAGTTGATAGAAAGCTTTATCTTCGTCGAAATTAGGGAGTTAATGGTTCATAAATGAACCAGTGCCAGTTCGTTTGACGCCGCATCCTGTTTTTCCCATCCTTTTCGACAGCACCAACCGTCATCCCTCGGTCCCACATGCCGAGGTTGGCGGTCCCACAGAGGAGGGGTCGCTCCACCATAGCGAACTAACCCTCTACTCTGAACCATAGGGAATGTCCGCGTCTCGTGTCCTCCGTCAAGAAGTACCTGGACACGGACGCGGGTATCCCCAACCCCGAATCAAAGTCGTCTGTTACTCGATTTAGAGTATCCCCAAGCGGCTTGCACACCCAGTGAAACGGTTCATTCGGCATAGGGCATAGAAGGAGGCAAACGGCCGAGATAGCGAACCAACCCACGCCTTTTCCTCAAGTTCGATCAATCGAGGTATCCACAGCTCTACACCGGCCAATCTGCAAAGGTACTCCGACCAAGGAGCACCAGGTGTGCAGTCGTTCCCTGCGCATCGGATCGCAGCGTCCTGCTGCGCCTTTCGGATTTTCCAGCCCTGCGTCCGTAGTTTTTCCATCCGCGTGGTCAGCAGGAGCGTTTCTCGTTCATCGACATGTGATGGTTGTGCCTTCGCGCAAATCTTCGCGCCCTGTCTTGTGCAGCGATTTGAAGAAAGTCACGGGCTTCCCTGGATGCAATGGCCCACGGTTTGGATCGAACAAGCCGCGTTGGTAAGCGGTTATGCCGACCCGCTCGGCGATCTTCTCGCGTAGCCTTCACCGATAATCGCAAAATTCGCCGCAGGGTCCCGTCGATGTCCCCAACGATCCGCCAATGCCAACGGCACCGCAGGCCGCGGTCTTTTTGAAAAAGTCTCTCCGTGTTGGCTCGTATCCCAAAAAAACGTACCGCAAGAAAATCGCGCGCAGCTCGCGGGGACCACTTCTACAGGGAACGTGGTATCGCTCCAGCCCTCGAAATTCCTTAGTGTATTTGCTGGTCTTCTGCAAAATCACGGAAGAACCTACTTAGGGAACAAATTGCGTACTGGTACCAAACGTCACCTCCCTTGCCGCTGTGCTATCTCGTTTTATTTCTTATTCGACGGCGATCTTTCTTTGCGCGTTCTTTGGCAAGGTTCTTGCCCTCCATCCCTTAACCAGTCGAAATCCATGATCTTGGAGGCTGCTTCCCCCATGCGCTTTCCTACTGTCCTATCGGTGGCGTCGTTTTTGTTGCTTTGTTCGGTCATCGCGTTCTGTGCTGCCCCAAGACCCGCCGTGGCAACGACGCCTTACAGTGATCCCGAGCCGCTATCGGCGTCGGGCAAAGTAGCCGTGGTTTCCAGTTCGCAGTTCACTCTCAACCTCGGCCGCAATCAAAATCCGAACAAACTCGATTTCGTGATTGATGGCGATACGAAAATTGAGGGTACACTTGTGGTGGGCGCCCAGGCGACGGTCGATTACCGTGCCGACGGGGAGCGCCTGGTCGCCACGCACGTTGTGGTCTTGCCCGCTTCCGGGCTTCAACCGTACTAGCGTTCGTTCTATACTTTTGTTTGGCCAATCTGTTTTCGAGTTAGCGAAGTTCAGGAATCCCGGGTACCCCGCCCACCTGAGTCGTTCGTGAACAACAATCCCGCTGTACTCTTGCACTTCGCGGGACACATTCCTCGTGCTCAGGAGGAACGCCATTGCGAAGAACACTAAAGCTGATTTTGCCCCTCGCCGTCAGTGTCATTCTGGTCTCTCTGCTCTATACGGTGCATCAGATTCAAACCGAACGCCGCAATCTTCGCAATGATCTCACGCGCCGTTCGGCGATCGTGGCCGACTATATCGCTGAAGCCACGGAGTCGTCACAAACCGGAGTTAGCTCGAGCAGTTTGAGCCGTCTTTTGGAACATTCCAATTCTCACGAAAGTGTCAGCGGTATTGCCGTTTACGATCCTGCGGGCACCGTTGTTGCCATCACGCCCGGCTTGCCGCTTCTGTTTGATCGACGGCCTCCGTCGGCCTCCCGTGCCGCGTCTCTCGGCACGCCGACCAGCGATTTTATCCACATGGAGGGGACGACTATCCATGTGTACTCCCTGCCTGTGCATCGCAGCGGCCAGGCTGTAGGTACGGCCGTGGTTGTTTCCGACGCCAGCTACATCCAGGCGCGGCTGATGCATACGCTGCGCGCTTCTTCACTCACGGCCTTCATTCAAACGCTTCTGATAAGCGCCTTGGCGTTTGTTTTTGTGCGCTGGAACTTTACCGCGCCGCTGGCCAACACGGCGCACTGGCTGCGGACGCTACGCTCCGGCGTTCCCGACAGCTCGCGGGCACTTCCTAAGGATGAAATGTTCGCGCAGATTCACTCCGAAGTGCGCCACTTGGCGCAGGATCTCAGTTCGGCGCGCGCCGCCGCACAGGAAGAGGCTTCGCTTCGTGAATCGCAATCCTCGCTTTGGACTCCGGATCGTCTTCGCGTCAGCTTGCAAAGCAAGCTGGAAGAGAACTCCCTGTTTGTGGTTTCAAATCGCGAGCCGTACATGCATGTCTTCAATGAAAAGGACAATTCGATCCAAGTCATCATCCCTGCGAGCGGCGTAGTCACTGCTCTGGAGCCCGTGTTGGTGGCCTGCCGCGGCACTTGGGTGGCGAACGGCTCTGGCAACGCTGACCGCGAAGTCGTGGACCACATGGACCGTCTTCACGTACCGCCTTCGCGTCCTTCCTATACCCTGCGCCGCGTCTGGTTGACGCCGGAAGAGAACCACGGTTATTACGAAGGTTTTTCCAACGAAGGACTCTGGCCGCTGTGCCACATTGCCCACACCCGTCCGGTCTTTCGTCCGGAAGACTGGCAACAATATCAGCGTATCAACCAGCGTTTCGCCGACGCGGTCGTGAGGGAAATGCGGGACACCCCTTCTCCGGTCGTGCTCGCGCAGGACTACCACTTCGCTTTACTGCCACGAATGATCAAGGAAGCGCGGCCCGATGCGCGCGTGGCCATCTTCTGGCACATCCCCTGGCCCAATCCGGAAGTCTTCGGCATCTGCCCGTGGCAATCTGAATTGCTGGATGGGCTGCTGGGCGCGGACCTCATTGGCTTCCACATTCCCACACACTGCAGCAATTTCCTGGGTACGGTGGACCACGCGTTAGAAGCGCTTACCGATTGGGACCGCTTCGAAATCTATCGCCAGGGCCACGTCACGCGCGTGCGTTCTTATCCGATTAGCGTTGCCGCCACCATTGGTGATTCGACAAGCACGCTGCGTTCCTCTGGGGAAGAGCGTGCTGCCATCTTTGGGGAACTCGGCGTCGAAGCTTCTCTTTTGGGATTGGGCGTGGATCGCGTGGACTATACCAAGGGAATTCTCGAGCGTTTTCGCGGCATTGAGCGGTTTCTCGAGACTTATCCCGCTTATCTTCAACGTTTCTGCTTTGTCCAGATCGGTGCGCCCAGCCGCACGGATATTCCCCGATACCGGCAGTTTCTTGAGGAGGTCGGCGCGGAGGCCAACCGCGTCAATCAGCGCTTTTCGTCCGGCCGCTGGAAACCGATTGTTCTTCTCCAGAGACATCACTCGCACGAAGAGATTGCGCGTTTCTACCGCGCCGCTTCGGTCTGCCTGGTGACTTCGCTGCACGATGGAATGAATCTGGTGGCCAAGGAATTTGTCGTCTCCCGCGACGATCTTCGCGGCGCTCTCATCTTGAGCAGTTTCACCGGCGCCGCGCAGGAACTTCGCGATGCCCTGCTTGTCAATCCCTACGACGTCGACCAGCTGGCCCGCGCCATTGGTCACTCCCTGGAAATGAGCGAAGAGGATCAGTCTGACCGCATGATGCGCATGCGGAAGATTGTCTTGGAGCACAACGTGTATCGCTGGGCAGCCAATCTCATCTCCGATGCGAACGAAATTCGCGTCCCTGCCGCTGAACGCCAAGAGGCACTCCCCGCGCGATGATCCTTTTGGGGCGAGCGGCGCCGCGCCGGCCTGCGTCGATTGCCTCCCATACGCGGTCTGATTTCCAGCAGGAGGAGCAACTCCCGTGAACGCTGCTGAGACTCCGTTCGAATTTTTTACGGTTTCCTACCTCACGAAGATCGGCAATCAGTCCGCCGGCAATCTCGAAGAATTGTTGACCGGCCTCGAACAATGTAGTGACGCGTCCATCTTCCACCACACGTTCCAGACGCTCAGCGCGCACCACTTTCTAACAGAAGGATTTTCCAATGACTTTGCGCAATGGGCTCTGGTCGACGCCAACCGCGATGCTCTTGCCGAGCAGTTCGCGGCCCTCGATATTCGCGACTATACCTCCATTGCCGCCCTGCGCGAGGATCTTTGCCGCGTCCTCCGTGACTTCATCACGGAAAATCCCGCTTTTGGGCAACAAGAAGCCCTCGACCGGTTTTATTTCTGCGAAAGCGTGGAAGTCACCGCTCCTTTTTCCCTCACGGCAACCAATCTCGACCAGTTTCGTGACGGTATGGGGGCCATCAGCCATGCCAGCTTTCATTTCCATTTCGTCACCTCGCGTTTGCGGCTGCAGCTTCGCACCAACGATTTCTCATACTGGCTCGCCGATAGTCTCGGCCTTACCAATTTGGCCGAAACCATCAACCGCATCGACATCTACACCAATACGCTCGATAGCGCGCGGTCGAAGATGCTTCGCCTGCTCGACCGCGAAAGGAGAAAGCATGAGCACTCTGCAAGTCCCCAGCCGAATCCCGCTTGATGACTATTCACCGGTAATCGGCGCAGGCGAAGTCACCGAATTACGGACGCTGGCCAAACCTCTCGCCGGGCGCTCGGTCGTCATGATCAACTCGACCGCCGTCGGGGGAGGCGTGGCCGAAATTCTCAACCGCCTGCTTCCTTTGGCCGAAGAACTTGGACTCAACATTCGGTGGGAAGTAATGACCGGCGGCGAAGACTTTTTCGAGGTCACCAAATCGTTTCACAACGCGCTGCACGGCGCTCCCTACCATTCCGAGCCCAGCCACTTTGAAATCTACCGAGCCTATACCGAGAAAAACGCTAAACGCCTTCCTTTGGATGCCGAATTCGCGGTCATCCATGATCCACAACCGGCAGGGCTCATCGGCCATCGTCAATCGGGAAAAAATCATTGGATCTGGCGCTGCCATATCGATCTTTCCCATCCGAATGCGGCGGTGTGGAACTTTCTGGCGAACTTTGTGCCCCGATACGACGCCGCCGTCTTTTCTTCGCCGGAGTTCGCCAGACAGCTTCCCATCCCGCAGTATCTTTTTCATCCGGCCATCGATCCCCTCTCGGAAAAAAACCGCGAATTGCCGCCGGAATTCATTCTTGATGTCCTGGCACGGTACAACATCGATCATCTGCGTCCTATCCTGACGCAGATTTCGCGCTTTGATCGGCTGAAAGACCCTGTTGGCGTGATCCGCGCATATCGCATCGTGCGGCGCTACTTCGATTGCCAGTTGGTTCTGGCCGGGGGCAGCGCTTCGGACGACCCGGAAGGCGCCGCGGTGCTCAAGGAAGCGCAGCAGGCCGCGGCCGGGGATCCCGACATCAAACTTCTGGAACTTCCCGCCTGGGCGCCCCTTGAGGTAAATGCCCTGCAGCGCGCCTCAACGATTGTCATGCAAAAGAGCCTTCGCGAAGGATTCGGCCTCACCGTTTCCGAAGCGCTATGGAAAAAGAAGCCTGTCGTCGCTTCAGCCGTTGGAGGAATTCCGACGCAGATTATTCATAAACATACCGGCCTGCTTTCTCACTCCGTCGAAGGCACGGCTTATCAGATTCGTTTCCTGCTTTCTCACCCGGAGATTGCCGGCCGCCTGGGAGAGCAAGGCCACATGCATGTAAAAGAAAACTTTCTGATCACCCAGAACCTCAAGCGCTATCTGACACTCTTTCTGAAGCTCTCGGCGCCTTGTTGAAAGATGTAGAGTCAGAATTCAGTGAAGATCGAACCAGAAAGTGCAGTGCCGGCTTCGCTACCTCAACTCACCCGGGTCAACGCCTTCTTTTCTCGCCTCGTTCTCGAGGTCTTCGATTTTGGACTGGCATTGCTTCTTGCGTTCCTCGAGCTGCTTCACTTGTTCTTCCGGTGGAACCATGTTGTAACCCCGGTTGAGACTGATTCCACCGCTCGGGGTGGTGTTTGCCGCCTTGAAATCTTTGAGTTGAGCGATTCGCGCGTCTGCTTGGGCGATTTGGTTGCGTTGCTGTTCGATCGCGTCGCGATATTGGCGAACCCTTTCGGCGTGGGAGTCGGATTCCTCCCCGCTCTGGTTCTCTTCCTCAACCACGCGTCTTCCGCTCGGCTGCTTGTTCCCTACGACCGACACGCTGCTTTTGAGCGAGCCCATATCGTCGTTGGTCCAGACCTTCTTCGGCTTGCTCTGATCAACGGCTTTCTTGTCCGTGGTATTTTTGACGGCGGTCTTTGCCGTCGCTCCCGCATTGGAAGAACCGCCGGTCGAATCCTGCGTTTGCGCCACGACCGGGACACATGGCAGAGCCAGCATAAACCCCAGATACAGCCCAAGTCGTTTCATTGTGTACACGCTTCCCTTCACTTCAGTTCGCCGGACTCAATTCCATTTTTTCTTGCCGATTCATAAAGATCGTCAATTTGCTGCTCGAGGTCTTTCTTTTTATCCAACAGCTTTTGTGTTTGCTGGTTCACGGGAACGCGGATGTACCCATGGTTGATGCCCTGGCCGGCTTCGGTTACCGGCTTTCCCTCGGCAAAATCCTGAAAGGCTTTCAATTGCTTGTTAACGTCGAGTAGCTGCGCTTCGAGCTTCTGCAGATTGGTCTTGTACTTCTGAATCGTGGCCGCGTCTGCATGCTTGGTCATCGTGTACTTCTGGTTTCGCTGGTCGCCGACGACCGAGACGCTTCCGGCAGATCTCACGTCCTCGTTTGTCCAAACCTTCCTCGCTTTCGGCGCTGGCGTGGGGTTCGAGGCGGTCCCGGGGGGCTGTGGAGACGGACTGGGCGGGTTGGCTGCTGGGTCCTGGCTTGCCAGCAACAGCGTAGGGCAAGCGAGGGCAAGAAGAAGTAGGTCGAAGACGCGACGGATCATGGGGCCTCCGGATCCGGCTGGACTAGTACTGTCGAACCTATTCTACCAGCAGAAGTTTCACGGATCTCCGTGGCTACCCGCAAGTTTGCTCAGTTCGTCACGGACTACCTCGACGGCTTCTTTCGGCGGCCCTACCCGGCGGTAGTCCGTATAGAAGGTCCGCTCATGGATCGAAAACGGCACCAGGAATTTCCGCCCGTCAAAATCGTATTGCTGGTAGCTCGGCAACCAGACACTAGGCGCCATTTCATACCGTTCCTGCATGAAATAGCTTCCCTGATAAACCTTCGCTAGGAACAGGGCGATCGAAATGTCTCCGGTGACGTGCCCCTCGATCTTGGCCAATTCCGAGGTTTGCTTGTCAATCCAGATCGTCCCCTTCACTTTGGTGAACAGCATTTCGTTTCGCGTGGCGGCCTTGTATTCCGGGTTGCGCGTCATGTCGTACTTGATCAGCACCCGGCCCCCGCGCATCTCTTCGCCGATTTCGGTAAAGAAAAATGCCTTGCGCGTGACGTCAATCAGCTCATTCCGTTCTTTCTTTCTGCGCTCCATCTTGGCATACGCTTCGCGTTGTGCCAGGCCTTCCTGTGCCGCCCAAATCAGGGTGCTTTCCAGTTTTTCGAGCGCCATGCGATAGCCGTCCATATTCACGGGCTTTCCTTCGGGTGTGAGAGGAATCTTGTCGGTCCCGGTTCCCGCGGGAAAAACGCGCCAGACCTTTACCTCACTCGGCTTGGCATCGCTTCCCGTCTTCCGGATCTCGACCCGCTCGATCCTTTCATAGATATTCAGGTCCGCATCGACGCGCTTCTGATTGGTGATGACCTGCCGGAAAAGGTCTCCACTCGAAGTCTGTTTGGAAACGCCGGAACCTGCAGGAACCGATTGCCCGAAACCATGAGGTACAAACAAGACCAAGCCCACGGCTGCCAGCAGCGACCTCCTTTGGGCCTGTTGGTGAGACCGGAAGGTCGGATAAGACCTTGTGAATGTGTGAATTAGGTGGCCAAACGCTAGAGCCGCCCAGATTCTGACGCCGTCCATATTCCCCTCAATTTTCACCTGCGGCTGTCCCCGTCGGGTTAAACTTGAGGCTTTCACAGTATAGCTGGCTCGGGTGAAAGCAAATAACCCCCCAAAACGTCTAACTAAGGAACGATTTCAACACGTCGGTCGTCTTTAAGGAATCAGGAGTTCATCTTGGGCGTTACCCCCATCGACAGGCTGACCGGTGTCCCGCCAATCGCGGGCCAGCGCGAACTGTCCGGATCACGCTTTGAAAGCCTGAAAAGAGGCTGGGTTACCTTTTTCGAAACCCTGAAACTCGCTTTGGATGCCTTGCGCGCCCACAAACTTCGCAGCTTCCTCACGCTGCTCGGGGTCATCCTTGCGGTCACTACCCTGGTCTTTGTCATGAGCGTTATTGCCGGCCTGAACCTCTACGTTGCCGAGCGTGTGGCCAACCTGGGGGCGAATGTTTTCATTGTCGACCGCTTTGGCATCATCACCAGCCGCGACGAGTTCATCAAGGCGCAAAAGCGCCCGATGGTCACCCTGGATGACTACGCTCGGCTGCGCGAGCGCATGAAGGTCGCGCGTGCCGTTGCCGCCGAGGAGGACCGCAACCTGCAGACGCGCAGTGGCGACGTCATCATGGAAAACACCGATCTGATGGGCGCCACCCCGAATTTCGCCGACGTGCGCAACCTGAACGTCGCCCAGGGACGCTTCATCACCGAGGCCGACGACGAGCATCATTCCGACGTCGCGTTTATCGGGTCCGATCTGGCGGAAAAATTCTTCCCTAACGTAGATCCCCTCGGGAAAACCATCCGCGTTGGCACTCATACCTACCAAGTCATTGGCGTCGCAGAGGCTATTGGCAGTGCCTTCGGGCAGTCGCAAGACAATTACATGATCATCCCCATCAGCACGTTTCTGAAGGGATGGCATCGTCCGATCGATTGGGCCACGATTTTCATTGCCGCACCCAACGCCGAAATGATGAACGCCAGTGAAGATGAAGCCCGCATGCTCCTGCGCGCCTGGCGCCACCTTGATTACAACGCGCCCGACAATTTCGCGATCCTCGGCTCGGATTCGATTATGGCGCTTTGGCACGATCTCACGGGAAATCTCGCGTTTGTCGCCATGGCTTTGGTCAGCGTGTTTCTCGTGGTTGGCGGTATCGTCATCATGAACATCATGCTCGCCAGTGTCACCGAACGCACCCGCGAGATCGGCCTGCGGCGTTCTCTTGGGGCACGAAAGTCGCATATTTTGCTGCAATTTATGACCGAGTCCGCGGTACTTGCCGCGTGTGGCGGCCTGATCGGCATCGTCACCGCGTATCTCGCCGTTTATTCTGTCAAGGCGACCTTTTCATTCCCGATGGAAACCCCACTGGCGGCGGTAATTCTTTCGCTCATTCTTGCCACCGGCGTCGGACTCTTTTTCGGTATTTTCCCGGCAATGCGCGCCGCGAAGCTCGATCCGATCGAGGCGCTCCGCGCGGAAGGTTAGGCGAAGCCATGGCTCAAGGGCAGGGAGAGAATCTTCGACAAGCGATGGATGCGTTGCGCACCCATAAACTGCGCAGCGCCCTTACCATTTTCGGCGTGGTCCTTGGCGTTAGCGTCATCATGCTGGTCGCCGCGCTCATCACCGGGTTCGATCATCAGGTTCAGGAAAACGTGAAGCAGTTTGGGGCAGACACGGCTTTCGTGACCAAGTGGGACCAGGGCCGACATGGCGGCCCGCCGCCCCTCGAAGAACGCCAGCGCAAGCCCTTGACGCTCGATGATGAGCGCGCCATTCAAGAGGGCTGCCCCACAGTTAAGAGCGTCACCGCGTTTCTTGAAACCGATTGGGAGGTCCCCCATACGGTGCGCACGAAATGGGGCGAAGTAACCGGCATCGATTTTCGCGGTGTCCAGGCGAACTTCGGTCTTGTCTATGCGAACGCTGCCACACTCGCGGGCCGCTTCATCAGCGAAGGTGACGACCTACACAAGGAAAAAGTAGTCATGCTCGGCGAAAACGTCGCGCCGGTTCTTTTTCCCGAAGGCAACGCCGTTGGCAAAGACGTCATGATTGACGGCTCGAGTTTCCAAGTCATTGGCGTGGTCGAAAAGCCCAAAGGGGGCTTCGGAATGGGCGATGAAGACCGCCGCGTGCTGATTCCGTTCAGCACCTTCCACAAAACCTATCCCTCAGCCACTGAGGTTGCTATGCGTGTGCAGGCCTATCCGAACATGCTCAACCAAGCCGTGGACCAGGTCACCGAAGTGCTCCGCCGGCGTCGCAATGTGCCCTATAACGGCAAGGACAATTTCTCGGTTGCCACCGCCGAGCAGGAAATTCAAGAATTTCACAACATCGTCGGCAAAGTAGCCATCGCCACAGTGGTATTAAGCGCGATCGGTCTGCTCATCGGCGGCGTCGGGGTGATGAACATCATGCTGGTCAGCGTCACCGAACGCACCCGCGAAATCGGTGTCCGCAAAGCCATCGGCGCGAAAAGCCGGGATATCACCTGGCAGTTCCTTCTGGAAGCCATGACGCTCACCGGGGTCGGCGGCCTGATCGCACTCGTCCTGGTGAACGGCCTCGTGCTTCTTGTGCGAATCGCTCTCAAGTGGCCAGGCAGCGTGCCCGTCTGGGCGGCAGCCCTCGGCGTCGCGGTAAGCGTCAGCATCGGTCTGATCTTCGGCGTCTGGCCGGCCATGAAGGCCGCAAAACTCGATCCGGTCGAAGCGCTGCGCTACGAATAGTTCTCGCCTCACATGCTCTTGAATTTTTGAACCGGCTCAGGCGGAGCGCAGGAAGCGCGCCGCGCGATTGCGCAGCGAAGGCTCGCTAACCTGCGTGGCCCCCGCTTCGGCGGGCTTACGGCGGGCTAGCGGATAGAGCCGTTCGGCCAACGCGTCAGCATTCGCAAAACGCTGGTTCGGATCCTTGGCCAAGCATCCGGCCACCAGTTCATCGACCGCGGCTGGAATCGAAGGATTGATGCGCGACACCGGGAGCGGTGTCGAAGAAAGAACGTGATTGCAGACCTTCTGGAGCGACTCCGCCGCAAACGGCGAAATTCCCGTCAAGGATTCGTAGAGCACCACGCCCAGCGAAAAAATGTCCGACCGTGCATCCTGTGGGCGCCCCATGATCTGCTCCGGACACCAGTAGGCCGGCGTGCCGAGCAGGGAGGTGTCGCCGGTATCGTGGCTCGCTAGCCGTGCCATGCCGAAGTCGGTCAGTTTCGTGCGATTTTCCGTGGTGATCAAAATGTTTGCCGGCTTGATGTCGCCGTGAATGATATTCCGTCGGTGCGCCGCATGCAGAGCGGTAGCCACTTGCGCGGTCCATGCACAGGCAGTTGCATAGGGCGCGCTTCCGCTGGCCAGCATTTTTTCGAGCGATTGCCCTTCGACAAGCTCCATCACCAGGTACGGAGTCGAACTGGACTCCTCAATTCCCATATCGTGCAAAGTGATCACGAATGGATGTGAAAGTTTTCCGACCACACGCGCTTCGCGGAAGAATCGTGTCCTGGCTTCGCCGCGGGCAAGCTCCGGAGAAAGCAATTTGATTGCGACTTGCCGGTCAATGAGCGGATCAAATCCGCGGACTACGCGGCCCTGCGCGCCGGTGCCGAGTGTTTCGAGAATTTGGTAGCGTCCGACTTGCACGCGTCCATCCCTCCGCATCGCTTCGATTGTGAATCAGGTTATGCGCGTGGGGAAAAACGGAAAATGACGCAAGAGTTCTGATTTCAAAGTACTTCCGTACTGGGAGCGAAGGTCTCGATCGTTTTGCACCCTCCGCTTCCCAAGAAACGGCACCACTAGATATAGACATTGTCGAAAAATTTTCCCCAGATTTTGCGATTTTCTCTTGACAGCTTTCTCACGTCGTTTGATACTGCCAATCCAGATTCGGGGGACGTGGACGCGCCAGACGGACCGAGTCGGGGATGCCTTGGTCCGGCATCGGTCCACGCTCCAACCCGGTATCACCGCAAAAAACGAGCGCGAAGTACCTGCTCCGCGCAAGTCGTATGCAAGCGCGGAGCCCCCGCTGTTCGGCCGTGTGTACTCCACCGGCATTGGGCAGCGCATTCGCTTTTTTCGGGGATATCAGGGACGCTTTCCACGTCGCCACGAATTCGGTTGCCGTTCCCTTGGATGGAGTTGCAGCAACCTGGCAAACAGGGGAGTAAAATATAAGGGTTCCCCGCTTGGACTACGGGAGCCCGTTGCGGGGAGGATACAGGATGGCTACGGTGAAGCCTGCATTGAATGGAAAGACGGTGGAAACTTCGAAGGCAGTCAACTCTGCTGGCGTTTCCGCTGGACTGGTGTTTGAACGTTACTTCACCGATGGAAAGATCTCTCCGTTCGACAAGCTCGAATGGGAAAAGCGCACCGCCCTGATCGGCAACGAGAAAGGCGTCACGATTTTCAAGCAGGAGAACGTAGAGGTTCCAAAAAGCTGGTCGCAAACTGCCACCAACATCGTGGCCAGCAAATATTTCCACGGGAAGCAGGGCACGACCGAACGCGAAGGTTCGGTGCGCCAGCTGATTGGACGCGTGGTGGACACGATCGTCGGCTGGGGAGACCAGGGCGGCTACTTTGCCGATAGCGCCTCGCGCGACGCCTTCCGCGACGAACTCACTCACCTGCTTGTCGAGCAAAAAGTGGCGTTCAATTCGCCGGTGTGGTTCAACGTCGGTGTCCAACCCAAGCCCCAATGCTCGGCCTGCTTCATCAACTCGGTCGAGGACAGCATGGAATCGATCATGGGCCTCACCAAGACCGAAGGGATGCTCTTTAAATGGGGCTCCGGTACGGGCACGAATTTCTCGACGCTGCGGGGCAGCCGTGAATCGCTCTCAGGCGGCGGCATCGCCTCCGGTCCGGTCAGCTTCATGAAGGGCTTCGACGCCTTTGCGGGTGTCATCAAGAGCGGCGGCAAGACGCGCCGTGCCGCCAAGATGGTCATTCTCAACATTGACCACCCGGACATCGTGGAATTCATCGAGTGCAAAGTGAAGGAAGAAAAGAAGGCCCATGTCTTGATCGAGCAAGGCTATGACCCCTCGATTGACGGCGAGGCCTACAGCTCCATCTTCTTCCAAAACGCCAATCACTCTGTCCGCGTCACCGACGAGTTCATGCAGGCCGCCAAGGAAAGCCGTGACTGGTGGACCAAGAACGTTACCAACGGGCAGCCCAATGAAAAGCTCGGCGCACGCGACCTGCTTCGCAAGATTTCCGATTCCACCTGGCACTGCGGCGACCCGGGCATGCAATATGACACCACCGTCAATCGCTGGCACACCTGCAAGACCACCGCACGCATCAACGCCAGCAATCCCTGCAGCGAGTACATGTTCCTTGACGACACCGCCTGCAACCTCGCCTCGTTGAACCTGATGAAGTATCTTGGTTCGAGTGGCCAGTTTGACGTCGAAGCCTTCACCAAGGCCGTCGATGTCACCATTACGGCGCAAGAAATCCTGGTCGACAACGCCAGTTACCCCACGCCGAAAATCGAGGACAACTCGCACAAGTTTCGTCCTCTTGGCCTAGGCTACGCCAACCTGGGCGCATTGCTTATGTCCATGGCGCTGCCTTATGACTCCGACCAAGGCCGCGACGTCGCCGCCGCAATCACCGCGCTGATGTGCGGCGAGGCATACGCACAATCCGCGCGTATCGCGGAGAAGATGGGGCCGTTCCCGGGCTACGCCATCAATCGCGAGCCCATGCTCGACGTTATTCGCATGCACCGCACCGCCATGCGCGGCATCAAGCCGGAACACGTGCAGTCGGATTTGTATATGGGAGCGCAAGGCGCTTGGGACTCGGCACTCGGACACGGGGAAAAATTCGGCTTCAAGAATTCCCAGGTCACCGTCCTGGCTCCTACCGGTACGATCGGCTTCATGATGGATTGCGACACCACCGGGATCGAGCCGGATCTCGCCCTGGTGAAGTACAAAAAGCTTGTGGGCGGTGGCGTCATCAAGATCGTCAACAATACCGTGCCGCAGGCTTTGCTGAAGCTCGGCTACACCCCCGAACAGACCAGCGAAATTGTCAGCTACATCGATAAGAGCGGCAAAATTGACGGCGCTCCCTACGTCAAAGCCGAACACATCCCGGTCTTCGATTGCTCTCTCGCCACCACCGGCGGGCGTTCCATCGCCTGGCGTGGTCACGTCAAGATGATGGCGGCGGCCCAGCCCTTCCTCTCCGGCGCCATCAGCAAGACGATCAACATGCCCGAAGAGTCCACGGTCGAAGACATCATGAACGCCTACATTGAGTCCTGGAAGCTCGGGCTCAAGGCCGTGGCGATCTATCGTGACAATTCCAAGCGGTCGCAGCCGCTAAACGCGGCCGGCAACAAGCAGGACGAAAAGAAAGCGGAGCCGGTTGCAGAACCTGTGCAGCGGGAACTGTTTGCCCGCACGCAGCGCGAAAAGCTGCCTGTCGAGCGCCAGTCGGTCACCCATAAGTTCAGCGTCGGTGGCCACGAAGGTTATATGACCGTCGGCATGTATCCCGATGGGCGCCCCGGCGAGATCTTCATCAAGATGTCCAAGGAAGGCTCGACCCTTTCCGGTGTTATGGACGGATTGGCGCTGACGCTCTCGATCGGCCTGCAGTACGGCGTGCCACTTAAGGTCCTGGTGGACAAACTGCTGAACACCCGCTTCGAGCCGAGCGGTATCACCGCGAATCCCAACATCCGGTTTGCCACTTCCGTGCTCGATTACATCGCGCGGTGGCTCGGCGGGCGATTCATCTCCGCGGACTATCTAAAGCTCAATGGAGCGGCTCCTGCCGAAGGCACGGTCGTTGCCCAGGCGGCGTCGGCACCTGCGGTTGCGTTGCAGCCTGTTCCGGCGGCATCGCGAGCCGCTGATCCGGTCAGCAACGCTCCGCGCGACGCCCACGAAGGCGCGCCAACCTGCTCGGAATGCGGCATGCTCATGGTGCCCAACGGCGCCTGCTATAAATGCGAAAACTGCGGGAGTACCAGCGGATGCAGCTGAGGCCGGGGAAAGGACAGGAGACCACGCGATGAGCGCACTCTCGACCGGCACCGCATTCGCAACCAGGACGGCAAGGGAACCCCAGAAAGCTCGTGGCTTCCTGCACATCGTGCGTCACGGCGCGGGCCTCAACGCGTTCTACATCGTTTCCTATCATCAGATTGCACGCTCCGGCATACGGCCCAAGCCGATGCTGGCCGAAGGCGCTCAGGCTCTGATTGATCTTCTTGAAAAAGTTGGCGTGGACTTTCGTCTTCGCGAAGTCCGTGGCGCGCTCGAGGATATTCTCCGTCTCGGCTCGGCCAATATCCCGGATCTTTGGCTCAGCGACGAAGAGCTCCTTGAAAAGGGCCTGGCCGAGGGCTAAGCGATGCTGCCGGAGGTCGATGCTCTGGGCGTTCCCATTTAGCCTGCGCTTGCTGGCGCAACCCGGGAAAATCCAGGCGACGCTTACCGAAGCGCGAACAACACATCGATCTCGGTATCAATCTCGACCGGTTGCCGGTCGAGCAGGGTGGCCTTGTACGGCCATCGACGGACGGCGTCTACCGATGCCCGTGCCAGAGAACAACGGCCGCTGACCACCCGCAACGACTCGATGCGCCGTCTTTTCCGATGATCGCGTGGAGCTTGACCGTACCGGCAAGGTGTTCGCGACGCGCAATATCCGGATGGATGGGCGGAACACGCTCAATTCATCTGGCTGCCTCGGTCCGCCAACCGTTACGTGTTTCGCCGGTTCCTTTTCACGATCACTCTGATTTGCGAATTTTTCCGGCCTTTGATCGGACCTGACGAACCGCTCGAGGCTTGGCGGAATCAGAAATCGAAATCCGTTATCCACATAGACGAAGCCCAACAATCGGCGTATAGGTCTTGTAACAAACGCAAAGGGCCGGAGGCTGGCGCTCCCGGCCCTTCGCTTCTGGCGGGGTTCTCTTGCTTTGGGCGGAAGAATCCACCGCAAGGCGCGCCACTAGCGGGGACGCAAGGGCGGACGCGGCGCCGCCGGCCGTGCGCGGAATCGCAATCTTGGCATCAACGGCGGCGGTACAGGCCGTAGCGCTTCGCCACACAGCGGACAAAAATCCGAGCCCAGCGCCTCTGCCCTCATCCAATTACCCTTCACTTCACATCGTGGATTGACACACTGAAACGTGGAGCCCGGCATGTTGGTCATTGAGAACTCCCTCAGCGGCCTTCACTCATTTTGCCCGTAAAGCCCCTGGAAGGCCGGCAAAGTCAGCAAGTTGACCGAGCGGACTTGGCGATTCTCACTCTGTATTCCTGGGGTGTCAATGGGAAAGCACCACAACGGCTAGTGGTCATACTACAAATCTGTGGAAAAATGATAAATTTTTCCACAACGTTTCGCCTCTGTGAGTCCGGTTGTTGCCGGATTCGCCGCTGTCCCGCTTTCGAAACAGCGGCCGCCTCCCATACGTAGTAAAAAGGAATAGCTCCACAGCCATTCCAATCTGTTCGGACGGAGGTTCCCATGCCCAACACCACCATCCGCTTCGATGGGGGCGTCAACATGCCCTCAATGCCGGAGCTCAGGGGGTTCGGCCGTAAGCTCCTGTTGTTGACCGGCGTGATCTTTGCTCTGATTTTCTTGTTTTCCTGCATCATTTCCATTCCGACAGGTCACGTCGGCGTGCTCACGCTGTTCGGCAAGGTTACAGGAGAAACCCTGGACGAAGGCATCCACGTAATCAATCCGTTGAAGGCCGTTCAAAAGCTGTCGATTCAGACGCAATCGGTGAAAGAAAGCGCGAACACGCCTTCCAACGAAGGCCTCATTCTCGCTCTCGATACCTCGCTGCTTTTTCATCTGGACCGCAATAAGGCCGCAGAGGTCTACCAGAAAGTCGGGGCCAACTACGCTGAAAAGATCGTCGAGCCCACACTGCGCGCCGCGATTCGCGCCTCCACCTCGGCTCATTCGGCCAACGCGCTTTACACCAACGCGCGCGAACTGGTTCAGCAGCAGATTCAGGAGCAGCTCACCGCGGAACTCGCGCCTCGTGGCGTGGTCGTCGAAAACATCCTGCTTCGCGATGTGCAGCTCCCGCCGATGCTCAAAAGTTCCATCGAAGCCAAGCAGCAAGCCGAACAGGACGCCTTGCGCATGAACTTCATTTTGCAAAAAGAAAAGCAAGAAGCCGAGCGTAAACGCATCGAAGCGCAAGGCATTGCCGACTTCCAGAAAATCGTGGCGCAGGGCATCAGCCCACAACTTTTGGAATGGAAGGGAATCGAAGCCACCGAAAAACTCGCCACCAGCGGCAATGCCAAGGTGGTCGTTGTCGGCAACACCAAAAACGGCTTGCCGCTCATCTTGGGCCCGCAGTAGAAACAACCCGGAAGCGGCCGCCGCTTAGGGCTGCGGCGGTTGCGCTTCGCCGGTCGGTTGCGGCTTCTCAGGTTCCAGGCTCATACCGGCCGGCCATTTGGCTTTTAATTGTGCTAGTGCGTCTTTGAGCTGGTCGACGTCGCTCTTCATCGCGTCGAGCTTGGCCTTTCCGTCGCTATCCTTGGAGAAATCTGGCTTGGAGTAAAAATCATCGTTGGCCAGCGAAAGCGAACGAAGTGCCAAATCTAGTTCCTTTTGCTTTTCCAGAATCTCTCGCTTGAGCGCCTCGATCTCACCCTGCTGCGCCGCCTGTTCCTCGGCGGTTGGTTGAGACCCTGGCGTGGGCGCTTTCGTGTCCGCAACAGACTTCTGGTCACCGGCCGCTGCCGTAACGCTCAAACTTGTCTCGGCACTCGGTGTTGCCGCAGAAGCCTCCGGGGTTGCCGTCGGAGCGGCCGTGGCCCCTTGCGCGGCAGGCATCGAAGAACTCTCGGGTTTCAACGTATCGTTGGTGATCACCGTACTCGGTTTGCCGGCTGCCTTCTTCTGTTCCCGCGCCCGCCGCGCAGCATCGGCCACCGACTCATCGCTCTGCGCCCGGCTAGCCGGCGTCCCGGCAAGGCACGTAGCGAACAAAATCAGGGAGACGCCGATCCATTTGCTGTTCCCCATCGTCCCGCCTCCTGCATCATTTAGGCTTGTTCCTTGGCAGGATACGCCCCCGGACCGGCAAGCACAATTTTCCTGTGGGGTCGCTGCCGCCAATCTGCAATCGGCTAGTTCGCCGCCCTTGACCTGGGCGGCTATACTCTCCCCATGCGGCTGAAATCGCTTTCCAACCTGGCGCGCCTGTCCGCCCTGGCGGTGGTTCTCAGTATCGTAACCTTCTCGGTGAGCGGTATCCCCTTGCAAACCGGCTCTCTTCCACAACCGACCACCACCGCAGCTGCACCCGCTTCACCCCCTCTGTTTTTTAGTGATCCGGCGCCCACCGAGAAATACCAGAAGGCCATCGCCTATTCGCGAGCTGGTTACCGGCTTTACTTTGTTTCGGTCTTCTGGAACCTCGCGATCCTGCTTGTTCTGCTTCGCCTCGGTTTGATCGCCCGTTTGCGCGACTTCGCCGAAGGCTGTTCGCATCGTCGCATCTTGCAAGCCGCTATTTTCGTGCCTTCCGTTTTCGCCACACTCGCCCTGTTGAATCTGCCGATTCGACTTTATTGGCACCGCCTTTCCGTCGATTACCAGCAATCCGTGCAACCCTGGGATTCCTGGTTCTGGGACTGGACCAAGGCCCACCTGCTGACCATTGCCGTCGCCGTGATCGTCATCTTCCTGCTTTTCACCTTGATCCGCAGCAAGCCGCGTTCCTGGTGGATTTACGCCTGGCTTGGCGCTATCCCCTTGACCTTGTTTCTCGTCTTCATCGCCCCGTGGTACATCGATCCACTGTTCAACAAATTCCAGCCGCTTCAGGAAAAATATCCGCAGCTTACCGACGCGATCGTTCGGCTGACAGACGCCGCGGGACACCCCGTCGCGCGGGATCGAATTTTGCTGATGAAGGCTAGCGCCAAAACGAATGCCATCAACGCTTACGTCACCGGCCTGGGCTCTTCGACGCGCATCGTCCTGTGGGATACTTCCATCCAAAAGTCTTCTCCGGACGAACTGTTGTCCATCGTCGCGCACGAGTTAGGACACTACGTGATGCACCACGTCGCGAAAGGAGTCGCATTCTTCCTGGTGCTTTTGCTTCCGGGTTTCTATGTCGCTTATCGTCTGTTGCGATGGGCCATCGCCCGTTGGGGAAACACCTGGGGCGTAGAGAACCAGTCGGATTGGGCGGCTCTCGGAGTTCTGCTGGTAGTTCTCAACGTCATGAGCTTTTTCGGAGAACCCGTGGGCAACGCCTTTAGCCGTAAAGAAGAGAGGGAGGCCGATCTCTACGGTCTCGAAGTTGTCCAAGGGCTGGTTCCGAATGCCAACGAAGTGGCCGCCCACGCGTTTCAGGTTCTCGGCGAAGAAGATCTCGACGATCCCGATCCTCCGAAGTTCATCGTCTTCTGGCTCTACACGCACCCGCCGCTCAACGACCGCCTGCGCTTGGCTCACGACTTCCAGCCCAGGTCGCATCCTGTGCAATTCCCGCAGCCCTAGGCCCCAGCTGCTTGTCGCCGTCCCTGTTTCCTTCGCAGAAATGCCGCTACTTTGTGGCGGTTTCCGCACACCGCCATCGAACACCACCGCCTCTGCCGGGTCCGCGAATCATCATAAAAAAACAGTCGGCACTCCGGATTCGCACAGCGCTTTACCGGCGCCGGCAGCCCTTCCGCAACAAGTTCCGCTGCCGAGCGCGCAATGGCCGCGAGCAGCCACTCGAGCCCATTTTCCCGCGCCACAAACTCCAAGTGCCACTTGCCCTCTTGTGCCATCAGTTCGTCATGGCCTTCGGTGACCCGCAGGATCTCGTTGATGGGTGCGACCCATGTTCTCGGAAATTCCCGTCGCGCTTCGATCGCAGAAAACACCGCCCGAACGCACTCCCTTAGCCGCAAGACTTTCAGCAGTACCGCGTCTACCGCCGCCGGTTCGCTCCGCGCCAGACTCTCCAGACGCAACCCGCGCTCCTCGCTCACCACTCGTGAATCGACCAGAAACTCGACAAACTCCTGCCAGGAAAGGTCATGCGCGTGGGGAATCAAGTTTGCAAAGTCCAGCGATAGCCTTCCGGCAATTAATTTTCTGCTTTCTTTAGCGCCTGGCAAAAAAAGTACCCAGCCTTCCATAACCACTTTATGCTGACACGCTGGTTATACTACTCAACCCTCCCCGGCCGCAATAGCTTGTGCGTTGCCGCAGGGACCAAGGATCGATTTGCAAATTCGCTGCTCCCCGTCACCGCTCCAATTCAGGTAGGATTGCCTCTTTAAGCCATCACCCTAAGGAGCCATCGTGGACAATCTCGGCACTTCGATTTCTCCCGCTCCGGAGTTTCCAGGTTCGAATGCCCCTCTCGCCCCGTCGCCCCGAAATTCCCTCTTTTTTAATGAGCGGGGGCTTCGTGCCGGCTGGCGGCTACTGCTCTATATCCTTCTCGTCGTTGTTTTTTCCGCGGCCATCACGGCAATCGCGCAGAAAATCCATCCTCCTACTCGCGGACTATCTTCGCCGCGCGCGACGCTTCTCCAGGAGATCCTAGGCTTTGCGGTGGTGTTTGGTTGCGCGCTGATCATGTCACGGATCGAGCATCGCTCTCCGAATGAATACGGGCTCCCACTCGGGGAGGTCTTCGGCCGGAAATTTTGGTTGGGCATGCTTCTGGGTGTGGTGGAGATTTCGGTTCTGATGGGCTTGATCGCCGCGTTCGGAGGTTACTCGTTTGGAAATTTGGCTTTATCCGGTGCTGATATCGTGGGTTGGGGTCTTTTCCATCTTTTGCTGTTTACCTTTGTCGGCTTATTCGAAGAGTTTATGTTTCGCGGCTACATGCAATACACCCTCGCAGACGGCATCGGATTCTGGCCTGCGGCGATTCTGCTCTCCCTCGGATTCGGCGCCGTACACCTCGGCAATCCGAACGAGGGTCCTGTCGGCGCGGCGAGCGTCGCGCTTGTCGGAATCTTTTTCGCCTTTACTCTCTATCGCACCGGTAACCTCTGGTATGCCGTCGGTCTCCACGCCAGCTTCGATTGGGGTGAGACTTTTCTGTTCTCCGTTCCCAACAGCGGTGTCCTGATGGACGGCCATCTTTCCAGCTCGCTCCTGCATGGCCCGGCCTGGCTCACGGGCGCAAGAATCGGCCCAGAAGGCAGCTTGTTCTGCTTTCTTACCATGGGCCTGCAATTTCTGGTTGTCCTGTGGCTTTTCCCAAGGCGCGAGGAAAGCGGCAACTCCCGCGTGGCCTGAACCGAACACCTCGTGTAGCGACCAATCTGCGATTGCGACCATTTGATTGCTCGGGACCGTCCCGCAGATCCCGAGGGATGAATCTTCTCACGGTTTGCTGGCGCTAGCGCACGAGGTCTGTGACCAACACGAGCCGCACTCCCTGCGACTCGAGCTCCGGCAGCTTCTCTGCTAGCACCTGCAACGTCGCTGGATGCGGATGCCCGATCGCTATAGCGGCTCCTTTCTCCTTCGCGCCGTCGACGGCCAGTTCCATCTGCTTGCGGATCGCCTCCACCTCTTCCACATCATCCAAGAACGGTACGTTCCGAAATCCGCTGCGCACTCCGGCCTGCGCAGCCGCATGGAAGGCCACCGTCGCTGCGGTCGTACGGCTATCAATGAAGAACAATCCCCGCTGCTTTAGGAAAGGCATCAACTCCGTCATCAACTCGGTGTCTGTCGTCGCGAGCGATCCTTCATGATTGTTCACGCCTGCCGCCGTCGGCACGCTTTGCAACATCTGCCCTACCATGCGCGCCACTTCTGTCTCTGTCATCCCTCGGTGAAGCTGATGCGCTTCCGGCAATTCATTGCCAACAGCCTGCATCGGAAGATGCAACATCACACCCAGTCCATGCCGCTTGGCTTGCTCGGCAATCTCGGTCGAATGCGGATGAAACGGCAGCACAGAGACCGTCAGCGGCTCGCGAAGGGCGAAAATGGTCTCCGCAGCTTCGCGGTCGTTTCCCAAATCGTCGAGGATGATGGCCAGCTTCGGCTCGGCGGGCGGGTGCGGCACACGATTCCTAGCGGGTTCTTTTCTACGGAAAGGGTCCTTCCGGAGGGAAGAAAACTTCGAGGCAATCTTGTCGCAGCCACCCAACCAGACCGCCAAGCCTCCGACGCACACCAACAGCACGTATGCGAATGCTCGCGCGATTCGGGACCTCTTGGCGGCCACGTAGGACTTAGGCGGCCTTCTTCGCGGGGGTCTTCAAAAGCTGCAGGGCCTTCTGCAGAACCGGATCATCCGGCGATAGTGGCCGGGGTGGGGCCGGGGGTTCTTTCTGCGGACCGTTCGTCGCGACGTCGTCGCCCTCGTCGTTCTCGGCCGCAACCGTCGTGCGCACAACCTCAGTCGCCGCCACGCCTTCTTCCAGAATAGACTTGCCGTCCGCGTTCGAATAGTTCGCCACGGTCAGGATAATCGCTGCGCCATCGTCGAGCGGAATCAACTTCTGCTCGGAAGCCAGCCCAAAAGTCCTGTCGCCCACCAAATCCCCGCGTTTGGTGTTCGCTATGGCTGCGGCCAGCACTTCGGCCGCACCGGTGGTCGTGCCGTCCATCAAGATCGAGACCGGCCCCTTCCAAACGACCTTGCTCGGATCGGCAGAGAAGACCTGTTCCGGCACGGTCTGCCCATGTAGCTTTGTCAAGGTACCGGAAGGGATAAACAGGCGCGCGACTTCGATCGCTTCCGACGTCTGACCGCGTCCGCAGTCCCGCAGGTCCAGAATCACGCGGCTCACGCCTTGCTTCTCGGCTTCCGACAGTTTCGCCTTCAACTCATCTTTGCGGCCTGCGTCGAGTGTCGGGAAACGAATTGCCAGCGTGTCGTTGTCCACTTTCTCTACGATCAGTTTCGGAGTCGGAATTTTCCCTCTCACGATGTCCACTTCTTCGGGGTCCGTCTTTCCGCGGCGGATCACGCCAACCTTCACGCCCGTTCCCGCCTGCCCCGCCAGAAGATTCTTCGCCTGGCCCACCGACATTTCTCGGGTGGTAAATCCGGCAACCGATTCCAGGATATCCCCGCTGTGCAGGCCCGCCTTTTCCGCGGAACTATCCGGCAAAACCGAGGTCACGATGATGTAGCCGAACCGTTTACTCAGGTTCAAGCCGGTCTCGGCGGTCGCCGGATTGGCCAGTTTCTGCTGATATTCGGTGTATTCGCGGGGCGTGAGGTAACTGGATTCCGAATCGAGCGACTCGAGCAATCCGTGCAGCGATCCGGCGGTCACCAGATGCATGTTCGGCTCGTCGACATAATCGTTCTGAATTTTTTGCAGAACTTCGCTGTAGACCACCAGCGATTTGTAGGCATTGCCGTCGTTGGTGGTTCGACCGAGCACATGCCCGATCCCCACCCAGCCGAGAATCAGCACCGAAATTGCCAAAATGCTGTAGCGCGCCAAACGATTCATCCGGCACCGTCCTTCAAGGGATGCGAACGTCAAGTATACCACTCCCCTAGGACGCTCCGAATGCCGACTTGGATATCTGATCGACGCAGCTCTGCCACGCTTTTCGGGTGCGCGAGAGACACGGGTGCTTCCCACTTTGTTGCATAAATACAACACGCATTGAGTGTGTCGTGTCCGTCGCGTCCATATCTCATTGAATATAAAGCACAAACGGAACTTTGTTTGGCCGACAATGTGCTATTCTTAGAAGAGCTTCATTTTCTATGTTTCAATCCACCGTCCAAACAGCGGTTGCGACCGAGGGTATCGGTCTACATACCGGCGTCTACACGCACCTCCGTCTCCTTCCGGCCCCTCCCGACACCGGCATCGTTTTTCGCCGCGTCGACCTGGACGACTTTCCCATCGAGGCCCATGGCCACAATGTTGCTCGCGTCAGCTACGCCACCAGTCTCATGAAACAGAGCGTCTTGCTCTCGACCACCGAACATCTTTTGGCGGCCACTTATTCCTACGGCATCGACAACATCTATATCGATCTTGACAACATCGAAATCCCTATCTTGGACGGTTCGGCCGAGCCATTCATGCAACTGCTCGACAAGGCGGGCCTTCGTCGGCTTCGTCGCAAGCGTCGCTACCTGAAAGTTCTAAAGCCGGTCGAAGTAGTCGAAGACGGTCGACGCATCGGAATATACCCTGCCGACGAGTTTCGGGTCCGCTGCTATGTCGACTTTCCCCATCCGCTGGTTGGTCAGCAGGAAGTGGAAATGGCCGTAAATCCGGAATCCTTCCGACAGGTTCTTTCGCGTGCCCGCACCTTTTGCTTCGAATCTGACATTGAGCCGCTTCGCGCGATGGGCCTGATTCGCGGCGGGTCGCTTGAAAACGCCATCGTCCTTACCAAGGATGGCGTCATGAACGGTCCGCTGCGTTATCCGGACGAATTCGGCCGCCACAAGGCGCTCGACTTGATCGGCGACCTAGCCCTGGTCGGTCTGCCCCTTCTTGGTCGCGTCGAAGCCCGCAAGGCCGGCCATTCCCTGCACACCCAGCTCGTCAGCCGCTTACTGGCCGATTCCTCCAGCTGGGAAATCACGACGACCGATCCGGCTTCTCACCCGGCGGACCAACTGCACCGCCACGCCGAACCAGCCACCGCCGCCGACTGACACTCCCCGCTGCCCCACGACGTAACCCCGATTGTCAAATCTTGCGGTCCAATGGACAATGCTTTGGCCATGTCCAACAAAGACGTCGCCGTTCTCATCCTCGCTGCTGGCAAGGGCACGCGCCTCAAATCCGGTTTCGCCAAAGTGCTCCACCAGGCCGGTGGCCGCCCGATCGTCGATCAAGTCGTGCACGCCTGTCTGCCGCTGCATGCAAGAAAAATCGTCGCCGTCGTTGGGCATCAAGCCGAACAGGTTTCCGCGCTGGTCCGGCCTCTAGGAGTCGAGACCGTTCTGCAGCAGCCGCAAAACGGTACAGGTCACGCCCTGCTGGTTTCGAAACGGGCCATCGGCAACGCCAAATTCGTTGTCGTTCTCCCCGGCGATGCCCCGCTCATTCGCACCGAAACCCTGCGTGCCCTGGTCGAGAAGCACAAATCCGGAAACGCCACCGCCACCGTTCTCACCGCCGTTCTCGCCGACCCCACCGGTTACGGCCGCATCCTCCGAAAATCAGGCGACACCGTCGCAGCCATCATCGAGGAATCCAAACTCTCTCCGGAACAGCGCGAGCTCAACGAAATCAACTCGAGCATTTATTGCTTTACCAGCGCTAGGCTCTGGCCCGCGCTCGTTCAGGTAAAACCCGACAACCAGCACCGCGAAATTTACTTAACCGACGCCATTTCCATCCTCAGTTCGAAAGGGGAAACCGTCCTTGCTGAAATCGCTGCCGATCCGCGCGAAGCCCTCGGCTGCAACACTCGTGCCGATCTAGCCAGTGTCGATCGCACGTTCCGTGAGTGGAAGCGCGACCAGCTGATGCGAGACGGCGTTACCATCCAGCTCCCGGAAACCGTGCTGGTCGACCCTGACGTTACTGTCGGGCAAGACACTATCCTCGATCCCTGCGTGCAACTGCTCGGCAAAACAAAAATCGGTGCCCGCTGCACGGTCCGCACGGGCAGCGTCCTCAAGGACATGGTTTTGGGCGACGACGTCGTTGTCGAACCGCACTGCGTCCTCACGCAGAGCCGCATCGAGTCGGAAGTTGTCATCGGCCCTTTCGCGCGCCTCCGCCCCGAATCGCATCTGCTCCGGGGCGCCCGCGTCGGTAATTTCGTCGAACTCAAGAAGAGTACACTCGGCGAAGGCAGCAAGGCACCGCATCTCTCCTACATTGGAGACACGAAGATCGGTAGCAAGTCCAATATCGGCGCGGGCACCATCACCTGCAACTATGACGGCTTCGCGAAACATCCGACAACCATCGGCAACCGCGTTTTTGTCGGCAGCGATTCGGTTCTCGTTGCGCCCTTGAAGCTCGGCGACGGCGCCTATATCGCCGCCGGCTCGGTCATTACCGAAAATGTTCCGGCGGACGCGCTCGGCATCGGTCGTGGTCGCCAGACCAACAAACCCAGTTGGGCCTCTAAGAAACGCCGCGCACTCGGCAGCCACTCCTCTCGCCCGATAAAATCAAATCACACGAAAAAATTGAAACGCAAAAAGCGCCGCTGAAATTTCTTTTCTGCGATCCTCTGCGTTCCGGCGCCGCTGCGTTAGGTTTTGTCCTTCTGTGCTAAAATAAAAATTCCCCGAAACTCCCGGAGGTGCCCCATGAAATTCGGAGTCGTAGTCTTTCCCGGGTCCAATTGCGATCACGACGCCTTCCACGCCGTCGGCCACGTTTTACAAAAACCTGTCGAGTTCATCTGGCATCAGTCGGAGAATCTCCACGATTGCGACGCCATCATCCTTCCCGGCGGTTTTTCCTACGGAGACTATCTCCGCACCGGAGCGATCGCCCGCTTTTCTCCGGTCATGAACTCGATCACCAAGTTCGCCAAGTCCGGCGGCCTTGTGCTTGGCATCTGCAACGGCTTCCAAATCCTTCTTGAAGCGAGTCTGCTTCCCGGCGCCATGATGCGCAATTCCGGCCTGCGCTTTATCTGCCGCCACGTATACATTCGCACGGAGGAAACCAACTCGCCCTTCACCAATGCCGCGAAAAAAGGCCAGATCCTGAAGATTCCCATTGCCCACAGTGATGGAAACTATACCTGCGACCAAGCCACGCTCGTCGACCTTGAGAGATATCACCAGGTTTTGTTCCGCTACACCTCGCCCGACGGCAGCAACGATGCCGCCGGCAATCCCAACGGCTCCATGGCCAACATCGCCGGCATCTGCAATCGCCAACGCAACGTCGCCGGCCTGATGCCGCATCCTGAACGCGCAGTCGAATCCGCGCTCGACTCGGAGGACGGCCTGGTGCTGTTCCGCTCCATGATCGAAGCCCTCGCGGGCGCCGCCAAGGCCACCGCTTGAGCGCTACCTCCTACCGCAACCCGGTCACTCCGGCCGGCGAATTCATCTATCTGTTTACTGAGGTAAAGCACTAACAAACCATGGCCACCGCACCGACCGAAATCAAAGTCACTCTCGAGATCGCCGCCGAGCACGGCATCACCCGCGAAGAATACGCCCGCATCCAGCAGATCCTCGGCCGCGAACCCAACATCACCGAGCTCGGCATCTTCTCGGTGATGTGGAGCGAGCACTGCTCCTACAAATCGAGCAAGGTCCATCTCAAGCGTCTGCCCACGAGCGGCAAACTCGTCGTTCAGGGACCTGGCGAAAATGCCGGTGTCGTCGATATTGGCGACGGCCTCGTTGCCGCCTTCAAAATCGAATCCCACAATCATCCAAGCTACGTCGAACCCTTCCAGGGAGCTACGACTGGGGTCGGCGGGATCCTTCGCGATATTTTCACCATGGGCGCGCGGCCCATCGCCGTCCTCGATTCCCTGCGCTTTGGCGAAATCGGAACTGCCAAACGGCAGGCGCCGAACGCCACAAAAAAAGTAGAAATATCTCCGGAGCAAGCGGCAAACCGGCGCATCTTGGACGGGGTCATCCGAGGGATTGCGCACTACGGAAACTGTTTCGGCGTGCCTACCGTTGGCGGTGAAGTTGTCTTCGAGCCCTGCTACTCGCAAAATCCCCTCGTCAACGCGCTCGCGCTCGGCATCGCCCGCAAAGAAGACATCTTTCTCGCCAAAGCCAAGGGCGTCGGCAATCCGGTCATCTATGTTGGCGCGAAAACCGGACGTGACGGTATCCACGGCGCTTCGCTGCTGGCCTCTGCCGAATTTACCGAACAGTCCCAACAGAAGCGCCCCAACGTCCAGGTCGGCGATCCCTTCACCGAGAAACTTCTCCTGGAGGCCTGCCTCGAAGCCATGAAAACCGGCGCGATCGTTGCCATCCAGGACATGGGTGCCGCCGGCCTCACCTGCTCCACCGTCGAGATGGCCTCCCGCGGCGGTACGGGCATCGAAATCGACCTGGCCAAGGTTCCGCAGCGCGAATCCGGCATGACCCCTTATGAAATCATGTTGAGCGAATCGCAGGAACGCATGCTCCTGGTCGCGGAAAAGGGCCGCGAGCGGGAAGTCCTCGACGTTTTCCAGAAGTGGGGACTCGACGCCGTTGTCGTTGGCACGGTTACCGAAGGTGGCCTGGCCACCATAAGGAACCACGGCCAGATCGCGGCGCAAATCCCCGCGCATCCCCTCGCTGAAGAAGGGCCCGTCTACAATCGTCCCCTTGGCGCGCCCGCGCCGCGCGTCGAATCCGAAAAAGACTGGTTTCGGTTTGCTCCGGACCAAGCCGACCTCACCGACCATTTCAAGAAACTCATCGCGTCGCCCACGGTCGCTTCGAAACACTGGATCACCGAGCAGTACGACACCTCGGTCCGCACGAATACCCTCGCCGGACCAGGCTCGAGCGATGCCGCCGTGGTGCGCATTAAAGAGTCGGAGAGAAATGGCGTGATGCGTGGACTCGCGCTTTCCACCGACTGCAACGGCCGCTGGTGCCAGCTCAATCCCAAACTTGGCGCCATGCACGCGGTCGCGGAAGCTGCGCGCAACGTTGCTGTTTCCGGCGCGCGTCCCATTGCCGCCACCAACTGCCTCAATTTCGGCAGCCCCGAAAAGCCTGAAGTCATGTGGCAGTTCTCGCAAGCCATTGACGGGCTCGCTGAAGCCTCGAAAGCCCTCGGCACGCCCATCACCGGCGGCAACGTCAGCTTCTACAACGAAACCCTCGGCAAATCGATCTACCCCACGCCGGTCATCGGCATCCTGGGCATCCTCGATGATGCCTGCAAAGTCCTCAAAATCGCCTTTCAGCGGGAAGGGGATGTCATCGTTCTCCTCGATGGCAGCGCGGCGCAAGCCAGCCATTCCGAGCGAGACCAGCAATCTGCCCCCACCGCGTCTCCAATGGTCCCTCACACCTTGCCGCTCGCCGTTTCTGAATTCGCTCGCGAGTTTTCTTCTTCGGAGTATTCGAAGGTTCTCGCGAACATCATCGCCGGCGAACCTCCGGCCATTGATCTCGCCGCGGAAAAGCGTTTGCAGGATTCGCTCGTCGCGCTCGCTCGCGCCGGCAGCGTGCATTCCGCCCACGACCTGAGCGATGGTGGCCTGGCCGTAGCCGTGGCCGAAGCTTGCTTCGCCGCTTCGCAACTCGGTGCATCCATCTCGCTTGTGGGCGGCGCACCTGCCGAGTATGTGCTGTTCGGCGAACTCGGAGCCCGCGCCGTCGTCTCAGTTTCTCCCGACAAACTTGCCGCTGTGCTCTCGACTGCGCGACAATATGGTGTGAGCGCCCAACGCATCGGCAAAGTCACGCGTGACAACGCTCTCGGCATCGAATATAACGGGCATACTGTGGTGAGCTCGGATCTCCCAACCCTCTCGGATCTCTGGACAAACTCGCTCGAGCGGACTCTGTTAGGAGCGCAAATTGAACTCTAGGGTTCGGCCCACAGGGTGCTGCGAACATTTCGGAAGGAATCGACAGCCATGACAGGACGGTTGAGTGAGCAGTAGCGTTCCAATTCTCGACGACCACTTCCACGACGAATGTGGTGTCTTCGGTGTGTTCGGCCACCCCGAGGCCGCGAATCTGACTTATCTCGGCCTCTATGCTCTCCAGCATCGTGGCCAGGAATCCGCCGGCATCGTCTCGAGCGACGCAACCGATCTTTATCCGTACAAGGCGATGGGCAAAGTCGAAGAAATCTTCACCCCGGCCGTGCTCTCGAAGCTCCCCGGCCCTAGCGCTATCGGACACACACGCTATTCGACCGCCGGCGATAAAGCACTGCTTAACGCGCAGCCCATCCTGATCGATTGCAACAAGGGAAAAATTGCCGTCGCGCACAACGGCAATCTCACCAACGCCGCCGAATGGCGTCGCAAGCTCGAGCATCGTGGCTCGATCTTTCAGACCAATAGCGACACCGAAGTTATCGTCCACCTCATCGCCCGTTCGCAGGCCCGCAACTTCTCCGGCGCGCTCGGCGACGCGCTCAATCAGGTCGAAGGCGCCTATTCACTCCTTGTCCTCACGCCGGACGAGCTTTATGCCGTCCGCGATCCCCGGGGCTTCCGTCCGCTTGTGCTCGGTAAAGTCTCTCCCCTCAACGGTCCGGACGCCTGGGTGGCTGCTTCGGAAACCTGCGCCTTCGATCTGCTGAACGCGCAATACGTCCGCGAAGTCGAACCCGGCGAAATGGTGCGCATCTCCAAGTCCGGCCTCGAGTCCATTCGCTTCAGCCCGGAAAAGCCGCACCAATATTGCATCTTTGAGCATGTCTACTTCTCCCGGCCAGACAGCATCATCTTCGGCCGCTCAGTCAATCACTCCCGGGAAATGCTCGGCCGCCTGCTGGCCAAGGAACATCCTGTCGGAGCCGATATGGTCGTCCCCATACCGGACTCCGGCGTCCCCGCCGCGATCGGCTACGCACTTGAATCCGGCATTCCCTTCCGCATGGGCCTGATTCGCAATCACTACATCGGCCGCACCTTCATCGAGCCGTCGCAGGCCATTCGCAATTTCGGTGTGAAATTGAAACTCAACCCAGTCCGTGAACTCGTCGCCGGGAAGCGTGTCGTACTGGTCGACGACTCCATCGTACGCGGCACTACCAGTCGCAAACTCGTTCGCATGATGCGTGAAGCTGGCGCGAGCGAAGTGCACATGCGCATCAGTTGTCCACCGACGATTTCTCCTTGTTACTACGGAGTGGACACGCCGACGAAGGAAGAATTAATCGCCTCCTCCAATACTCCGGAGCAAATCTGCAAATACCTCGGGGCGGATTCTCTCGGCTATATCTCCCTGGCCGGTCTGAAACAGGCTGTAGGCGACACCGAAGGCAAATTCTGCACGGCCTGTTACACAGGCGTATACCCGACCGACCTGGTACAACTCGAAGTTCGCGAAAGCGCGTCCAACACCAAAGGAACGGTCGAGGACGTCACCCTGGAACGCGAAAGCGTCAGCTAAAGCGGTCGAGTGGCCGAGTTTTGTCGGCGGCCGCCTGGTGCGAACTTTTGTTTTGTCCCAAACGTATCTGATCTTAGCCGCTGGACTTTAGGCAGGGCAGGACGCCAGACAGCAAGAGACCCCTTTGCGACGAATTACCTTTACAATAGGAAGCAACCCAAATCCCCCGGCAAGGTGAATCATGAAAGCCGACCCGATCAAAACCAAGCCCAGAAAGGGTGCCGCCGAACCCGGTCCATCGCTGCCCGCAAAAGTCAAAAGCGAAATCCTCGCGTGGTTCTGGATTGGCCTGGTCTTCCTGCTGGTCAATGGAACGCTCGGCCAGGCTCGCGTTATTCCGTCCGGCTCCATGGAAAATACGATCCTAGTGGGCGACCACCTGATTATGAGCCGTGTCGGGTACGACGCAGGCGTTCCCTTCACTCCGTGGCATGTTTCGCTGTGGCGCAACCCCAAGCGGCAGCAGATCATTATTTTCAAGCCGCCCTACGGCGGCCAGGATCGACCTGACCTGATCAAGCGGGTCATCGGCTTGCCGGGTGACCAGGTGGATATCCGCGACGGGTTTGTCTGGATCAACGGTCGGAAACTCCAGGAGAACTACACGACCGGCCCGACAAGAGTTCCGTTCTCTTCCGAACTGCTTGCTCCATTTCGGGGCCTGCCGCTGACCGTGCCGCCGGATCAGTATTTCGTCATGGGCGACAATCGCGGCAATTCCTACGACAGCCGCTATTGGGGATGCGTTCCGCGCAGCAGCATCATTGGCACTCCGGTAGCCATCTATCTGTCTGTTGACACGACCGAAGATGCGTGGAACGGCAGCTTGGCCGATCGTTTTCTCGCTTACGGCCAGGCGCTGCTACATCCGCGCGAGATTCGCTGGAAACGCCTTTTTGATACTTTTTAGCGGGCCCGGGCCTGTAGGCCCTTGACCGGACAAGCACGCTCCGGCGGGGGGCTGTTACAATGATTCTTCTACCGAATCGGTGCCTAAGGTGAATCGTGAAAGCTGACGCAATCAAGGTGAAAGTCAAAAACGGCGCTCCTGTCAAGGAGGCCGATGCTTCCATGGGCGCAAAGGTCAAAAGCGAAATCATCGCCTGGTTCTGGGTCATCCTCGCTTTCATGCTCATCAACGGCACTCTCGGCCAGGCTCGCGTCATTCCGTCAGGATCCATGGAAAACACGCTGCTCATCGGCGACCACCTCATCATGAGCCGCATCGGCTACGACGCCGGCATCCCTTTTACCAATCTTCACGTCCCCCTTTGGCGCGAGCCTAAGCGGCAGCAGATCATCATTTTCAAGCCGCCTTTTGATCCCACGCAACCCGACTATGTGAAGCGCGTCATCGGGCTGCCGGGTGAGACGGTGGATGTCCACGATGGTGGCGTGTACATCAACGGAAAACGCCTTCCGGAAAACTACACGATTGGCCGGAGTGAGCCTCCTTCGAAATCGCAGCTCATCGGTTCGTTCACCGGTTTGCCCTTTACCGTTCCGGATAACTGTTACTTCGTCATGGGGGATAACCGCGAGAATTCCCTAGATTCACGGTATTGGGGCTGCGTGCCTCGCAATGATATCCTGGGAACTCCGGTGCTCATCTACATGTCGCTGGATGCGCCCCGCGATGCCTGGAACGGCGATATCGGCGCTAGATTCCTTGCCTACGGTAATGCTCTGATTCACCCCGGCACCGTGCGCTGGCGCAGACTGTTTCATGTGTTTTAGAATCTAGAAGTCCGGCACCGCCAGACTCCGGACCGTTCTAATAGCAGTACCACTGCCCACAGTGTGACCTGTGTCGCGCTTTTACCTAGCGGCCACCCGCCGTCCCGCAGGTTTTGACCCGGCAAGAGGCGCACCGCTTGTTCCAGCATCTCGCATCGAATCATAAAGGCGGTTCACCATGAAATATGCCGATGCCGGAGTCAATATCGCCGTAGCTGACGACGCCAAGCAGCGCATTCGCCATCTGGCCAGCCGCACCTTCACACCCGCCGTTCTCGGCGGTATCGGCGGATTCGGCGCGCTGTTTTCTCTAGACCACAAAAAAATAAAAGAGCCCGTTCTTGTCTCGAGCGCCGATGGTGTCGGCACAAAGCTGAAGATCGCTATGGCCATGGGGGTTCACTCGACGGTTGGCGGCGATCTGGTGAATCATTGCGTTAACGACATTTTGGTTCAAGGCGCTGAGCCGCTTTTCTTCCTCGATTATCTGGCCATGGGCAAGCTCGAGCCGAACGTCATTGAGCAACTTGTGGACGGCATGAGCCGCGCTTGCCGCAAAGCTGGCTGCGCTTTGATCGGCGGCGAAACTGCGGAAATGCCCGGCTTCTATCCTGCTGGGGAATACGACCTTGCCGGCTTTATCGTCGGCATCGTCGAACGCAAACACATTCTTACGGGAAAGAACGTCAAGCCCGGCGATACCCTGCTGGGTCTTCCTTCCGCTGGTCTGCACACCAATGGCTACTCACTGGCCCGCAAGCTTGTTTTTGAAGTCGCCAAACTCAAGCCGGAAACCTACGTCGCCGACGTCGGCAATAAGATCGGCGCCGAACTTCTCAAGCCGCATCTCTGCTATGCGCCGGCACTCAAAAATCTCATCGCCAAGGGCTGGGTCTCCGCTCTCGCCCACATTACCGGCGGCGGCATTCCTGGCAATCTTCCGCGCGTGCTTCCGAGCGGCGTCAAAGCGATTATTGATCTCGATGCCTGGCCGGTTCCGCCGATCTTCAAATACCTTGCCAAGCTCGGTGAAATCGATACCGATGAACTGCTGCAATCCTTCAACATGGGCGTCGGCATGATCGTCATCGTTCCCGCTGATCATGTGAAAGAGGCCGAAGCCGACCTCAAACGCCGGCGCGAAAAATTCTTCAAGATCGGCCGCATCGAGCGCGGGGACACGGGCAAGGCCCGTCTGATCTACTCCGGCGCCCTTAACCTGTAGCCGCTAAGAAATGGGTGCCGGGCCCCCAAGACCCTGACCTCGGAGGCCCCTGGAGCGTCTATACCGGTGCGGTGCTACGGTTCCGCGCGCTTGGCGCCCTATGCCCACTCCACACACCACAACGGCCCGTTGGCACACACTCTTTGCTTGGTGCGCATTGCTCCTGTCGATCCTGTTGTATCCGATTCTTCTTGTCCGCTACGCCGGTGCCACCTCTCCCACCTTCGACGAAGGAATGCATATCGCCGCCGGCTACCGATACTGGCAGTGCGGCGACTATGGCATCAACCCCGAGCATCCGCCGCTTTTGAAACTCGTCGCCGCAGCAACCGTGCGCCGTTGGCCGCTCGTGGTTTTTGACTCCGCCTGCGGTTCGACGACGATCAACAACGCCCACCTCATCGCCGTGGGTTATCGCCTCCTCAACAGTGAGCTCGGCCACCCTGCCCTGCTCCACGCGCGTTACGCTGCGATGTGCTTCCCTCTAGCGCTCCTGCTCGCCATCTTTTTAGCCGCGCGCGCCTGGTTCGGTCCTTTGGCTGCGGGCATGGCCGCCCTGCTGACCGTCTGCGAACCAAATCTCACCGGGCACGGCGCTCTGGTCACCACGGATATGGCCATTGCCGCCACCACTCTAGTCGCCGTCTTCTCGGCTGACCGCTACCTGCGAAACCCTTCCCTGCTGCGTCTTCTTTTTCTCGGTCTTGCCCTTGGAGCAGCACTCGCCTCCAAGCACACGGGCATCTTCGTCCCGCTCATTCTCGCGCTGCAATTCGCTAGCAATCGGTGGTTTGAACCAAACAGCTCCTCTCGCCGAAATCTGCTGCGCCTGTCGGCCGCCTTCCTTGCCGCGTGCGTGGTGGCACTCACGGTTTTGTGGGCCGCCTACCAATTCCGCTACTCGGCTCTCCCAGATCACTCGGACGGCTTTGACATCGCGCAAACTCTGCAAGCCGACCATCGCGCCTCCAGCCCTTCCGGACATGTAATCCGAGCGATCGCTCGCTTCCACCTCTTGCCGGAGTCCTACCTCGCTGGCCTTCTCTATGTGATGGATAACAGCACCCGCACCTCGTTTATCTTCGGTCACGAGCACCCCACCGGCGTCTGGTACTACTTCCCCGTTACCATACTCGTTAAAACTCCTCTTTCGCTGCTCTTCTTGTTTCTCCTTGGAATGGCTTCGCCCGGACTCTGGAAATCGCGTTCCCGCGAACTCGTCATTCTCTCGCTTCCTATAGCCGTCTTCCTGCTCTCTGCAATGGCCAGCAAAATCAATCTCGGCGTCCGTCACATTCTCCCGGTCTACCCGTTCATGATCCTGTTCGCCTCGGCCGCCGCAGCCTACTATTCCGAACGCTCGAGGCTCTGGCTTGCCTTGTCAACCGCATTGCTCGTTTTTCAATCGGTCTCCTATGCGCAATCGTTCCCCGATCAAATCGCCTACGCCAACCAAGCCTGGGGCGGCCCCGCCAAGGTCCGCCTTTACCTCGGCGATTCGAATGTCGATTGGGGCCAATCCCTCTACCAGGTCCGAGACTACATCAACCGTCGCGGCATAGGCGATTGCTGGATTGCCTGGCTCGGTGGCGAAAATCCCGCCCACGCCGGCCTGCCGTGCCGGCAACTCGCTGGCCCCAGCTTTATTGAAGCCGCGCAACGCGATCTTCCTGGTCTTCTCCCCGAACGATTTTCTGGCACCCTGTTCATCAGCAACACGCTGACCAACTACAGCATCTTTCCCTACCAGTCATTCCTCCATCGTCAACCCGAAGAGGTCATCGCGGGCAGCGTTCTAGTCTTCCATGGCGATTTTTCCCTCCCCGAAATCGCCGCTGAGCGTCATGTCTCCCGCGGCTGGTGGTTCCTCAATCATCAGCAGCCTGCAGAGGCCGCTGAAGAATTCGCTGCCGCCGAGCCGCACGTCGCTTTCCCGGGCATTCTGCACGGGCTTTACGGTTGGGCGCTTGAGGCCAGCGGCAAGCCTGCCGAAGCACGCGCGAAGTATGCACAAGCGGCCGACGATTTCGCGGGTATGCCTTCCTATGAAGCTGCGCGGGCTGCGAATCTGGCCCGCGTCGAAGCGCTCAGTCAGTCCAGATAGCCGCGCTTTCCGGCGTCTTTGCGTTTTGGCCGTCGCGCGCAGGTGTGCTAACGTTTTTTGTTTATGACCAAGCGCATCGGCGTCCTATTGAGCGGCCGCGGCTCGAATTTCGAAGCTCTCGCCGAGAGTGTCTCCGCTGGCCGCATCCCCAACGCTGAAATCGCCATCGTCATCAGCAACAAACCCAATGCGGCCGGGCTTGAACGCGCTCAATCCCGGGGCATTCCGGCCCGCGCCATTCCCTCGAAGGGCCTTGAGCGCGAGGCCTACGACCGGCAGGTCGCCGCCGTCCTTCAGGAATACAAGGTCGATCTCATCTGCCTGGCCGGGTACATGCGTCTGTTATCTCCCTTTTTTGTCGCCGCATTTCCTGAGCGCATTCTCAACATCCATCCCTCCCTGCTACCGTCGTTCCCCGGCCTGGAGTCACAAAAGCAAGCCCTCGACTACGGCGTGAAATTCGCCGGCTGCACCGTCCATTTTGTGGACGAAAACCTCGACGCCGGCCCCATCCTCCTGCAGTCGGTCGTCCCGGTCCTCGATTCCGACGATGAGCACACCCTTTCCGAACGCATCCTCAAAGAGGAGCACCGTATCTATACCGAAGCCGTCAAAATCGTCCTCGAAGGGAACTACAAAATCGCTGGTCGCCGCGTCCTTCGCTCTTCCTAACGCCGCTTTTTGCGATACTAGTCACCATGTCTTCGACCCAATTCAAGCCTGTCGCCGAGCAACTCGCCTACCTCAAAAAAGGCGTTGCCGAAATCATCCCGGAGTCCGAACTCAAAACCAGTCTCGAAAAATCCTTGCTATCGGGCAAACCGCTCCGCGTCTATCTCGGTGTTGATCCCACCGCACCCGATCTCCATCTCGGCCACACGGTCGTTCTTCGCAAGCTCAAACATTTCCAGGATCTCGGCCACATCGCCGTTTTTCTGATCGGCGATTTTTCCGCGATGATCGGCGATCCCACAGGCGTTTCCGAGACGCGTCCGCCACTTACGCGTGAACAGGTCGAAGCCAATGCACAAACCTACCTCGCGCAAGTTTTCAAAATTCTCGACCCCGCCAAGACCGAAGTCCGTTACAACAGTGAATGGCTCAGCAAGCTCTCGGCTGTGGATATCATTCACCTTTGCGGCCGGTATCGTCTCGCACGCATGCTCGAGCGCGAGGATTTCCGCTCGCGTCTTGAAAACAACCAGCCCATCTCGGTCCACGAGCTTCTCTATCCCCTGCTCACCGCGCTCGATGCCGTCGAACTCAAATCCGACATCGAACTCGGAGCCACCGAACAAAAATTCAATCTTCTCGTGCATCGCGAGATCCAGCGCGAATATGGCCTTCCTGGCCAGGCCGTCGTGACCATGCCGATCCTGGTCGGGCTCGATGGCCAGCGCAAAATGTCCAAAAGTCTCGGCAACTATATCGGCATCACCGAGCCACCCACCGACATGTTCGGAAAAATCATGTCCATCCCCGACGGTCTCCTGTGGACCTATTACGAGCTTCTCACCGACCGTTCAGCCGAGCAGATCGCCGCGCTCAAACAGGATGTCTCTTCAGGTTCGCTCCATCCCATGGACGCCAAAATGCGCCTCGCCGAAGAAATCGTCCTCGGCTTCCATGGCGCCGAAGCTGCTCGCAAAGCTGCCGAAAATTTCCAGCGTGTCTTTCGCGACCGCCAATCGCCGTCGGAAGTCCCAGTCCACAAAGTTTCCTGTGGTCCGTCCAAGAAACTCACCGCGCTGCTGGTGGAATGGAAACTTGCACCCTCGAAGAGCGAAGCCGAGCGCCTCATCAAGCACGGTGGCGTTGAGATCGACCAGTCCCGCGTGGATGATCCGCGCATGGATATCGATCTGTCCCGGCCCTCACAACTCCTTGTCCGTGCCGGCAAGAAAAAGTTCCTTCGCGTCATTGTCGAATAGCGGGTTCGTGGTATTGCGTGTATGGGCGGCTTGCCGAAGTTTTCTGCTCCACGCTCCTCTGGGCTTTCGCTTCTGGGGTCGCGAAATACGGTCGCCGGCACTGCACCACTCACTCCCGACCATTCACTTTCCCCACCATCTCCGCCACCTGCCCTGCAATCGAAACTGCCGCCGTCAACCCGGGTGACTCAATCCCGATCAAATGAATCACGCGGGGAACTTCGGGGTCCGGTTCGATGACAAAATCTGCCACGCCCTTCTCTCCCGGGGCTTTCAATTTCGGCCGCAATCCCGTAAATCCCAACTGCAAGTCCTCCCCGCGAATTTCAGGTAACAACGTTTGGGCATCCGCGGCAAATTCCGGAATTCCCAGCCGCCCGCGTTCGTAATTATCCTTCCCGTCCACATAGGTCGCCGTCGGGCCCAACAACACCGTGCCCCACAGCGTCTTGGTAAAATGTACGCCCAGCGACAACTGATCGTGATGCGGCAGCGGGTAAACCAACCCGCAAACCCATTCGGCCTTGGGCCCGCGAATCTCGCAATACTCCCCGCGCACCGGATAGATCGTCCAGGGGCGCGGCCCTAGCATCTTTGCCACCTCGTCCGCATACAATCCCGCTGCATTTACCACGCATCGCGCCGCAATGGTCTCCTCTTGGTATGCCTGGTCATTCCCGATGCGCAAGCGCACTTCGACGGTATCTTTCTTCGGTTCGAGCGCGATTACCTTCGCATGGTTCACCAGGTTCGCTCCCTGCCCTGAGGCAACCCGCGCAAAGGCGTGCAGCAGTTGTTCGGCCACGCAAATCCCGGTCGAAGGCACTTCGAGCGCCGCATATCCGAGAACGTGCGGTTCTTTTGCGCGAATCTCCCGCGCATCGATCAACCGCAACCCTTCAACACCGTTTTCCTCGCCGTTGCGGACCAGAGCCAGCAAGTCCGGCTCTTCGCTTGCATCCTTGGCCACCACCAATTTGCCCGTAGTCCGGTGTGCCACGTTGTGGCGGGCGCAGAACTCCTTCGTCAGCCGGTTTCCCGCCACGCAGTGTTTCGCCTTCAACGAATTCTTGGGGTAATAAATTCCGGAATGAATCACTCCGCTATTGCGGGAACTGGTTGCCATCCCCAGCTTCGGATATTGCTCGACGAGAAAAACATCCTGCCACTTCCGCGAAAGCGTCGCCGCAACCGCGCATCCCACCAGGCCCCCGCCCACGATCAGAATTTTTGTCTCATCCATAGCCCGACAGAATACACGCACCTCTGGTCACCTTCTGCGGAATTCTCGCTTATCGATTCGTCGAGGCAAACTTCGGGAACTCGTCATCCTGAGAGCCGCAGTTTCGTGTGCGCTTGAAGGATCTCAACCAAACAAAACGGCCAAGGGCGCCGTTCTACTCGTCTCCCCCAATCTCATCAAAAAACGGCTTGCAATTCTCCAATCGTGCCTCGGTCCCGTCATGCACCGCAAAGCGCGCGGGTTTTGGCCGCGTGTAGGTGTTCTTCCAAAGCGAAGCGCTTCCATACTGGCCATCCTTGTTCACCGCATAGAAGAACAAATGAAACGTCGTTAGCTTCTTTCTGTCTCCGTTGTAATTCCGCACCACACGCCCCATCGCCTCCAGGCACGCATCGGCCGGTTTCGTGCCCTTGCGCATCATCTCAACAATCGTGTGACCGCCGGAAACTTTGATGTTTTCTTCGCCCTTTCCTGTGGAACCCGCCGCTCCCACGTCGCCGTCCACATACAACCCGGCTCCGATAATCGGCGAATCACCCACGCGCCCAGGAATCTTCCACGACAATCCCGAAGTTGTCGTCGTTCCGCTTACCTCGCCCTTGGCATTCACCGCCAGGCAGTTGATCGTTCCGGTGACCGGGTGCGCAATCTTTTCCTCTGCGTATCGAATCTTCTCGCTGTCCCCGTCAAACAACTCGCTCATGTAGTCTTTCCACTCCGGACTATCAATTCCCGGTCGCCAGTTGAAGCTCGTTTTCGCCTTCCAAGCCAGCCAGATCTTTCGCGAATGCTCCGTCAAAAGGTTTCCCTCTTCGAAACCTTCGGCAACCGCAAACCGCCGTGCTCCGTCGCCAACCAGCATCACGTGGTTCGTCCTCTCCATTACCGTCTTGGCCAGCCGCGCTACATTCTTGATCTTCTGCACGCTGGCCACGCTGCCGGCGCGACGCGTCGGCCCGTGCATCACGCTTGCGTCCAGCTCCACCACACCTTCTTCGTTCGGCAACCCACCATAGCCCACCGAATCGTCGTTCGGATCGTCCTCGACGATGGTCACTGCCGCAACCACTGCGTCCAGTGTGTCTCCCCCACCCTTCAAAACCTCCATCCCTTTTGCCAGTGCATTCACCCCATTCGCCGAAGAAATAATCACAGGCGGCAGTCCGCCTGCATTTGCTAAATTCTCACCGGGAATTCCTCTATTTTCGAGCGCCTTTCCAAAGAGCGGCCCCGCCCCCGCCAGAGCGCCTCCCGCCAGCGAGCCTGCAAAAAACTTCCTTCGCGTCCACAAACCCATGACTTTCTCCTGAAATCCCAATTTTGCAGACCAACGAGCGCCGATCCGCCGCGTTGCACTCTATTCCAACTGTTCGGCAAAAGAAACCTTGTGTTTGAGCTTGTCAGTCTGGAACTGAGTCATACGGGAGCGGGTCAGGCACAAATCGAGGTCCCATCCGTTGATCAGGGAGTCGCACGGGAAAAATACTGCCGCAGCCCACCGCCAGAGAGTCTCTAATCGCTGCCACCCAATGGCAAATAATACTGCGTCCCCTTCACCGGCTCCGCCAGCCGCTTTAGCAACCGCTGCAAATCTTCGCTGCGCTCCACGAAATCAATCTCTGAGGTGTCAACCACCAGCAAATCCGCGCCCGCATAGTGAAAAAAGAAATGCTCGTACGCCTTTGCTACTTCTTCCACATACACCGGCGCAATCCGGCTCTCTTCGGCCGCCTTCTTTTTTGCAATCCGTGCACGCAGCACCTCTGGTTTCGCTTGCAGATAGATCACGAGGTCCGGTTGCGGCAACTCGGCCGTCAACACCTCGTAATAGCGTTCGTACAGTTTCAGTTCCGCGTCATCGAGATTGAGGTTTGCGAAAATCCGATCTTTTTCCATCAGGTAGTCGCTAATCACCGGACCTGGCGGGTCTCCCGCGAGTGCTTCGCGGATCCGCCTTTGGCGTTCCACAAGAAAATACATCTGCGCGCGAAATGCTGCCCCAGCCTTCTCCTGATAAAACTCCGCGAGAAACGGATTGTCCTCGCAGTCGTAGATTCGCCGCGCATGCAGCCGTTCAGCCAAGATCTTTGCCAGTGTGGTTTTCCCCACACGCAGCGGCCCTTCGATAACAATGAACCGCGGAGCCTGCGGCCCGTGCATCGGTGTCCGCACGCGCTTTGCCGAGGAAGATTCTGGTCCCACCGTAACCCCCGCTTCACCGCTGAAGCCGCGATTGCGCGCGATTATAGCAGTTCTCTTCGATAGAATTTCGCCTGCTATGCCGTAGCTCCGCAAACGGACCCTTGCTCCTTGTAACCCTGTTCATAATGAGCACTTATGAAAAGAACCGCGGCACCAAACAGCCCTAGCCACTCCTTTGAGTCCCGTCCATCAGTACTAGCAAATTCTGTGACCAATGGGCCAGTGACACCTGCACGCCGGTACAGTGTAATGGAGTCGTTGCAATCGACCGGACCCTGGCCCCGGCCTGCAACCTGAGGTGGCCCTTGCTACTGCCCGCAGCACTTTTGCTTTTGTGGTTGCCGTCCGCCGATTCTCCCAAAGCCGATTCGGTTAACTCCGCCAGGAACTCGAACCGCGCTGCGGCGGCCACCAACACTCCCTCCTCAGGCGCCACTCTGCCCGACGCTCCAGTCGCCAAGGCGGACTCCATCGCGGTTTCCGGTGAGGCCTCCGCCCAACCGTTTCCGGTCTCTGCGATAAAGCCCGCTATCGAGCGCCCGGATCCTACACCGCGCCAGAAAAGGCTCTGGTACACCTTGCTGGCCGCGAGCCATAGCGCCGCCGCTTTCGATGCATGGTCGACTCGCCGCGCCGTCTCCGGAAATTACGGTACCGAAAGCGACCCTCTCCTTCGCCCATTTGCTCACTCCAACGCCATCTATGCCGCCACCCAGATCAGCCCGGCAGTCATGGATTATTTCGGGCGCCGGATGATGACCAGCAGCCACCCGACACTGCGCCGCTTTTGGTGGATTCCACAAGTCGCCGGCACAGGACTTTCCTTCGCCTCGGGTATGCACAACTGCTCCATCGTTCGGTAACCGACCCTCGTACACACTCGCGCCTCCGCCCTGCAGAAGCTCAATGGTTCGAAGGTCATCCCATCCTTCTTGCTCCGGTTCGGCTCTTTCTGCGATATAGTAGTTCCGTCTCGTCCGCGCCGTTTCCGCCCGGCACTTTCTACGGAACGATTCTCCGGCGGGCGGGTTAGGACTCTGGGCTCTGGGGAAAAACGCCGCGGCGCCGTGGGCGCCGACAGTGAGAGGCGGAGGACAATCGGTATGATCAAGCCAATCTTGGGAATGGCTCTGGTGTTGGTGACGACATGCGCGGCGGGCGCGCAGGAACGCAGCAGCGCCGCAACCTCGGAGAGCAACACCACAGACAACGTGGCCGCCCCATTCAACGGCGCTGCTGGCGCCGACGTCCATTTGTTTTCGACTTCGTCGAGCGC
>Ga0126371_10000176_pt1 | contig 48939 bp, 46 predicted proteins | sample PanSoiMetaPlot_4_FD_110145 | JGI IMG/M metagenome (GOLD analysis project Ga0126371, IMG submission 110145) | Tropical forest soil microbial communities from Panama - MetaG Plot_4 | ecosystem: Environmental > Terrestrial > Soil > Tropical forest > Bulk soil | place: Panama | collected 2016-02-17
CACCGCCGGGTCGGCCGCGGCATGCAGCGGACCGATGAGTTGGACTATCACCTGCGCGAACGGCTCCGCGCCGCCATCAGCGCCCGCGAGCGCCGCCGCCGCGGCCTCGAAGTCCGTCTGCAGCGCTTCGACGTGCGTCCCCGCCTGGCGGCCGACCGGAGGCGGTGGGAAGCCGCCCACGCCCACGCTGCGCAAGCCATGCGGTCCCATTTGGCCGCTCACCGGAGTCTTCACGAGCGGTTCTCGGCCAAACTCTCTGCGTTGAGCCCGCTGCGCATTCTCGAGCGCGGCTATGCCATTGTTTCAAATCAAACTGGAATTCTTTCGGACGCCACCGCTGCCCCGCCCGATTCCCGCATCCACGTCCGCCTCGCGCGCGGCGAGCTCGATGCCACCGTGCAATAAGAACCCGGCGTCCGTCACGTGCTAAACTACGGCTTGCGCGCGTAGAATGCTGCTTGCCCGAGAATTCGTCGCTTACATTTCCAGACAACTCGTAAGGCGGTTGACACCGGGAGTCATTGAGACCACCGCTCCGGACCTGGTGGCCGGGAAGATCGCCGAGGTCATCGAGGAGGAACTCGCCGTCGAGGACCGCCTCAACGACGAGGTCCGCGATCTTCTCAGCCAGTACAGCGAATATATGCGTCGTGAGGGCGTCAGTTACCAGGAGATGTTCCGCCGCATCAAGAATACCCTCATTTCGCAGCGTAAGGTCATTCGAGCCTCTGGCCGTGACTCCGGCGACGCCATGAAGCTTTCGCGCGACAAGGTGTCGGACATTTCCCACAAGATGGTCGATATGCTGCGCAAGGCCCGCGAACTGCGCCTCAAAGACAAGGACCCCAACAATGTTCGGCTGGAAATCGTCAAAGCCATGACCGAGTTGCTGGTTGCCGAGGAGAAAGTCGATCGCTCGGCCCGCCAGAAGATCCGCACGCAGAAGCGGGAAATTCCCGAAGGCACCGAAGAGTGGGACCTGCTGCACAAGCGCTACTACTCCGAGGAACTCAAGAAGCTCGGCATCGATCTGGCGAAGTAACGCCGGCGATCTTGTCGGCCGGTGAGTTCTCCTGCTAGCGTTTATACCCAATCATCCGTAAGAATCCCTTCCGCTTCTCCGCATCCTCTTTCGTTTCGACGCTTTTTGGCGGAAAGCCGTCGATGACTCCAATCACTCCTCGCCCCTGATCGCTTTCCGCGACCACAGCCTGCACGGGATTCGCAGTGGCGCAAAAGATCGAACAGACCTCCGGCACGTCCTTGATCCTCCCCAGCACATTGATCGGATAGCCTTCCTTCATGACCACCACAAACACATGCCCGGCGGCCAGCGCCGTGGCATTCTTCTGCGCCAGAGCCTTCAGGGCGTCGTCGTTGCCATCGACGCGCGTAAGGCACGGGCCCGATGCCTCGTTGAACGCGACGCCGAACTTCATCTGCGGCACGGTGTTCACGATCGCTTCATACACGTCTTCGACGGTTTTGATGAAGTGCGTCTGCCCGAGTATGAGATTGCCGCCATCCGGAACTTCCAGCGGCACGAGTTTCAGTTCCATGGGCCTCAGCATAGCAGTGTGCGCCCACTCAGTCACGGATCTTGCCGATTTCTATAACCCAAGCAATCCCGCTAACTTAGCGCCGCCCGCGGGCGGTTTCGGAGGCGTCTGCCGGGTGCCTCCGATCTACACTGAAGGCGGCAGGAGGGTTCGCTTTCTCGACTATGTTTTCCCGCAGTTCTTTAGGCGCGGTGCTGCTGGCAGCCGCCGCGCTGGCGGCGCCGCCGCTGACCACGATTCAGGACGTGATTTATAGAGCCGACGGTACCGCGTTCAATGGCATTCTCACCGTCTCCTGGAAGAGTTTCGAGGCCGCTGACACGTCGGCCATCGCCACCCAGGTGCTTACCGCAAAAGTAGTGGACGGAGTTCTCCGCGTCAAGCTGGTGCCCAATTTCGCGACCACGCCGCCGGTGTATTACTCGGTGGTCTACAACAGCGAAGGCCGCGTCCAGTTCACCGAGACATGGGCGGTCCCAGCTAGCACACAGCCGCTCCGGATTCGTGATGTGCGCGTGGCGACGCCCGGTCCCCCAACTGACTCGAGCGCGCCGGTTCAAGAATCGAATGTGGTGGGCCTGATCGCCGACCTCGGGGCGCGTCCGATAAAGGCCGCGGGCTTCGCCGCCGGTCGCGTGGCATTCGTCAATTCGCAGAATCAGATTGATTCCGTCCTCGGCTCGCCGGGAGATTGTGTTCGGGTAGACGGCTCTTCCGGTCCCTGTGGTTCGTCCGCGTCCTTTATCGACGCCGACTCTCCCACTGGGATCGTGGATGGCTCCAACACCTGGTTTTCGCTGACCGGCACTCCGCAGCCGGCGGCCAGTGTCGCGGTCTATCGCAACGGGCTGCTACAGACGGCTGGTGTCGACTACACCCTGGCCGGCCGCACGATTCAGTTTGAATCTGCTTCGACCCCGCAACCGGGCGATACGCTCCTGGCATCGTACCGTCTGGCCGGCGCGGCGTCCGCCTCGCCGATTCTGTTTCCCAATCCGCAGGTGCTTTGCAGCGGCTCCGGGGCGATGATCAACACCCAGACCTCCGGCAGTATCGGCTCGTGCCTGGTCCCCGCGGCGTTGCTCGTGACCGGCGACCGCGTCGAGATCCGGTTCGACCTCGAACATCAGGGCGCGACCGCCGGCTACACCTTCGAGGTGCGCTGGGGCGGCACGCCAGTGCTCACTCGCGATGCCTCCGCGGCGGACGGGTTCGTCACCGGCCGCGTGGACGCGAACCTCGCCGCCGCCGATACTCGATTTGGAACCCTCTCCTGGGGCTCCACGCTGCCCTTGAGTGCCGCCGTGGCGAGTGCCTCGGATTCATTTGCCAACGGGTTGACGATCGACTTTCGCGGTAAGGTCGGGCAGGCTGGAGAGACACTTGCTCTCCGCAACTACACGGTCGTGCGCGTGCCCTAGATTCCGGCCCGTACGAAACGGCTCTCCGCTACGGTACGATATTCCTTTCGGGGCCGATGTTCAGATTCCTGCAGAATTCACCGCATGCGCTGGAGCTATTCTATGCCGGAACTGCCAAGGCCCTGTCACCCTTCCGGAAATTTCTGACCAAGGGCGGCCGCACCGAACGTCTGTTTGTCGATTTTGAAAAGTGGACCAAGGGCTCCCTATTCGATTGCCGGATGTGCGGCCAGTGCGTGCTCCACAGCACCGGCATGACCTGTCCCATGACTTGCCCGAAAGAACTGCGCAATGGGCCGTGCGGCGGAGTTCGGCCGAACGGCTACTGCGAGGTTCTGCCGGACAAGCCCTGTGTCTGGATGCAGGCGTGGGGCCGGTCGCAACAGATGCCGCTCTATGGCCAGGAAATCCTGCACCTGCTGGCGCCCGTGAACCGGCGCCTCAAAGACAGTTCCGCGTGGATCAACTCGCTGCATCCCGAGACCCTGCATCCACCCGCCGGGTGGCACCAATGAGATCCGGATCGAAGCTGGAACAGGCGCTGCGCTCGGGGAAATTCGCGGTCACCGCGGAATTGAATCCGCCGGATAGCGCCGATCCCCAGGCGGTCTACGAGCGCGCCCGTGTCATCGCGTCCTCCTGCGACGCGATGAATGCCACCGATGCGTCAGGGGCTCACGTCCACATGTCGAGCGTCGGTATGTGCGCCCTGCTGACACGCGCCGGCTATGAAACCGTAATGCAGGTCTCCTGCCGCGACCGCAACCGCATCGCCATCCAGGGCGACCTGCTGGGTGCTTCGGCCATGGGCGTGCGCAACGTGCTCTGTCTCACCGGTGACGGCGTGCAGGCCGGCGACCAGCCCGAAGCCAAGCCCGTCTTCGATCTCGATTCGATGACGCTGCTGCGGACCGCGTGCATCCTCCGCGACAAGTCGATGTTCTTGAGCGGGCGCCAAATCGAGATTCCACCAAAGCTGTTTCTCGGCGCTGCAGAAAACCCGTTCGCCCCGCCGTACGACTTCCGCCCCTTCCGTCTGCAAAAGAAATGGGAGGCCGGCGCGGATTTCATCCAGACGCAGTATTGTTTCGATATCCCGCGCCTTCAGTCCTTCATGGCCAAGGTACGCGAACTGGGCGTTCATGAGAAACTGTTCATCCTCGTCGGCGTCGGCCCGGTCCGCTCGGCAAAGTCCGCAGAATGGATGCGCGCCAATGTTCCCGGGGTGTGGATTCCCGACGAAATCATCGACCGCCTCAGAAAGGGCGGCAAGGGAGAAGGCAAGCGTCTCTGCGTGGACATCATCCAGCAGATCCGCGAAATCAAGGGTGTCTCCGGCGTGCACATCATGGCTTATAAGCAGGAAGAGCTTGTGCCGGAGATCATAGCCGAAGCCGGTCTACTGGTTTCGCAGCCGGCCAATGTCACCTAAGGGGCGTCTCATGCCTGCTTCGCTTTGGCAATTGAGCATCGAGGAATTCCGCGAAAAGGTGGCCAGTAACGACACCACGGTCGCGGCCGTTTCGGTGGCCACGGTTGCGGCTGCCTCTGCGCTGAATCTGGTCGTGATGGTGCTCGAGGTGATCGGCAAACGGAAGGGCTTCGCCGGCGACATGAGCCGGTTGGAGGCGCTGTCGGATGCGGCCCGCGAAGAGTCCGATCGCCTGGCGCGCTACACCGACGAGGATCCCGCCGCGTACGCAGGCTTCATGCGCTGTGTCCGGATGCCGAAAAACAACGAAGCCGAGAGAATTGAGCGCGCCCGCGCTATGGCCCAGGCTTTGCGCCGCGCCACCGATGTCCCGTTGGCCGCCGCGCGCACCGCCGTTGCCGGACTGAACATCTGCGCCGAGGCTGCCGCAATGGCGCACGGCGCCGTCGCCACCGACCTCGGAGGCGCCGCCATGCTGCTGGCTGGCGCCACCCGCGCCATGCTGCTCAGCGTCGACGCGAACCTGGCGGCCCTGTCCGAATCCGAATACCGCGACCAGGTCGCTGAGGAGCGGGCCGAACTTGAGGACGCCGCCGCGCGGCAGGAGAAAGCGGTTCGCAAGCGAATCGCCGCTCTATAAGACATGTTACGCAGAACATTCTTCGTCGCCGCTGCCGGTGCAATGCTCCGCGCGGAAGACACGCCCAAACGCGACATGCTGGTGCGCTCCACTCGACCGGAAGACCTGGAGATGCCGCTCTCCGGCTTCTCCGATTACATTACCCCGATTGAGCACTTCTTCGTGCGTACTCACGTGTATGTGCCCACGGTGAATGAGAACGAATGGCGTCTGAAGATCGAGGGCGAAGTCGCCGCGCCGCAAGTGCTCACGCTCGCTGATCTGAAAAAACTGCCGGCCGTGGACTTGGTCAGTGTCGTAGAATGCGCCGGCAACGGCCGCGGTTTCTTCGAGCCGCCCGTCGCGGGCGCGCAGTGGTCCACCGGCGCTGTAGGCAACGCGCGCTGGCGCGGCGTGCGACTGGCCGACGTACTGAGAAACGCCGGCTTGAAGGACTCCGCCCGCGAGATTCTCTTCGATGGCGCAGACGTTCCGCTGGGCGCGATGCCCGATTTTCAACGCTCGATTCCGCTCAAGAAAGCCCTGGATCCCCACACCCTGCTCGCCTACGAGATGAACGGCGAGACGCTGCCTGTGAAGCACGGTTTCCCTTTGCGTGTTGTCGCGCCCGGCTGGGCCAGCGATTCCTGGATGAAATGGCTCACCGGAATCCGCGTACTCGACAAAGAGCACGACGGCTTCTGGATGAAGAGTGCGTATCGGCGACCGCCCCGTCCGGTGGCGCCCGGAGCCGCCGTGCCACCCGAACAGATGGTGCCGGTTACCAGCCTCCGAGTCAAGAGCATCATTGCTGAGCCGAGGGATGGATCGCAGGCGGCCGCCGGAAAGCCGGTTCGCATTCGCGGCGTCGCCTGGAGTGGCGACACCGGCCCGGTCACCGCAGTCGATGTGAGCGTCGACGGTGGCCGCACCTGGAAAGCCGCCGCCCTGCCCGCCAGCCAAAAGACGCAATTCGGCTGGCGTCAGTGGGAACTGGTATGGACTCCGCCGCAAGAAGCGTACTACACCATCCTGGCCCGCGCGCGAGACTCTGCCGGCAATACCCAGCCCTTCGATCAGGAGTGGAATCCGGCCGGATATGGCTGGAACGTCGTGCCGCGGATCGGCCTTGACGTGGTGAGGGAACCGGCAGCGCCGTCGCCGGCAGTGTTGCCGTCTACGGTAGACAGCGGTGTGCCCGCCGGATTCCGCGCGGCATGCGGGGTGTGCCACGAAGAAGACGTCATCCGGCAGCAGCGCCTTACGCGCGGCCAATGGGATCGCGAAATTACCAAAATGACCGGCTGGGGCGCTAAGGTGCCCGATCCGGATCGCGGCGCCTTTCTCGACTACCTGTTTGCAAACTTCGGCCCGCGCCCCCGCGGCCGCTAGCGCGCCAGTGTCGGCGCAACGCCTCCATCAAACTGCCGAGTCATATCCGAAGATATGGTCTAGACCCCTGATGGTACGGGCTGTACTTTGTCCGGTATTCTACTAGTGGGAAAATCGCTCTCGGACGAAAACGTCCACTACTAGGCGTACTGATTAAGTTCCGGGAAAGCCAAGGTAACTGATGACTTCGCACTTGTCCACGAAAACCTCCGCGGCGGGAATCAATGTGCCAGGGCTTCCCAACCCGGGCCCTGCAGCTGACAGCGGTACTACGGATTTTCGCGCAGATCTTACCGCGATGCCCGCGAAGCTCTGTAGTTTGCCGCCGCTGAACTCGATTGCCAGCCGCGTGCTCGCCGTTTCGGACGATCCCGACAGCGACACCCGGGCGCTGGCGTCAGTGGTGGAATCCGATCCGGCCTTCGCCGCGGAAGTTCTATTTCTGGCGAACTCGCCCCTGTTCGGCTTTCCATCCAAACTGCACGCGCTCCCGCACGCGGTCGCCATTCTTGGTGTCGACCGCATCAAGGCGCTGGTGACCACGGTGGCGATGCGCGCTTTTGTAGGCAAGGGCAGCCCAATGATCCGGCAATGCTGGCGCCACAGTACTGCATGCGCGGTGATTGCAGAACGAATCTCCGCGGCCTTTCAGGTTCCGGGGGATCAGGCTTACGCCGCGGCATTGCTGCACGATGTGGGCCGCCTCGGGCTGCTGAAGTCCTATCCGCAGCAGATGAGTCCGGTGATGGGTGGCGAGCACGTCGATCTGCGGGAAGTGTTGTTCGCCGAGCGCGCCGCCATCAAGGTGGATCATCAGTCCGCAGGGGGCTGGCTTGTCACAAACTGGGGGCTGCCTCAACCCTTCTTTGTGGCATGCGTCCATCACCACGATTCGCTGCGAGAGACAGACTCGCCGCTATTGCAGGTCGTCAAAACCGCCTGCCGGATGGCGGATACTCTGGGGTTTGCAGCCGTGGCTTGCCAGTCTACACCCGCCTACACCAACTTGGTGGCGGACCTGCCGAACAGCGTCAAGAAGGACCGGCTCCCCGCTGAGGAGGAGTTCGGCAGACATGTCGAGGAGCGCTTAGCTTCGCTTGAGAACTAAAGGATGAGCCTCGTGAACTCACAGTCGCAGACTAACAATCCAGCCTTGGAATTGTACGATTTGCTCATTCAGAACCCGTCCATCTTCGGCCGCCTCGTCCAAGTCGCAAGCCTCAGGAACCCTGGGACAAAAGCTCCTCATCAAGGCCTCCCGGATCGGTTCCGCAGTGCCAGCCTCGATCAGGCGATTTCCCGCTGGCACCAGGCGTTCTTCATGGAGTGGCTCGCGCTTTCACTGAGCCAGCAGCAGCACGACGTGGACATCTACTGGACCGCACTGGGACGCACGGCTGACCAACTGAAGCGACTTCGCGAAGAGGGAGAGGCAGCCATCCCGCCGTTAGTCGAGTGGGCGGAGCGCCAGTACTTCCTGCAAAATCTCGGCTTCATTCATACCGTGTTTACACACCAGGTGAAAAGCACGGCCGCCTGAACTCTGGCGTCAATCCCCAACGCGGATTACTATCTTTCCCATCGGCCCCTGCCCCAACCGGGCGAACGCCTGTTTCACTTCGGCGAACGGGAACACATGATCGATCACCGGGCGGCGGTGCATCACGTCGAGCCGCGCCACGATGTCCTTCCAGACGGCTTGTGCCGCCTCCGGCGTGAAGTCGCTCACCGCCACGCCGCCGATGCGGTTGCGCTTGAAAAACAGCGACGCTGTGTTGAACTCAGGCACCGGACCGGCGCTTCGCCCCACCACGCTGATCCGTCCGCCGTATCCGAGCATGGCAATCAATTGATTGAAGAACGGCCCGCCAACGTTGTCGACTACCAGGTCGACTTTTTTCGGCGCGAGAGCCTTGCCGACTTCCGACCGCACCTCCGGCGAAGACGGGTCGAAGATGAAGTCGGCGCCGAGTTGCTTCAGCTTGGCGCCCTTTTCGCCGCTGCGCGAAAGGCCGGCCACCGTGAGATTCATCGACTTCGCCAGATAGATGGTCGCGATTCCCACGCCGCCCGACGCGCCCGTCACCAGCACCACGGACCCGGGCGGCGGAGGCGCCGGCGGATCGCTCCATTGTGTCAGGGCCTGATAAGCCGTCAGCAGCGCCAGCGGCCCGCAGGCCATCTCTTCCAGCTTCCATCCGGCCGGGACTGGAGCCACGCTCGGAGCCGGCGCCACCGTTTTTTCCGCAAGCGTCCCCCAGCTCGAGACCCCCACTTCACACCGCAGAATGCCCGCAACGTCCCCCACTCGCACGTTGGTCACGCCCGAGCCCGCGGCCACCACTTCACCGACCCCGTCCCTTCCCAGAATGTGCGGCAGCGGAGGATTGGCCGGATACATCGCGCGCGCCAGGAAGGCGTCGGCGGGATTTAAAGCTGCGAATTTGACCCGCAGCAATACTTGTCCCGGACCGGGTTGCGGGTCCGGCACGTCCCGCATCTGCATCTTTTCGACGCCGTCATATGAGTCCATCACCCATGCGCGCATGGTGACATTTTCGCACGAGGGCGGCGTGGTTCCGTGCTATCGCACAGAACAGCGGCCGTCAGGGAGCAGACTTGGGCACCGTATAAAATTCGTACGCGATCCGCCACGCCCGCTCCTGACCAGGCGCAATCTTCAGCGTGATGTACGCCTCCGGCGAAAGCACCTTCTGCGCCGACCAGAACACCACCCGCGTCAACGGCTGGTCGCCGGTCAAGCGGACCCCAGCGCCGGTCTTGCGGTTCTCGACGACGATATTGTAGTCCGAAGCATTGCCGCTGAACCCCGTGATCGGCGTCAGCACAGTCTCGTTTTTCTGGAGTTTGCGCCGGTACGTCACCTGCTTCTCGCGCACGGCCAGGATGTCCTTCAAGTCGCCCGTTGTCTTGGCGTCGAACGGAAACTGCACCGCGAAGTCCGGTCCCGATTCCTGCTCGTCAATCACGAAAAAATTGTGATCGTAGACATCGGTCTCAATCGCGCGCTGGCCGGTATTCTTCAGACTGTGTTCCAGCACCATTTCCGGCTTGCCCTTGGTAAGCCGCACGGTCTTGCGGTAGACGTACGCGTACCCGTCCGTCGCGGGCATTTCCTGCGTAAAGGAGATCCAGTCGGGTCCGCGCTGCACGGTCCACAATCCGGGGTTCGCAATGTCATACGTGAAAAAACGCAAAGATGGCGGCTGCGCCGGCCGGCGCACCGCGCCCACGCCGATCCGCAGGAACGTGCCGCCCGCTTTGGCGTCGGCATAGCCGAAACCGGGCCCGTCGGTCGTAAATTCCTCGACCGGCCCCATGATCGCGTCGTGAATCTTTGGATCGTACTTTTCGAACCACTGGCCGAAGTACGAGTGTCCCTTGTATTCCAGGCTCGAGATCACCCCCGACCAGTCGAAGCGCGTGGCGCGATAATACCCCGACTCCGGATCCGGCAGATACAGCCGCGCGCGCACCGTGGCATTGGAGATTTCGGCCTGAGGCGGATCTGCCGCGAAAGCGGCTGACAGCAACCCGGCGCACAAACAGATCCGCGCCGCGAACCTGGTCTGTTTTTTCATGACATCATTGTATGCTGACCGGAAGGAGACGATATGCCTGTCCACTTCAACCGCCGCGAGTCGCTGGTCGCTGTCAGCGCCGGAGCGCTCCTCGCCTTTGCCGCTGTCAGGCGCGCCGGCGCCCAGGCGAAGGCCGTTACGCCCGTTCCAAGGGCTTTGATCTTCGACACCTTCGGCACGGTCGTCGATTGGCGGGGCTCCATCATCGCCGAAGGCAATGCCTGGGGCAAAGCCAAGGGAGTCGAAATCGATTGGGCCCGTTTCGCCGACCGCTGGCGCGCCGGCTACGCTCCCGCCATGGACAAGGTCCGCAAAGGAGAACTGCCCTGGACCAAGCTCGATGTGCTGCACCGCATGATTCTCGATACCCTGCTTCCCGAGTTCGGACTAACCAATCTCACCGAGGAAGAAAAGGATCACTGGAATCGCGTCTGGCATCGCCTCAATCCCTGGCCCGATTCGGTTGCCGGCCTGACGCGCTTGAAGAAGAAGTTCATCATCGCGCCTTGCTCCAACGGCAACGTCGCCCTGATCACCAACATGGCCAAGCACGCTGGCCTCCCCTGGGACCTTGTGCTCGGCGCCGAGGTGGCGCGCCACTACAAGCCGGACCGCGAGACCTATCTAACCGCGGTCGATTTGCTCGGCCTCAAGCCTGAAGAGGTGATGATGTGCGCCGCGCATCGGGCGGATCTGCAAGCTGCCCGCAGCTTCGGCTTGCGTACCGGGTTCATTCATCGCCCCAATGAATACGGCCCGACGCGAAAGCCGGATCAGGCCCAGCCCGGCGACTTCGATGTCGTTTCCCGCGACATCATCGATCTCGCCGCGCAACTCGGCGCCTAAAGCAGGCCTCGTTAGCGCCCTGGCTGCAGCGCTTTCAAGCCTTCGTACATCTCCCACAGGCGCCGGTAATTGCGTTTCCGCTGGTGTACCCAGTCGAACAGAATCACCACCGGGATCATGAACACAATCGACTGCAGCGCGAAATACTGTGCCATACACCCATCCCCCTCACTTAAGTGGCACCGAAGTCCCTATCATGACGGGGCTACCGTAGGACTAAAAGTACCACTGGTACTAAGGTGGTACTACATTTATGTCGTGCGACTGCCGCTTCGTTTCAATTGTTTACTGGGAAACCTCGGAAGATCCTTTATTACTGTTGTAAATATCTCGTTTGCTAACAAGTACTTGTAGGACTTTCGCCAACCGCCCCAACGGGGCAAAATACAACCATGAGCATCGTGATTGCAATCGCGATCCTGACCTGCATCGCCCTTGCTGTCGGCGTGGTTGTGATGGTCCGGCGGTTGGCGTGTCCCCGGGTGGAACTGCCCGCTACCCTAAATTGGATTGAAGAGCTCTCTACTGAGCGATATAAACCGATGCTCCGTTTGCTTGGTGAGGAAGAACTCAGTTTCATCCGGCGCCAGCCTGGATTCACACCACACATGGAAGCTCAGTTCCGGCGCCAGCGCTGCCAAGTGTTCCGGGGATACCTGCGTTCGCTCAGCAGCGATTTCAACCGTGTTTCCATCGCCCTCAAGTTGCTCATGGTGCAGGCCAGCACCGACCGCCCGGACCTCGCCGCCACCCTGGTACGCACCCGGATTGCGTTTACGTTCGCGCTCATAGCTGCACACTTCCACGTGGTCCTCTATTGTTTCGGGCTCAGCAGATTCGACGCTTCCCAGCTGTTGCACCTGTTCAACAGCATGCGCGTGGAACTCCGCACGCTGGTGCCGTGCGAAATGTCCGCGGCGGCCTGACCCGTTCCGGCATCATCCCGCAAGCCGCGGGGTTTTCCTCTGAGCTAATATGGAAAGCCCATGGAGACCCCGCTTACCCCGTTGGAGTTCGCGCGGCGCGCCCGCCGGTTATATGCGGATTCCCAGGCCGTCGTCGATCAAGATCTCCGATTCACATACGCTGTTTTCTTCGATCGCTGTGACCGCTGGTCGGCCGCCTTGCAGTCGCTGGGCGTGCGTCAGGGCGATCGCGTGGCATACATCGCTCCCAATACACATGCTCAATTGGAATCGTTTTACGCCGTCCCCCAGATCGGGGCGGTGCTGGTCCCAGTAAACTATCGCCTGACCGCCTCGGACTTCGCCTACCTCATTCAACATAGCGGTGCGCGCGTGGTCTGCGCCCACTCCGATTACCTGGACGCAGTCGATTCAATTCGCGGCGAAATCCCGCGCGTCGAGCACTTCGTCGCGCTTGAAGGCGCCCGCGACGGCTGGCTGAATTACGAGCAAACTCTCGCCGCCTCGCGCACCGATTTCCAGCGTCCGGATATCGCCGAAAGCGATCTGCTTACCATCAACTACACCAGCGGCACCACGTCACGTCCTAAGGGCGTCATGATCACGCACCGCAACGCGTATCTCAACGTGGTCGGCTCGTTGATTCACGTTCCCATGACACCGGCCGACCGCTATCTCTGGACGCTCCCGATGTTCCACGCCAACGGCTGGACCTACGTCTGGACCGTGACGGCTGTAGGCGCCGCGCATCTCTGCCTTCGCAGAGTAGAGCCCAAAGCGGTCTTCTCGGCGATGAAGCAGGAATCGGCCACCATCTTGTGCGCCGCCCCCACAGTGCTGATCAGCCTGGCAAATGCACCCGATGAAATCCGCCTTGGCGCGCCGCGCGGTATCCGTGTCCTGACTGCCGGCGCTCCACCGGCGCCAGCCACCATCGAGCGTATCGAAGGCGAATTCGGTTGGGAAATCACCCATCTCTACGGCATGACCGAGACCGCGCCCTTCATTCTGGTCTGCGAGCCGCTCCCCCGCCACCAGCAACTATCCGCCGCCGAGCGCGCCGTCGTCAAAGCCCGCCAGGGGGTCGAATTAGTCACGTCCGGAGAACTGCGCGTCGTCGACCCCCACGGCCGGGAAGTCCCGCACGATGGCCAGACTCTGGGTGAGATCGTGGCTCGCGGCAATGTCATCATGAAAGGCTACTTCGAAGATCCGGCGGCCACCGCCGAAGCGCTCCGCGGCGGCTGGATGCATACTGGCGATGCCGCCGTGGTCCATCCCGATGGCTACGTCGAAATCCGCGACCGCCTCAAAGATGTCATCATCAGCGGCGGCGAAAACATTTCCTCGGTAGAAGTCGAGGGTTTGCTACTCATGCACCCCGCTGTCCAGGAAGTCGCCGTGGTTGGCGTTCCCCACGAAAAGTGGGGGGAAGCGCCGGTTGCGTTCGTGGTTCTCAAGACGGGCGGGACGGCTTCCGAAGACGAGCTCCGCACCTTCGCTCGCGCCCGCCTGGCCCATTTCAAAGTGCCGCATGGATTCAGCATCGTCCCGGAATTGCCCAAAACCGCGACCGGCAAGATTCAGAAGTACGTCCTGCGTCGCGGCCGCGCCGCCATCACGCGGCAGTAACGTAGGCACGCTGCGCAAGCATCACACAAGCGCGGCCGTAAGGGAGCGGACGCCCCTTTTATTGACCCATCCCCGCCTCGTTGAGCATCCACGCGTACTCGAACGCCTGATCGCGCAGCCGGTCATAGCGTCCCGAAGCGCCCCCATGGCCGGCCGGGTCCATCTTGATCTTCAACAACAGCGGGTTGTGATCGGTCTTCAACGTCCGCAGCCGCGCCACGTACTTCGCCGGCTCCCAGTACATCACCTGGCTGTCGTTGAAGCTGGTCGTCACCAGCATCGCCGGATACGCGCCTTTGCTGAGATTGTCGTACGGGCTGTAGCTCTTCATGTACTCGTACGCAGCCTTCTCGTTCGGATTGCCCCATTCGAGGTACTCGCCTACAGTCAGCGGCAGCGTCGCGTCCATCATCGTGTTCATCACGTCGACAAACGGTACCGAGAGATGAACGGCATGGAACAGGTCGGGCCGGAAGTTCACCACTGCTCCCATCAACAGGCCGCCCGCGCTGCCGCCCTCAATCACCAGCCGCGCCGTGGATGTCCATTTCTGCTCCACCAGGTATTGGGCGCAATCGATGAAATCGAAGAACGTGTTCTTCTTCTTGAGGAGCATGCCGTCTTCCCGCCACTGCTCGCCCATTTCGTCGCCGCCGCGGATGTGCGCGATCGCATACGCCATGCCGCGGTCCAGCAGGCTGAGCCGGTTGCTCGAAAACGTGGCCGCCATCCCAAATCCGTACGACCCGTAAGCGTAAAGAAACAGCGCCCCGTTCCCGTCGCGCCGAAATCCCTTCTTGTACACGATCGAAATCGGCACTTGCTCGCCATCGCGCGCCGTCGCCCACAGCCGTTCGGAGGCGTATTGCTTCGGATCATATCCGCCCAGCACTTCCTGCTGCTTCAACAGGGTCGACCGGCCGCCGCGCATGTCATAGTCGTACACACTCGGCGGCGTCACCATACTCTGGTAGTTGTACCGGTAGGTCGCCGACTCGTACTCCGGCGTGCCTCCGGGTGACGCCATATACACCGGTTCGGGAAACGCTACTTCGGCCCACGCGCCGCGGCCGAAGTTGTAGATGCGCAGTTGGTCCAGTGCGCGCGATTTCTCCAGCACCACTGCAAAATCGCGAAACAAATCGATGTTCTGAATGCGCACGTCCTCGCGATGCGCGACGAACACCCTCCAGTTCTTCACCGCTGGATCGGTATCGGCCGCCGTCACCACTTCAAAATTGTGCCCGCCCTTGTTAGTACGGATGTAAAACAACCCTTCCCGGTGGTCCCCATAACACCGATGCTTATTTTCGCGAGCCAGAAATACCCGTAGCCGATCTTGCGGACGGTCCGCCCTCAGGTAGCGCGTCTCGGCTGTATCCTTGGACTCAATCTCCAGCAGGATGAATTTCTTGTCGCGCGTCTTCCGCACGTCGATGTCATACAGCTCGTCTTTTTCCTCATACAGCAGCTCCGGAGCTTTAGTGCCCAGGGTGTGCCGCCAGAGCCGGTCGGAGCGCTTCGTCACTTCGTCTTCAGTCGTGAAGAACACCGTCCGGTTGTCGGCGGCCCACGCGATCGATGTCACGAGCTTCGCCGTATCCGGCAGTTCCTGCTGTTCCCCTAGATTCTTCACATGCAGCGTGTATTGCCGGAATCCAGTGAAATCCACTGAGTAGGCCAATAAGTTGGCGTCGTCGCTGACGGTGAAGTTGCCGATCCCGACAAATTGATGCGTCTTCGCCAGCTCGTTGGGATCGAGCAGCACTTCCTCCGGCGCATCCATGTTTCCTTTACGCCGGCACTGAATCGGGTACTGCAGCCCCTCCACGGTGCGCGAGTAGTAGAGGTACTCCCCGCGCCGCAACGGCACGCTCAGGTCCGTCTGCTTGATGCGCCCCAGCATCTCCGCATAGAGCGTATCCGAAAACGGCTTCAGATCCCCGGTAACGGCTTCGGTGTACGCGTTCTCCGCCTCGAGGTACTGTACCACCTCCGGGTTTTGCTTCTCGCGCAACCAGTAGTAGTTGTCGACAATGGTTTCGCCGTGCCGTACCTCGCGGTGCTCTTTCACCGCCGCGACCGGCGGGATATCCTTTGGTTCACGTCGATTCTGGGCCATGGCGGAGGCGATCAAGAGAGCCCCGGCGGACACATTTCGCATTCGAAGCACAGGCAAGCTCCCAAACCGCTATTGTCGCTTAGAATTTTTCACAATGGTCCGAATATCGGCGTTCGGCCGCTATAATGAGTTCAATCCTGCCATGGCAAATCGGCGCCTTTCCTAGATTTGTGTCTTGGCAACCGACAATTGTTTGATGCGCCATGCGAATCGATCCGGCCTCCTGGCCTGTGCTTTCACGCCTTCTCAACGAATGCCTGGATTTGCCCGAGCCGTCCCGTGCCGCCTGGCTCGAAAGCCTCGGGCCCGAACACGCGTCGGTCCTGCCCCTGCTTCGGCAAATGCTGGAAGCGGAGAATGCTCTCGACACTCTGCCCAAGATGCTGCAGCCGGCGAGCGTCGGTGCGCCCGGTGGGCACATTGGCCCTTACCGTCTGCTCCGCGAACTGGGACACGGCGGCATGGGCGTCGTCTGGCTGGCTGAGCGTACCGATAGCGACATCAAGCGCACCGTCGCCCTCAAAGCACCGCTCGTCCATTTCCAGAATCCCGCGTTTGCCGGCCGCTTTGTCCGCGAACGTGACATCCTGGCCCAGCTGACTCATCCCAACATCGCCCGCTTGTATGATGCCGGCGTCACTGACCAAGGGCAGCCCTATCTCGCCCTCGAGTATATCGAGGGCCAGAAGGTCACGGCCTGGTGTGACGATCGGGCCTTGAGCCTGGAGAAACGTCTCCGACTTTTCCTCCAGGTGCTTCGCGCTGTCCAGTTCGCGCACACCAACCTGATCGTTCACCGCGATCTGAAGCCGGCCAACATCCTGGTCACGAAGGAAGGCGATGTCCGGCTCCTCGACTTCGGCATTGCCAAACTGTTGACGGAAGGGGAAGCGGACGAGACGGAGCTGACGCGAATCGGCGGCCGGGCGCTGACTCCCGACTACGCCAGTCCCGAGCAGATCACTGGCGCCACCATCAGCACCGCCAGCGACGTCTACTCACTGGGCGTCATCCTGTACGAGCTTTTGACGGGCGACCGCCCCTATAAGTTCAAGCGCAGCACTGGCCTCAGCTTGGAGCAGGCGATCCTCTCCACCGATCCTCCGCGCCCCAGCCAGACAACCGGCGATCCGCTAAAGGCGGAGGCTCGTTCCACCACGCCCGCCAGGCTCTCCCGGACCCTCCGCGGCGATCTCGACACCATCGTGCGCAAGGCTTTGCAAAAGCAGCCGCACGACCGTTACGCCACCGCCGATGCGTTTGCCCAGGACATCCAACGATACCTCGACGGCGAACCGGTTCTCGCGCAGCCCGAGAGCCGCTGGTATCGCGCTGGAAAATTCATCCGGCGCAACCGGCTGGCCGTCGCATCTTCTGCTGCCATCGTCGTCGCCCTTGCCGCCGGCCTCTCCGCCGCCCTCTGGCAGGCCCACGTCGCCCAAGTTCAGACCCGGACCGCGGAAGCCGTGCAGTCGTTTCTCCTCGACATTTTCCGCGCCAATTCCAACGAACACGCCGACCCGTTGAAAGCCCGCCAGACTACGGCCCGCGAGCTGTTGGACCTCGGTGCGAACCAGATCGATGGCGCTTTGAACGATGCTCCGGCCGCCAATACCTGTACGTCGACCTCAATTTGCAGGATCAGGCCGTTGCCCTGGGGCGCCGCCGCGTGGCGCTCGCCAAATCCGTCTACGGTCCTACGCATCCCGAAATCGCTCGCGCCCTTGTTGATCTCGCGGCCGACTCCGGCGAGTCGTCCTTCGCCAACGACCGTCCGGCGCTCCTGAAAGAGGCTGGAAGCATTCTCGATCGTAATCGCGACTTCACCTCCCGCACCCGCGCGTTGTACTTTCTCGCGATGGGCAACGCGGTTGTCGACAAGGATATTGCCAAAAGCGGCGAATACGCCGCCCGCGCCGTCCAACTGCTTCGCCGCTACCCTCCCTCCCTGGATCTCGTAGCCGCCTTGAACCTGATGGGCCAGCGCCAGAACATTCAGGAAGAGTACCCGCAGGCTATCGCGACTTTATCTGAGGCCGCGCGCGTTGCCACCTCGCTGCAGGGCGTGGCCCGCCGACCGCTGCCGGCCATTTACGCCGTCCTCGGCAATGCCCAGCGCCACGTGCTCGATTTCACCGGCGCCGAGAAAAGTCTTCGCATGGCCCTCCAGGTGGCTCGCTCCGTCAAAGGCGAGGACAGCGTCGATGTCCTCCAAACCAAGTACCGCCTCGGCGTGTTCCTTTTCCAAACCGGCCATCCCAAAGATGGGCTGGCCCTGTTTCAGCAGGCCGTCGATCAGGCGGTCCGCACACTGGCTCCGGGCGAAGTTTTTCACACACCCATGGTGCAGAGAGCTTACGGCGTCAATCTACTCCTGTACGGGGACCCGGAGGAAAGCCTGCCGCTTCTCTCGCAAGTGCTCGAGACCGGCCGCCGCGGCAGACTCACCGGCACCACCGATTTCGCCTCGACCCTGGAATGGACGGCTACCAGCGAAATCGAGCTCGGGCACTACCGGCAGGCCGCTAATCTGCTCGACCAGGCCGCCGCCATTTATTCGAATCGCGGTTCGACGCCCTCCTCTGGCCAGTTGAACGACCTGATAATCGCCCGCGCCCGTTATCTGACGGCCACCGGCAAGCCCGCCGAAGCCCTTGCCGCTTTGAGGGATTTCCACGATACCCCCGAGCGTTCCGCGCCCCTCGCCACCTCCTGGCTGGACGTTTCGATCGCCCGCGCGAACGCCGCATTAGCCCAGGGGCAGCCCCAAGCCGCCCTTGACCAGGCCAGGGAAGTCCGGCTTCGGATCGATGGCAGCGGCGTCGCCCCCTACTTCGGACGTTGGGAGGCACCGGCCGCCCTGGATGAAGGGAGAGGCCTGCTAATGACCAACCGAGCCGCCGAGGCCTTGCCGCTCCTCCAGCGCGCTGCCCAGCTTGCTTCCGAGCTGTACGATCCCCAGCGCAGCCCCGCTCTCGCCGATTCCCAAATCGCTCTCGGTCTCTGCCTGCTCCAACTCGGCCGCCGCAACGAAGCCGGCGTCTGGCTTTCCCATGCCCAAGCCATCCACGCCACGCACAGGGAACTCGGCGAACAATATCGCAGGCCTCTCCGCGAACTGCAAACCCGGCTATTGCAGAGCCAGTGAAAGGATCATCCGCGCCTTTTGCCAGTCCCGCCGCACAGTCCTTTCGTTCACGCCCAGAGCCGCTGCCACGTCCTCGTCGGTAAGCCCCGCGAAGTAGCGCATCTCCACCACCTTCACCAGCCGCTCATCCACTTTTGCCAGCTCGTCCAGCGCGTCGCTCACCCGCAGGATCTCTTCTTCCGGCGACCGGATCGAGTCGGCCGCGCGAGTGTCCAGCGCGACGTGTTCCTGGCCGCCGCCCCTCCGCTCGGCATGCCGCTGCCGCACGAAATCCACCACGATCGACCGCATCACGTGCGCCGCGTACGCGAGAAACTGCGCGCGGTCCGCGATCTCCATCCGCCCTGCTCTCGCCACGCGCAGGTAGGTCTCGTGGACCAGCGACGTCGTGTCCAGCAGCGTGATCGGCTCGTTCTTTTGCAGCCGCGCGTGCGCCAGTTGTCGCAGTTCCCGGTACAGGAGCGCGAACAGCTCCTGGCTCGCCCCGTCCGCCGTATCGCCCATTTACAGACTATCATAGCCCGCGACCGCAACTTCCTCGGAGACTATGTCCGGATCCGTCTCCGGAATCCGTTTATCCTTTTGACGCCGAAGAGGCACATTTTTCGCGTATATAGACACTGTTTACATTTGGAGCAATCGCATGAAACTCAGTTACCTGTTGATCTTCCCGTTCCTCCTGGCTAATTTTGGCCTCGCGCAGAAGGACCCCGGTGTCCGCGGCGGATCTCCCGGAGCCGGCAACCCCATGCCCGGCCTCACCGCCAACGAACTGGCCCTGTTTTATGAAGGCAGACTCCGCACCGTCCAGCTCGAATCGGTGTGCGACACTTGCAGCGACGTTACCCTCGGCTCCAATACCGGCCAGAATCCGAATCTCGCCACCCTCACCAACTCCTCGGGCCTCGGCGCCCGCTTCAACGGCGACCAGTGCTCGGTTTGTCACCAGCAGCCGGCCATCGGCGGCTCCGGCGGCTTCCTTGTCCCCAACCCCCAAGACCCGCCGAGTAAGTACCGCAAGCCCGAGAACCCCATGTTCGACCTCATCCCCCACCGTAAGGGCGGCCAGAACAACGTCCCTTCCTTCATCACCCAGTACGGCCCCATCCGCGAAGTCCGCTTCCAACGGAAGCCCGACGGCACGCCCGATGGCGGTGTTCACGCGTTGTTCACCATTGTGGGCCGGTCTGATATCGGCTTTCCCGGCTGCACCGCCGCCGAGCTTCCTTCCACCGATTTTGAAACTCAGTATCGTGCCGGCAACCTCTCCTTCCGCATCCCGCTGCAGACCTTCGGCCTCGGCTTCATCGAAGCGATCCAGGATCTGACCATTCTCAATAACTCGGCCTCTACCGCCTCGCTGCGTGCCGCGCTCGGCATCGGCGGTATTCCCAATCGCAGCGGCAACGACGGCACCATCACCCGCTTCGGCTGGAAGGCGCAGAACAAGTCACTCGCCATCTTCGCCGGCGAGGCATATAACGTCGAAATGGGCGTCACCAACGACGTCTTTCCGAACGCGCGCGACGAAACGCCCCTCTGCAATCAAGGCGTAAACGAGCCCAACGACATCACCCGCACCGATACCACCGACGTCCGGAACCAGGCTTTCAACAACCCATTGCACATGATCGCCGACTGGCTGGAGTTCGCGATTTTCATGCGCGAGTTGGCGCCCCCGCAGCCTGTGCCTTTCACTGCGAGCGCGCAGCGCGGCCAGCAACTTTTTGGTACTGGCTCCGGCAACCCCGGCGTCGGCTGCTCTCTCTGTCACACCCCGATGATGATGACCGGCGCTCGCCACGAGACCCAGGCGCTGCAGAGCCAGCCGGCCAATCTCTATTCCGACCTCCTGATCCATCACATGGGCAGCGGCCTCGCTGACAACGTAACCCAGGGCCTGGCGCAAGGAGATATGTTCCGCACTACCCCACTCTGGGGCATTGGCCAGCGCATATTCTTCCTGCACGACGGCCGCACGAACGATTTGTTGCAGGCGATCCGGGCCCACGCCTCCGGTGGCTCTGACCAAGATTCCGACAGCCAGGATAGCGGCTATCCGCCGTCCGAAGCTAACGCCGTAATTAGGAAATTCAACGCCTTGTCGCCATCCGACAAACAGGCGATCCTCGACTTCCTTCGCTCGCTCTAGCGCCTTGGGGGGCGGGCTGGCCTGCCCCTCACTTCTTCGACGCCTTTGCCTTGCCCGCGCTGCTCAGCCGGTGCTCCGGGTCCCGTTTCATCGTCTTGATGAACTCCACGCGCCGGAACCGCTTTGCCGACCAGTCCTCGTCGATCGCCACCATCCGCACCACCTCGAACCCCTGCTTGCCCACGGCGGCCCATCCGTTGTCCCGGTTTAACTCGCATTTGTACTTCTTCGAGCTTCCCTTCGGATAGGCGAACCAGACCACGGCGTCGCCTCTGGCTTTGCCCCCGATCGCCTTCGCCAGGCTGTCGACTTCCTTCTGTTTGGTCACAAACGCCAGCCAGAAATTGATCTGCGGCTCGCTTTCCGCGCTGCGCTTCACCGTCACGCCGTTTAGCCCCGCCAGTTCCTTCTCGAAGCTCTCCGGCGCGTTTACCACCACGATGACTTTTTGGTCCTTCAGGTTGAGTTTGTCGAAAGTTGATGCCATAGCCTCCCGCCGCGTCTTGGATTCTATCTGATCCTGTTGTCCTGTTCCTTCCGCGCTGATTTTGAACACGTTCATTTTTTTCTTGACAGGAGGCTCTCTCCCCGCCTATTATCGAATTGAACGTGTTCAAAATATTGCGCTCGGAGGCGCAGACATGTACATCATTGCCTGTTACATCGCATATCTTGCCATCAGCCTTGCCGCGACCGTCTGGGTGGCCCGTACCCTGCACCAGAACGGCCGGTCGTTCCTGATCGATGCCTTTCACGGCAATCGCGAGCTCGCCGATTCCATCAACCACCTGCTGGTGGTCGGCTTCTACCTCATCAACATCGGATACGTCACCCTGGCCCTCCACACGCCCGCCGAGGTGACCACCACCCGCGGCGCCATCGAGCTCGTCTGCGACAAGATCGGCGTCGTCCTGATCGTTCTCGGCATCATGCACTTCTTCAACTTGTTCGTATTCAACCGCCTCCGGCGGCGCGGCCAGGCCGATTTCCACCCGCCCTTTCCGCCCGATGCGCGAATTTCTATGCAACCGGGGTTATAAATGCCGGCCGTCACCAGCATGGCCGTCGTGTATGACGCCGCTTGCGGTCTCTGCACCCGTCTCAAATCCTGGATCGCCGGGCAGGTGCCGCTCGTGAGAGTGCGCTTCATCGCATCCGGCTCGCCCGAAGCGCGCCAATCGTTTCCGCAGCTTCCCCCCGGCGAACTGGCCGTAGTGGCCGACACCGGCGAAGTCTGGTTGGGGAATCAAGCCTGGATTGTTTGCCTCTGGGCGCTGCGCGACTACCGTGACTTGGCTTTTCGCTTGACCAGCCCCTTGCTGTTGCTGATGGCCCGCGAAGCCTTCGCCGTGCTCTCCGCCAACCGCGCCGCGCTTTCCGATATGCTGAACCTCCACAGCGAGCGCGAACTCGAGCAACAGCTCAGGAAGGTGGTTGTCCCGAAATGCCAGACCGGCCCGAGCTGAAGAGCGGTTCCAAGAGCGAAGAGACCCGCGAGCGGATTCTCACCGCCGCCCTCGCGCTGTTCCATGAGCGCGGCTTCGACGCCGCCACCATGCGCGACATCGCCGAAAAATCCGGTGTTGCCACCGGCGCAGCGTATTACTACTTCTCTTCGAAGGACGCGATTGTCCTCGCCTTCTACGAGCGCGCCGCCGCGGAAACAGCCCCGCGGATCGGCCGGATCCTGGAAAGCACACCGGATCTCAGAAAGCGCCTGGCCGGTATCCTCGAAGTGAAGCTCGGTTACTTCGGCCCCAGCCGGCGTCTGCTCACCACGCTCGCCGCGCACGTGGACCCAGGCCATCCCGTGTCTCCGTTCAGTGAAGCCACTCGCTCTATCCGCGAACAGGACATTGACTGCTTCCGCCGCGCTGTCGATGGCAGCCGCCAGCACATCGCAGACGACATTGCGGAGCATCTGCCCCGGCTGCTGTGGATGTATCAAATGGCTCTTATCCTTTATTGGATCCACGATCGCTCTCCCGGACAGAAGAAAACCGCCGCCTTGGTGGAGGGAACCCTGCGCCTCGTCGTGAAGCTGATTCAGCTGTCGGGCCTTCCGCTCATGCGCCCGTTCCGCCGCCAGGTGGTGGAACTCTGCCGGACAGCCTGGGAATAACGGCCCAGTTGAATCCTCTCCACGAATCTGCCATCCATATAGACATCATGGCCAATGAGAAAAAGGTCGCCCTCATTACGGGCGCAAATAAGGGACTGGGCTTCGAAATGGCGCGGCAGTTGGGACAGGCGGGCGTCACCGTCGTGCTGGCCGCGCGCGATCCGCAGAAGGGCGAAGCCGCGGCCGCTAAACTTCGCGGCGAAGGCCTCGATGCGCACTTCCTCAAACTCGACGTCACCGAGAAAGCCGGTTACGCCGCCGCTGCCGCCTTCCTATCGCAAAAATTTGGCCGCCTCGATATCCTCATCAACAATGCCGGTATCAACGCGGAGGGCATGAATGGTGGAAAAGCCAGCGCCGCGAACGGCGATGCGCTCCACCAGACCTTCGAGACCAACTTCTTCGCCCCCATCGCGCTGACCCAAACGCTCCTGCCCCTCCTCCGGAAGAGCAGCGCCGCGCGCATCGTCAATATGTCGAGCATCCTCGGCTCCCAGACGCTGCATGCTGACCCCAACAGCCCGATCTACAATTTCAAGTCGCTCTCCTACGACGCGTCGAAAGCCGCTCTGAACTCCTTCACCATCCACCTGGCCCATGAGTTGAAGGACACCAAGATCAAGGTGAATTCCGCGCATCCCGGTTGGGTCAAAACCGATATGGGCACCGACGCCGCTCCCATGGAAATTCCCGAAGGCGCCAAGACCGGCGTGGCCCTCGCGTTGTTGGACGACAACGGCCCGACCGGTGGCTTCTTCCACTTGGGCAAACCGCTCCCCTGGTAAACGAGGCTGCGCGCCACCCTTCTATTGCAGTCGCACTCCGCAAAGCGGTAAAAGCAGCGCTAGTGTGACCACCCCGCTCAGCGCCAGCATCGCGTGACACACCTTCAGCGCTCTTGCCTGCCCGAGCGCGCCTGCCAGCGTCCCCCGCGCGGCGACCGCGGCGTGAACGCCGAACGCCAGTACCGCCAGCGAATAATACGGCAAGAAGCTCGGCGATCGTGAGTTGCTGAGCAGCCCGCCCGGCCCGCCGGTCGCCCATGCGAATGTAGTGTCGATATGCTGCAGGCGCCCCGAAAACACGCCTGTCAAGTGCGAGAGGAAGAACATCCCCAGAAACGATCCCGCCAGCATCTGCAGGTTGCGCAGCCCGTTCGCGCGCTGCAGCCGCACCCGCGAGACAATCACCCAGCCCGAACACACCTGTGCCAACGCCGCGGCCACTACCAGTGCCTCGATCGCCGGCTGCCGGTACACTTCGCGCAGCGCATTCTGCACCGTTACGTGCGTCTGGAGGCTCTCGACTGCCGCCAGATGATTGCCGACGTGCGCCACACCAAAGAGAACTAGCAGTACGGCGGAGATCCGGTGCGCCTGCTGCCAGACTTGGTGCCGCGCCAAATCGTTTTTGGGCGGCGCCAGCCACTGCGCCGCTGCCAGCCCCGCCAGCGCGAAATACCAGAATGCGCTCTGATAACCGCGCAGCTGGACCCAGCCCAGGATCACTCCCGACAGCACGAACCACGGCGCTGCGATGGCTGCAAAAACCGCCTCCCGCGCCACCTGCGGATGCTCGCGCCGGTTCAATTTCACGCGGTCGGCAGCGCCGAGCGCAAACCAGGCCGCCACCGGCGCGCTAATCGACCACCCGTACGAGAGGAGCACGCCGGCCACCCCCCAAGCCTGGCCCGAAGTCGCCAGCCCCGCGCTCGCGGAAAGCAGTGCCGGGACGAACGGATAACTCAGCAGCCCCGCCCATAGCAAGCCTCGGTACGAATTGACTGCTCGTGAAGACAGATCCGCCGCGGACGGGACGGCATCCATGGTCTGTGTTGCCACGGCTCCCAGCATACTCCAATCCTCTGTCCGGGTCCTTCCCTTAGGTTGATGCTCCGATCCGCTTGTGACAAGATGTCTCTTACCACTCCGCCGTAAGGCGGCATCCTTTGGAGGACTCATGCGGAATCAGTTTCTGAAAGCACTCGCCGGTTGCGCGCTCGCGCTCTTCGCTCTCGCGTCCCTCGCCGGGGCCCAGGCGCCGCCGCCCGCCATCCCGGCCGGCACGCCCGTCAGCCCCGTTGTCGAACACGCGACCTTTGTCTCCATCCCACTCGAGATCATGGTCAACAAGCCCGCCGAGGAAGTCTGGAAGCGCGTTGGCAAGTTCTGCGATATCGGCGAGTGGTTTCGCATCCCCTGCACCATCACTGCTGGTAAGGATGGCGAATTTGGCGCCGTACGCTCCGTCGCTAACGAGGTTCTCGTGGGCAAGACTGAGCTGTCTTACACCTACACTCAGCCCGTCCGCGCCGGCCGCCCTTACAACCTCTATCACGGTACCCTCGAGGCGCGCCCCGTGACCGCCACCACTTCCAAGCTTGTCTACACGCTGATGTTTGATAATTCAATGCTCGCCGACGACGCCGCCCGCGAAAAAGACATTCAGCAAAAGACCGCGCAGTTCAACACCGCCCTGCAGAATATGAAGATTCTGGCGGAAGGCGGCACTCTGCCGCCCGCTCCGCCGCGCGCCGGCCGCGGCAATTGAGTCTTCCTCGAACCGCTCGAAGAGTAAAATAAGCGAAGGGAAAACTATGCGAATGATGTGCGTTCCGATACTCGCGTTGTGCGCGCTCGCTTCGGTGCTCCAGGCTCAGGACGATTCCCGCGCCGTGGCCGGCGGCGGTATCTCCGTTCCCGGCTGGACCGGTAAAATCGACGCCAACGAGGAACGCGCCGGCCGCACTCTCAACGATGCCAAACTCTCGCAGGAGGCCGGCATTCTCCACGTCACTACCGGCCCCGCCCTCGCGTATTGGAATCCCGCCAACAAGGCCGCCGGCGATTACACAGTCAAAGCCACCTTCACCGAACCCAAGTACATGAACCTCAACAACCACCCCCACCCCTATGGCCTCTTCATCGGGGGCAACGATTTAGGCACCGCCGGCCAAACGTACCTTTACTGCGCGGCTTACGGGAACGGCCGATTCATCGTGCGTGGCTTCGGCCCCGGTTCGTTTCAGTTGAACGGCTTCGTCGGCGAAGCCAACGCCGCGGTCCACAAGGCTCCCGGTGTCGGCCAGCCCGTCACTCAGGAGATCGCGCTTTCGGTGAAAGGCGAGCAGGTCTCCTGCTCCATCAACGGAGCGGTTGTTGCCACGTACCCCAAGTCCGCGCTGGTCACTGGCGGCAAGCTCAAATCCACAGACGGCGTCTATGGCGTCCGCTTCGCCCATAACACCGAAGCCACCGTCGCCGGCTTGAGCCTCTCGAAAAATTAGTCGCGATCGCCCCGGTCCGACAGGCAGGCTTAGTGGCAGATTTCAGCCCCACGCGTTAGCGCGGGGGTCTCCCTTTCTATGTAACCAGTTCCACCTTCGCTCCCACTGCGCAGCCCGTAATTCGCGCCGCGGAATCCTGATTCACGGACACCTCCAGATACCCGGAGCTGCCGGCGATGACGAACAATTCGCCGGGCGCGCTCTCGGCATAATTCCGAGACAGCCGTATCACGCGATGCGCGCCAAGCACGAGTGAAAACGCACCATCGGCTAGCGCCGGAAAGTCGTTTGCACAAAAGTTGGTGATGAGGTTTCCGAAGCAGTCGGCATGCACCACGCAGCCGGTCCACCCGCGCGCGCCGGTGCGCACCGGCTTGGCGAACTCCAGCTGGATATAGTCGCGCAGCGGCTTTCCCATTCGCGCCGCGCTTACGCCCGCCGCCAGATGCGCCGCCACTGGCGCGAAGATGTCGCGGCCATGAAAGGTCTGGCTCACCGGCTGGCGAAAGTAGCGCGGGTTCGTAAGACCGCGCACTCTGTGTCTTTCGCTGGCATAGATTATCGACAGCACGCCGTTATCCGGCGCGACGAAAAACTGGCCCGCGGCCTCCGCCACCACGGCGCGCCGCGCGCTGCCAACCCCCGGGTCGACCACCACCACGTGCACCGTCTTCTTCGGAAAACACCGGTACCCCTGCGCCACCAGATACGCCCCTTCGGGAATCGCGAACGGCGTCACCCCGTGACTGATATCGACAATCTGCGCTTGTGGGCAGATCCCCAGAATCACGCCTTTCATCGCGCCGACAAAGTGGTCGGAGAGCCCGAAATCCGTGGTCAGAGTGACGATTGGCCGGGGCATGTAACAACGAGCGTAGCATTTCACTCGCCCGCCAGGCCGCTGTTAAAATGAATCTAAGTGCTCCGCGCGTATTTCGATTACAACGCCACCACGCCCATCGCCCCCGAGGTGCGGCAGGCCGTGGTGTCTTGTCTCGATGAGACCTACGGAAACGCGTCCAGCATTCACCACTTTGGCCAGGCGGCCAAGCAGCGCCTGGAAATGGCCCGGCGGCAACTGGCGGCGCTGATCAACGCCAAGCCAACCGAAATCGTGTTCACAGGCGGCGGTACCGAGGCCGATAACATGGCGATCCTCGGCGTGGTGCGCGCGGCCGCGGGCCCACGCAAGCATGTGATCACTACCGCCATCGAGCACCCGGCGGTGCTCGCGCCGTGCGGACAGCTCGAGCGCGAAGGAGTCGCGATCTCCCGGCTGCCGGTTGGCTCCAGCGGCGTCGTGGATCCGGATGACGTCTTGCGCGCCTTGCGGCCCGAGACGGTGCTGGTCTCGGTCATGCACGCCAATAACGAGATCGGCGCCATTCAGCCGGTCGCCGAGATTGCCGCGCAGTCCAATGTGCCGCTGCATGTGGACGGCGTCCAGGCACTGGGCAAGATTCCTGTGGACGTCGCCGCTCTGGGCGTGGACCTGTACAGCGTCAGCGCGCACAAACTGTATGCGCCGAAGGGCGTGGGTGCGCTCTACGTGCGCAAAGGCGCCAGGCTCGCGCCGCTCTCGTTTGGCGGGCATCATGAGCGCGATCGCCGTCCCGGCACTGAAAACGTCCCCGGCATCGCCGGCTTCGGCGCCGCTGCGGAGGCGGCTTCCCGCAATCTTTCCGAAGAGGCGGTCAATATTTCCGCGCTGCGCGATCGCCTCGAAGGCGCCATCCTCGACCGCATTCCCGAAACCGGTGTCAACGGCTCGCGCGCCTCGCGTACCCCGAACACCACCAACATCTACTTTGACGGCATCGATGGCGAAGCTCTGGTCATCGCGCTTGACCTGCGCGGTTTCGCCGTCTCCACCGGCTCCGCGTGCTCGAGTGGCGCGGTGACGCCGTCGCACGTTCTGACCGCGATTGGACTTTCGGCGGAGCGGGCGCGCGCCAGCATTCGCTTTTCGCTCGGCCGCTTCACCACCGCCACCGAGGTCGACGCTCTCATCGAAGCGATTGGAGCTTCCGTAGCACACTTGCGCCGGATTTCCGTGCATGCCTGAGGCGCCCATTGCCGTCGCCATGAGCGGCGGCGTCGACAGCTCCACCGTGGCCGCGCTCCTTGTGCGCCAAGGCCGCCAGGTCGTAGGTCTCACTATGCAGCTCTGGAATCAGCGGCGTCTCCCAGAGCTGTCGAACGATGGAATGACGCCCTCCGGGCACGGCCGCTGCTGCTCGCTCGACGACGTCTACGACGCCCGCCGCGTCGCCGAGCAGATCGGCATTCCCTATTACGTCGTCAATTTCGAGGAGCAGTTCGAAAAGCAGGTCATCGAGCCGTTCGTCGCGGAATACTTGGCTGGCCGCACGCCCGTTCCCTGTACGCTCTGCAATAACTACATCAAGTTCGATCGCTTTCTGGAACTCGCCGACGCCGTCGGCGCGCAGCAGATCGCCACCGGCCATTACGCGCGTGTGCGCTACGACGAAGCGTCCAGCCGCTATCAGTTGCTGCGTCCCGCCGACGAAACTAAGGACCAGACTTACTTTCTGTTCGGCCTCACGCAGGCGCAGCTCGCCCGCACCCTGTTTCCGCTGGGCGCCATGACGAAGACTGAAGTGCGCGAGCTGGCCCGTTCGATGCATCTCTCCGTCGCCGCCAAGAACGACAGCCAGGAAATCTGCTTTGTGCCCAACGGCGACTACGCGGCGTTTCTGACCGCTTGGTTGAAGGAGAGCGGTGGCCCGCCGCCTCCCGAGCGCGGCCCGATCGTCACGACCAACGGCCGCACGCTGGGCGAGCACGAAGGCGTGCATCATTTCACGGTAGGCCAGCGGCGCGGCCTGGGCGTCGCCACCGGCGAACCGCTCTACGTCATCGCGACGCATCCGGAGACGCGGCAAGTGGTGGTCGGCACGAACGATGAACTGCTCCGCCCCGGCTTTCACGCCATCGACGTCAATTGGATCTCGATCGCCGGGATCGACGGTCCCACCCGCGCCCAAGTCAAGATCCGCAATAAGCACGCCGCCGCGCCGGCTACGCTGCTCCCCACCGGTGAACCCGCGCGCGTCGAGGTTGTCTTTGAGGAACCGCAGCGTGCCGTGACGCCCGGCCAAGGCGCGGTCTTCTATGACGGCGATCTCGTCCTGGGCGGCGGCTGGATCGAATGATCGCATGCGCCGCCGCTCGGGGGTTCGCAACGCCATCGAATTCGTGCTTGCGTTGGCGGTTCTGAAATCCCTCGAGTGGACGCCACGCCTGCTGGCTGAGAGCCTCGCGCGCGGCTATACCAGGATGCTCGATCTCGCCCTCCCGCGCCTGCGGCGCGTGGCTCAGCGCAATTTGTCAATGGCCCTGCCGGAATTGAGCGAAGCCCGCCGCCGCGAAATCACCGATGGCGTGTTCCATTCGATCGCGCGCCTCCTGGTGGCATTCGCCAAATTCCCGTCAATCCGCCGCGAGAATCTCGACCGCTGGATCCGCTTCGAAGGCTACGAGCACGTCAAGGCTGCGCACGCGGCTGGCCGCGGCGTGCTGTTCGCCACCGCGCACCTCGGCAACTGGGAATTGAGCGCCTATGCGCATGCTTTGTATTCTTCCCCGATGAATGTGGTTGCCCGGCCGCTCGACAATCCGTGGGTCGATCGCCTCGTTGAAAACCGGCGGGCGCTTTCGGGCAACCGCATCGTCCTGAAGAAGAATTTCGCCCGCGTCATCCTCAAAGCGCTGGACGCCAACGAAGCGGTCGGCATCCTGGTCGATCAAAACGCGGCGCTCGACTCGGGCGTATTCGTCGATTTTTTCGGGATCCCGGCTTCGGCAAACACCGGTTTTGTCAAACTCGCCGCACACAGCGGCGCGGCCGTCGTCCCAGGCTTCGCGCTGTGGTCCGCCGCCGAGCGGTGCTACGTGCTCCGCTTCTATCCGCCGGTTCTGATGAGCGGAGACGCCGCGCGCGACACCGCCGCCGTGCAGGCCCAGCTGGAAGCCGTAATCCGCGCGTACCCCGATCAGTGGCTCTGGATTCACCGCCGTTGGAAAACACGGCCCCCGGGCGCACCTTCGCTCTACGAAAGGACTCCTGTCTAAATCGGGTAAGAAAGATTGCGGGCCGCGCTTGCGCCCCGCGCGGCCGCCTGGAAGAATAATGCTTTCGCATGCGCATCCGTGTGTTGGGAATCGTACTGGCCGGCGGGAAAGGGACCCGGCTCTATCCGCTCACCAAGGAACGCGCCAAGCCCGCCGTTCCCTTCGGCGGCAAGTATCGCATCATCGACTTTGTCCTCAGCAACTTCATCAACTCCGGCATCTATTCGGTGTATGTGCTTACCCAGTTCCGCAGCCAATCGTTGCTGCAGCACCTGAATGAAGGCTGGCAGTTCACGGGCCTGCTGAAAAATCACTTCGTGATTCCGGTGCCGGCCCAGATGCGCGCCGGCGAAACCTGGTATCAGGGCACCGCCGACGCCATCTATCAGAACATCAACCTGGTCGAGCAGACCGATCCGCGCGTGGTGGCGATCTTTGGAGCCGATCACATCTACCGCATGAACATCACCAGCATGATCGAGGCGCATATTCATACCAATGCCGAAGTCACCGTGGCCGCGATCCCGGTGCCGCGCACACAGTCGAGCGAATTCGGCGTCATCGAGACGGCCCCCGACGGCCGTATTCTGGCCTTCCACGAAAAAAACCCGGACGCGCCCTCGATCTCAGGAAGCCCGGACTTGGTGTACGCCTCCATGGGTAACTACATTTTTTCGACTCGGACACTGCTGCGACTGCTGCACGACGACGCGGCGGCCCCCGGTACTCACCACGATTTCGGGCACGATATTCTTCCTAAGCTCGCCGGCAAAATGGAGATCTACGCCTACGATTTTCAGGCCAATCGCATTCCCGGCGAGGCGGCCGATGGCGTGCCCTACTGGCGCGACGTCGGCACCATCGACGCCTACTACGAAGCCAATATGGACCTTCGGTCGGTGAGCCCCGCCTTGAACCTCTATAACCGCCAGTGGCCGGTGCGCACCACCAGCTATCCCGACCCGCCCGCCAAGTTTACCTTCGATGACGAGGACCGGCGCGGGCAGGCCATCGATTCCATCGTCTCCGGCGGCACCATTCTCTCGGGCGGCTTCGTGCGAAACTCGGTGTTGGGCCGCGGCGTGCGCGTCCATGCCGGCGCCGTGGTGGAGGACTCCATTATTTTCGACAGCTGCGACATCGGCCGCCGCGCCCGCGTCCGTCGCGCCATTCTCGACAAGAACGTCCGCGTGCCGCAGGACGCCTCGATCGGCTGCGACCTCGAGCGCGACCGCCGCTACCACCACGTTACCGAGAGCGGCATCGTCGTCGTGGAAGGAAACTCCTCGGCGGTCGATATCACCGAGCTGACCGTTTAGGTGGAACCCGTCGCGTGGAACAGCAAATACTGGCGTGGATCACGCAGTATGGCTACGCGGCGATCTTCGTTCTCCTCATCTTCGGCATCGTCGGCCTGCCGGTGCCCGACGAGACCCTGCTCACCTTCAGCGGCTACCTGATCTATCGCGGCAATTTCGTCCTGCCGCTGACGTTCGCGTCGGCGGCCTTGGGCAGCGCCTGCGGCATGACCATCAGCTATTTGCTCGGCCGCATTTTCGGCCTCAAGGTGCTGCACCGCTACGGCAGGTATCTCCACCTCTCCGAAGAGCGCCTCGCGCGCGCGCATGCTTGGTTTGAGCGCATCGGCCACTGGGCGCTCACTTTCGGCTATTTCATCCCCGGCGTGCGCCACCTGACCGCCTACGCCGCCGGCATGAGCGAAGTGGCGCCCCACCAGTTCGCGGTCTTCGCCTATTCCGGAACCATTCTGTGGGTGACCACCTTCCTCAGCCTCGGCTATTTTCTCGGCGACCGCTGGGAAGCCGTCGAGAAGAACATTCATCACTACCTGGTGATCGGCAGCATCGCGCTCGGCGTTCTGGTGGCGGCGTATCTGGTCTGGAGGAAATGGTTCCGCCGCAAGTGATCGGGAGGGAGTTTACAAACTGCGAGAATTTCTTTATCCGATTCCAATTCCGCCACTTACAGCGAAATTCGCTCTTCTCGAAGCGCGTTTCTTGGCACCTGCGCGGGATAATGGAGGCGTGGGAGAAGTTCGGTCGCAGACAGGAATCACCCCGGTCGCAATAGCGGATCGGAGAGGTTCGGAACGATCGTTCCGAACCTCTGGAGCTAACCCGTTTGTTTCGAATAGACCTGTCCCGGATCCCGGAACGATCGTTCCGAAAACGGGCGCGTTGGCGCTTGCGAGGGATCACTGTTACATATGAAGCCCCTCCTCGCCGCCCTGCTGCTGGCTGCGTCACTCCACGCCGCTGACGTCAACACATTTTCCATCGTCGCCTACGATGCCGCGGCCGCCGATTGGGGCGTGGCCGTGGCTTCGCGATATTTCTCTGTCGGTGCCGTCGTGCCGTGGGCGGAAGCCGGCGTGGGCGCCATCGCCACGCAGGCCGATGTCAATGTGGGTTATGGGCCACGCGGCCTCGAACTGCTCCGGCAGGGTCTCTCCGCGCAAGCGGTTCTGGACAAGCTGCGCGCCGAAGACCAATTCCCCGGCAAAGAAGGCCGCCAGGTCGCCATCATCGACCGCAATGGCACCATCGCGGCGTTCACGGGCCCGAGCGCTCCCGCATGGGCCGGCGGACGCCAGGGCAAGACTTGGTCGGCGCAAGGCAACATTCTCGTCGGGCCGCAGGTTGTGGAAGCGATGGGCCAGGCGTTCGAATCGACGAACGGCGAACTTGCGGAAAAACTATACGCCGCTCTGAAAGCTGGCGATGACGCCGGCGGCGATTCGCGCGGCAAGCAATCTGCCTCCATGCTGGTGGTGCGCAAGGGAGGCGGGCGCAATACGAATAACGACCGCTACCTGTATCTCAACGTCGACGACAACCCGCAGCCTCTTCCCGAGTTGCGCCGCTTGCTGAACATCAATCTCGGTCTTCTGTACCAGCAGAGAGCCGGAGTCCTGAGCCGCGGCGCCAAACCGCGCGAGGCCCGCGACGCCGCCCGCAAAGTGACGCAATACATGCCGAACGCCGCGGCGTATGCCACCCTAGGCGCGCTTGATTACCAACTGAACGAGAAAGCCGCCGCTCTCGCCGATCTCCGCCAGGCTCTGCAGCTGGATCCGAATCTGCGCCGCCAGATCGAGACCGCGCCGAACGATACAAGCTTACGGCCAATTGCGGAAGACAAGGAATTCCTGCGCCAGCTGTTCGCTAACCCTTCCGCTCGGTGACGGAAACGTCCTCTCTGTCCCGAGGTTTTGCGTGCGTGATCATCAGCGCGGTCGCGATCACTACCAGGCAGCCGATCGGGTTGTACCAGAGGAAGGAAATTCGGGTGAGGAAAAACGCCGCGAAGATCACGGCTTCGCCTGCCAGCATCCCGAAGAATGCCGCCGTGCCGCCGACGCGGCGGAAAAAGAACGCCAGCACGAACACGCCGAGCAGCGAACCGTAAAACAACGAGCCTACCCGGTTCACCGCCACGATCAGCGAGCCCAGCGTACGGCCCCAGCCCGCGAACAGGATGGCGTAGGCGCCCCAGAAAATCGTCGCCCAGCGCGAGGCCATCAGGTAGTGATGGTCACTTCCATTGCGGTGGAAGTGTCGGCGGTACAGATCGACCATCGTCACCGTCGCCAGCGAGTTGATTTCGCCGGCGCTCGCCGACATGGTGGCGGCGAAGATCACGGCGATGATCAAGCCCACCAGCCCGACGGGCAGGTACTTGGTCACGAAAGAAAGAAAAATGTAATTGGTGTCGCTGAATCCTGCCTCGCCGCCGGTTTGCGAGACCAGAGCGGCGGCCTGCTGGCGCGCGCCATCCATGTCGCGCTGTGCCACCCGGTACGCCTCGACCTGCCGGCCTTCCTCGGCCTGGTTACGCGCGTGATGCGATTCGACCAGACGCTGGGCGGCTTGCTGCCGCCGGTTATACGCCTGCGCATACTGCTGCGCGACTGGGCGGTACGCGGCGGCATCCTGAATGCGGTCCAGCTCCGACTGCTGGAATAGAACCGGAGGCTGCACGAACAAATAAAACACGAACACCATCGCGCCGATGAAGAGGATGAAGAACTGCATCGGGATCTTCGCGACTGCGTTGAAGATCAGGCTGAGCCGGCTTTGCGCCACCGACTTGCCCGTCAGGTAGCGCTGCACTTGCGATTGATCGCAGCCGAAATATGACAGGAATAGAAACGTGCCGCCCATCAGGCCGCTCCAGAGCGTAAACTGGTCGTTCCAATCGAAATCGGTGGTGACCGCGTTGAGCCGGCCGGCCATGCCGGCAAGATACAGCGCGTCGCGAAACGAAACCGAGCTCGGCAGCAGGTGAATGAGGGTCACCAGCGCAATCACCAGGCCGATGAAAATGATGATCATTTGCTGTACGTCGGACCACGTCACGGCTTTGACGCCGCCCAGCGTTGTGTACGTGATGACCGTCACGCCCATCAGAAAGATGGTGGCGCGCTCCGGCCAGCCCAGAATCACCGATAGCACGATCGCCGGCGCGTACAGCGTCAATCCCGCCGAGAGCCCGCGCTGGCACAGAAAAATCAGGCTCGCCAGACCGCGGGTCTTGGCATCGAAGCGCTGCTCGAGATATTCGTACGCCGTAAACACTTTGGAGCGGTGAAACACCGGCACCACCGTGGCGCACAGAATCACCATCGCGATCGGCAACCCGAAGTAAAACTGCACGAAGCGCATGCCGTCCACGTAGGCTTGCCCGGTGGTGGAAATAAATGTAACGGCGCTTGCCTGGGTGGCCATGATGGAAAGCGCCATCGCGTACCACGGCATAGTCTTGCCGGCGAGCAGGAACCGGTCTACCGTGTCGCTGCCGCGGCTGCGATACAACCCATAGCCGACGATGACGGTCAGAGTGGCGAACAGGACTACCCAGTCCAGCGTCGTCATTCGAGAGCCCGCGTGAACCCGTAGCACGCCGCGATGATCAAAACGAGATATACGAGTACAGCCGCATAGACGCGCGGCCACGAGCCAAGGAACGGCGGCGGCTCATCGCGCACCTCGCGAGGGTCCGGCATGACCGGAGTGTATCACGCGACAGCGTACGGCCCTGCCGGGAGCAACCCAGCTACTCGAGCGGGATTTCGAAATAGAACAATTCCTGTCCGCTGGCAGCGTCGGCGAGGCCGCTGAGATAGAGCGTGGCGCCACGCTGCAGGCCGGTCTGGAAATAGAAGAAGCCGCTGGCGGTCTGGCCGGCCGGTAACATTTTGGCGGAGAAGGCGCGGCCTTCGATTTCCCAGGCGTTGAGCGGGTTCTTCTTGTCGCGGCCGATCTTCCCGATACCCGGCGGGCCGCCTTGCACAATCTTCGGGCGGTCGGGGCCGCGCAGGTAACGCACTTCACCGGCGGGCGTGGCTTCCACCTTTGCGCCCTGCGGCCCGGTGTAGACGGCTTGGATTCGGTCGAGTCGAATCGACTGATTGCCGTCGTTCTGGACCACCACCAACACCGGCAGAATGCCATACTCATAAGGATTCAGTTTGCCGAACGCGGTTTGCACTTTTTCGCCCGAAACATACGGATCGGCGGCGATGGTGACTTTGTCGTTGGTCTGGCGATGCGGATAGCGCACCGCCGCATCGGGGCGGAAGACGGCGGGTTCCTTGTCGGCCGCATAGGCCGCCGCTATACTCAGGAAAAGAACCAAACGTTTGAAAAGAAAAGGCATCTATCTCCTCTACCGGGTTCTTCAGGCGTTTGGGCTGCCGTGGCTGCTATTGTATTTGCTTTTGCGCGGCGTGGCCAACCGGGGATACTGGCGGTCCCTGCCGCAGCGCTTCGGTTTCCTCTCGCACACATTTAGACAGACCGGCCCGGGCGCCATCTGGTTGCATGCAGTTTCGGTCGGGGAAGTGCTTTCGTGCATGGAATTCCTGCGGGCGCTGGCGCGGGAGTTTCCGCGCACGCGGCTGTTCGTATCGACTTCCACCTTGGCGGGACAGGCCTTGGCGCGGGAACGGCTGGCGGGACTGGTGCACGGCGTGTTTTACGCGCCCGTGGATGCGGTGTGGGCGGTGCGGCGGACGCTTCGGGCGGTCCGGCCGTCTCTGGTGATCATCGCCGAGACCGAGATCTGGCCCAACGTGTTTCGCGAGGTGAAGCGAAACGGGGCCGCGCTCGCGATTGTGAATGCCCGCATCTCCGACCGCGCCCTGCCGCGCTACCGGAAGCTGCGCTGGTTCTTTCGCATGGTGCTGCCGCAGGCCGATGCGGTGCTCGCGCAAAGCGAAGAGATTCGCGGGCGCTTCGTGATGCTGGGCGTGCCGGCTGAGCGCGTCACGGTAAGCGGAAATTTCAAATACGATTTCGAGGCGCGCCCGGCCCCGCCGGAATCGCCGGTGCGAACGCTGCTGGACCGTGTGCGGCCGGCGCGAGTGTGGATTGCCGCGAGCACCATGCCGCCGCTGGCCGCGGGCGACACGGATGAAGACGATGCGGTGATCGCGGCGTTCGGCGCGCTGGCGGCGCGGCATCACGGGCTGCTGCTGATTCTGGTGCCCCGGCGTCCGGAGCGGTTCGACGCGGCGGCGCAGAAACTGGAGGCGGCCGGCATCCGCTATCTCCGCCGCTCGCGTCTGCGGCCGGAGGATGTGATCGAGTTGCCGGGAGTCCTGCTGTTGGATTCGATCGGCGAGTTAAGCGGGATTTTCGCGCTCGCCGATCTGGTGTTCATGGGCGGAACGCTGGCGTCGCGCGGCGGCCACAACGTGCTGGAGCCGGCGCTGTTCGGCAAGCCGGTGATCTGCGGCCCGCACATGGAAAATTTTCAGGCGATCGCGGACGAGTTTCGCGCGGCGCAGGCGTTTGTGGAAATCGGCAATGCTACACAGCTGAGCCCGGCCGTCGAGGGCCTCCTCGCGGATCCGAGCCGCGCCGAGGAATTCGGCCGGCGCGCGCGGGCTTGCGCGGAAGGGCGGCGTGGCGCGACGGCGCGGGCGGTGGCGGCGGCGCGCGAGTTGTACGACTCTCATCTGCCGCGCTACCGTCCGGCGCAGCCCTGGTATGCGATGGAGTGGGTGCCGGCGCAGTTCTGGACGTGGGGCGCGCGGCGCCGCGCGGCCGCCACACCGCAGAGACTCCCGGCGCCGGTGATCAGCGTCGGCAATCTCACCATGGGAGGGACGGGCAAGACGCCGTGCGTGCTGCGGCTGGCGGAATTGCTGCGCGAGCGCGGGCACAAGCCGGGGATTTTAACGCGCGGGTACGGGCGGGCGTCACTGGAGAAGGAGTTGATTCTGGCGCCCGGCGCCAACGTACCCGCCGACCGTACCGGCGACGAGCCGCAATTGTTCGTGCGCTCGGGGCTGGCGCCGGTGGGCATCGGGCGCGACCGGTTCGCCGCGGGCAAGGCGCTGCTCCGCCAGTTCGGCGCGGATGTACTCCTGCTGGATGACGGCTTCCAGCACCGGCGGCTGGCGCGCGACCTCGACGTCGTTCTGCTCGACGCGCTCAATCCGTTCGGCGGCGGCGCGGTGTTTCCGATTGGACGGCTGCGCGAGCCGCTCCCTGCGCTGGCGCGTGCGCAGGTGATTCTGATCACGCGGACCGAGTTCAGCGATCTGGGATGCGCGATCGAGCGGGAAGCGCGGCACTGGAATCCGAATGCCGTCGTGTTCCGCGCGCAGCTGCAGCCCGAGGCGTGGGTGGAGCACCGCACAGGCCGCCGGTTTCCGCTCACGGAAGCGCCATTCGACCGGATGGGAGGCTTTTGCGGGCTGGGCAATCCGCAGGCGTTCCGGCGTACGCTCGAGCGGCAGGCAGCGCGTTTGGTGGACTGGCTGGAATTCTCTGACCATCATCGCTATCGTCCGCACGAACTCCGGCACCTCGCAGCGCAGTTTCAACACAAGGGCGCGACCGCGCTGGTCACCACGCAAAAAGATGTCATCAACCTCTGTGAAGGTAGCGATGATCTGCTCGCCCCACTGCCGCTCTACTGGCTGGCGGCGACGATGGTCGTGGAAAACGAGCGCGAGTTTTTGCGGGAAATCGAGCGGCGGCTGCAAAGACACTAAGGCCGCTCGAGTCGAGGATGCCTCCGGCCGCGCAGCGAGAGTTATGCGCTTGTCGCGGCAGCCGTGAGCAATTTCGTGTAGATGGTGACGCCGTCCGGACGATGCACGAATTCCCGCATCTGTCCCTCGTCGAACATCAGGCTCATGTATCCCTGTGGCCCGTAGCCCTGGGGATCCGCGGTGACGTAGGGATTGGGGCCGTCGAGGATACTGCCGCCTGGCACGTCGGGGTTGTCGTCATCGTGTTCCAGTTTCTTCCATTCCAGAACCTGCGATGGCTGGCCCAAATGATCCCGGTAATACGGAAAGCCGCCATGCCCCACGCACCTGCCCCAAACACCCCACTTGGGATGCTGATCATAGAGAACGCAACGATGTTCGTGACCCCAATACCAGGCGAAGATCTGCCGCCCATTGAGGAAACCCTTCAGCTTGTCGATGAGGTTGGGGCCTTGCTGGTCGAGCAGAGAATACGGCTGATGATGGGAGAACAAGACCACTTTCCGGTCTCCCGCCTGCGCCATAATTCTGTTGAACCACGCGACCTCTTCGTCGGGCAGATCGTGGTCAATATACGCCGTATCCAATCCAACCAGCATCCAATCCTGATTCTGCACGTAAAAGTGAGACGCACGCTGCTGAAACCGCCCCGCTGTCACAGCGTTGTAATAGGCCTTGCCGCCGCTATACATTTCGTGATTTCCGTTGAGCGAACGGTTCAGCGCATTGTTTCGATACGGGAAACAGGCAACCAGTTGTTTTCCCACTTCTTCCGGCTGGCCCGAGTAATAGGTGTCTCCCAAATGCAGCACCACATCGAAGTTGGCGTCGTCCTGCTGAATGCTATTGGCGATCACCGGCGCAGCATAGGCTCCCGTTCCCCAGTCCCCGAACACCGCGATTCGGAGATGCCGACTGGTGTTGAAAAGCGGATCCGGATCGTCGGGCGCCGTCTTCCACGTAAATTTGTCCTGGCCGTCGACCAGCCCGATGAATCCGGTCTTGATCCATTCCAGCAAATCGTCATCACTGAATTTGACGACGGGAACGTCGTCTGTGGTGTCCACCTGATTCGATTCGGCTGCCTTTTGCGCGATGAAGCTCTGCAGCACCGAGGCCATGGCATTGCGCGGGGTATCGAGGACCAGGTGCGGCGCCGCGCCTTTCTGGAGCTCGCCTGCGATTTCCTCGAAGCTGTTCACCAGTCGCGCGCGGCGCAGCGGATCGTCCGTGGCTTTGTTGGCTTGGTTTCGGATCTCTTCCGCGATGGCCTGCTGGTTGGCGACTACGGACTTCGCGACTTGTTGGGAAGAAACGATGGGGAGCGAATTCGCGTTCGGCATGGGCGGGATTATACAACTCTTCGCACTTCTCTGGTAGCAAAATCTTGCCGGTACGTCGCAGTCTCTTATTGGATCGCCAGAAACGCCGGGCTTAGTTGCGGCGAAAAGGCACGGCGCTGGGGCCATTACAGGCTTCTTCTAACCGCGTCCGATAGGCACGGAGCCATGCTTCAAACGCTGGCGACTCGTTCTCGTGTCGCGCGGTATTTGAGGTCTCCTCTGAATTCCTGCCGATGAACCTGCTACCGGAGTTGCCACCCCGAGTTTCCGACTTGTTGGCTCTGTCCTGCACGCAGCAACTGGTGCACGCTCGTGACCAAATTAGATCGCATTGACTTGTCACGGGGTATCGGGCACAGCAGAGCGGCCGGCCGGTTGAAAACCACCGCTACTTGGCCAATCTGGGCCACGCGTGGGAGTACCCTGTCGAATTTCTTAAATCGGCCCTCAAATGTCTCTCATCATAAATCCAGATTTCCCGTCGGCCGGGACAGTCGTGGATGGAGTGACGATGGAGGACATACTCGGGCGTTTCTGGGTAAACCTGATCCATCGGGCAAGCGGACCGATGAATTTGCGGCTGATGATCCAGCCCATCGTTGCCGGGACTCTCGCGATCCGGGCGGGGTTTCGGGATGCGCGAGTTGGGCGGCCTCCGTTTCTGTGGTCAGCTATCAAAGATCCAGCAAATCGGCGCGAACTCCTGCGGTATGGGTGGCGCGATGTGGGGAAAGTGTTTGCCATCGCGATCATTCTTGATGGGATATACCAGCTCATCGTCCAGCGCGGAGTATTTGTACTGGAGTTGCTGGTGGTGGCGACGCTGCTGGCAATTGTTCCTTACGTCTTGATTCGCGGTCCGGTGAATCGGATTGCAACAGCGCTACGCAGACCGACGGATCAAAGCGGGCGGCGAGGAACGAGGCGCGAACTGCGGAGACAGGCTTAACAATCCTACGCGGGTAGCTCTCCTAACCACCTCAAGGCACACAACCCCGGGAGAAAACAATATTCGCCGCCTCTTGTGACAACGAAGCGAGACAAGCCTGACAGACGGCGACGAACCGGGCGTCTGGGAATGTCAAAAACCGCGGCGCCCTCTCCGAGCCCCGCGACGGGATCCGCGGCCGAACCGCCTCCGAAGAAGGCCCCGTCGTTCATCCATTCCGACTGGACGAACTCGAACTGCCGGCCCAGGTTGGCGCCAATGAACGCGAACATAAGTCCACGATCGACGCCATCGTCTTCGAGAACTCCATCCGGGAGCGGCGGGCCGTAGGAGGTGCCGCGGCGAATCATTCGGTGGATGCGCACAACGCCAGCGACGTCCGCGTCACGCGCGTTCATCCGGCGGATGTGCGATCCGCGTGGGGTCTTGTAGCCGATCGGGTCGTCGGCTTTGAACAGAAAGGCGTTGTTACGTCGTGGATCGATGCCTAGATCCGGGTCGTCGTTTCCCGGACAGAGCGCGAGTGGAGCGCCGCTGCGCCAGCGTCCCATCATTTTCGCGGCTAACCACTCTTCCTCCTCGGCACTCGCGGAATTCGACTTGAGATATTGCCGGAGCGCTGCAACACGCTGGTGCAGCTTGCGGAAAACGACATAACTCCCGTTCCGTCCCAAAATGGCGGGCTGAGGAATCCGCGGCGTTTCGCTCATTTCGTCCGGATAGCCGAGCACGAACTCGCCTGGCTTTAGCGGAGGCTCGTTCGGATTACTCCCGGGAATGCCGCTGCCTTCGATCGCGGGATGACTGATTCCGTCCTTGTATCCGAACGCCTCTTTCTCATTCGGCAATGCGTGACAATCCTGCCGCCAGATCGCAGTGATTCCAGGCAATTGCCGATACGCTTGCCGGGCTCGTGACAGCGATTTTTCGAGATGTTCGGTGTCCGGCGAGAGTGCGGTGAGAACGACATGAACCTCGGATGAGCCGAGAGGCTTTTCCCAGAACTCGGGACTACTCTCTCCATGATCGCCGAGCACCCTCGCGCGCGCTGCCATCCCCGCTTGAAATTCCGGGGCAAAGCTATCGAGCGATGCTTGCGGCACTCCCAGCGCCTTGAAGCCCTGATACGTTAGCGCCGCATTGACCCACGTGTTCCCCGCTGGACTCGTCGGATTCGAAGCTCGCGCCACGACGCAATGTAGTCTTCGCATCAACTCGCGGCCTGCCTCGCGCTCATCGATGCGAAACAGAATGTAGGTCGCTGCGTAAGGAGTCGGCCGCGGACGCAAAACACCGCTCTGAATGTCATCCAATTCAAGGACCGATCCGCTCATTGATTCTCCTAGAGGCTGATTGCGAAGCCGAACTGCACTGAGTATCCCTGGAAGGTTGACCTATTCTCGAATTCTTTAAAGATCTTGAACTGCAAGCTGGCTTTTCGCTTTGGGAACGCAGCGTTCATCGCGACACCCAGAGAGTTGACTGCGTAGCGGTCGTCCAGCGCTACTGGATTGATGTCAGGCCCGGTTGTCGCCGTTGTTTGACGCTGTATATAGCCCGCGAGTCCGATCTGAAATTGCCACTTCTGAGTTGATTTAAGCGAAGTCAGTAACGAATAGTCCAGATCGAAAGTCTGTCCGGGGTGCGTTCGAGTGCCTTGCTGCGTAGTGTGGAATTCATACATTTCGAATGTGGAGAAGGTCAGAAGCCCGCTCTGGATGAGATAGAAAGTCTGTCCGGACGACAAGGCATGGGTCCAGTACCCGGAGCCGACATTGTTGGTCGCGACGGCACCAAAACGTCCCGTCGGTGCGAGGAATCCATATATGAAACGGACCGCAGTTCGTTCGCTCTTCCAGCCCAGGATGAAAGGCATATAGTATGAATCCGCGAATCCGCCGCCACCGCTCAAGTCGCCATGGATGTCGGACGTGAGGCTGTTTCGCGCGAAGGGAAGAGTTACCGCCGAGGAGTACCGAGCGCCGAATAGAACCGCTCCCTCGCCCGCCCACGTGATCGTGTTCATATCCATGACGACGGCGTTGCTTCCGGTTGCCACAGTGTTCCCGGCGTTGTCTTTGGCCTCACCACGCGCATAGTAGAGAAGCTGGTTCGAATATGTAAATCCCGCTGCCGGCGTGAGTCCAGAGTTGATCGCGCTCATGCCTAGCGGGTACACGCCCCTGTTCTGGGCCTGAGCGCGGATCACGGCAATGAACATGCAAACCGAAGCGATCAGCCTGTCCTTGACGAGCCGCGTCATTTCGTTGCGAGGTTGGTCCAAAACGTTTCCAGGCTCTCGTCGCCTCCGAACAGCGTTGTGAAGATAGTGGAGTCCGCCACCAGAATATCGCCGGCGCGTTTTCCGGCTGGCGGCATCCAGAGGAACATATTGAACTCGCGGTTCCCTGCCTCGATGAACGGGTGCGGCCGGCACAAATCGATTGGCTGCCGCGCCAGTACGCGGATGGGGTTGGGATCGACTGCCGTCACCGCGTAGTGCGGCAGGTGTGGATGGAAATTGAAGGTCGGCACAGCGTCCAGCCACTGTCGCGTGTCGAGATCCTTTTCAACCGATAGCGGGGTGAGCCGGTTTGTACCTGCAATGGTCGCCGGACGCAGCCCGTACTGATTTTCGACCGGAACTTCGAGCCCTCTCATCACGGAACGCGTATATTTGCCAAAACGCTGCTGGCGCGGGACGAGTGGGTCCCCGTGATGCGCGTATTCCATGGCGCGCTGCTTCAGGTCGTCCGAAACGCCGACGTCATGGTGAGGGCCGAGGATCAGACAGGTTCCTTCGCGGGACAGGAAATTCCGAAGCGCCTCAATTTCAGCTTCGGAGGCTTCCTGTTCCGTTAACATGTGATCGAGCCCGAAAACCATCATTGTGTCGGTATCGGCCAGCACGCGCTCATCGATGGGCAGCCGCTGTCCAGCCTGGTCAATCCGCTGATAGACGGCGACAGGTTGTCCGGTGACCTCGCCGACCAGCGTCTGAAAACTCACGAGCGACAAGTGGAACAATTCCAGTGTTCCAGCGATTCCTTGCAGAAATTCCTTTTCCGAGTATTCCTGCGTTTCGTACTTAGGCCATGCGACGCGGCGGACCTCAGTCATCGTCGAAAAGCGGTTGTCCATTTCGGTGACGTCGCGGTTCGCTTCCCACGGATAGCTCCACGTCCAGTAGACGCTGAATCGCCGCTGCCCGCGAGTGTACTTGCGCGGCACGTGAGTCTGATTGTAGGTTCGTGCCCAGCCATTTGTGGAGCTCATGGTTCACCTCTACGCGGCCTTCTGCTCTGCCATTCCGCGCCGGAGCGCGTCGAATGTCGCGTATTTATATGCGTAACTGTAAGTCGGTGTGTTCATCGAGATATTCGCGATCGTGTTCGCCGTTCCACCGCAACGGATCGCCATCTGACCGATGCCCACAATCTCCGACGCAATGTCCCCAATGCAATGGACGCCGATCAGTTTCCGATTGTTCTTCAAGAAAATCAGCTTGAGCAAACCGCCGCGCCCGGCGATCGCTCCGCGTGGCGTCAGGCTGAGATCCGAACGGCCAACCTGGTAATCCAATCCTTTTTCGCGGCACTGCTCCTCAGTCAGACCGGCGCCTGAAATTTCCGGCATGCCGTACACCGCCGAAACGGGAGTGGGATCGATTGTTCCCTCGAACGAAATTCCAAAAGCATGGCAGACGGCCACTCGCCCCTGTTCCATCGCAATCGACGCAAGAGTTGGCCCGAGTACGTCGCCGGCCGCGTAGATACCCTCGGCGTTTGTGCGAAGGTGCTTATCCACGACGATCCGCCCGCGGGGATCCAGAGCGATTCCTATCGCCTCAAGGCCGAGATTATCCGTGTTTGCGACGCGGCCCGCGGCGAATAAGAGGGTATCGGTCATGCGTTTTTCTCCGTTCGAGAGCATGATCTCGAGTCCCGCGTTCGTGGCGGAAACACCGTCCGCCGTGCATCCGAACAGTACCGAGACGCCCCATTCTTTAAACAGCGCTGAGAGGCGATCAGAAATTTCGCCATCCATCATCGTCACGAGCCGGTTGCCTCGCTCCGCAATGGTGACTTCCACCCCGAGCGCGTGACAAATGGTTGCAAACTCCACGCCCACCGCTCCCCCGCCGGCAATCAGGATGTTCTTCGGCGGGCGGCCGCGAAAAAGAATGGTATCGGTGTCGCAGACTCCTTCGATGTCGAAGGAAATATTTTTCGGCCGCGACGGCCGTGATCCCGTCGCGATCAGGATCGTCTTCGCGTGCACGGTTCGCTCGCGCCCATCGCCTCCCGTGATCGCAAGCGTGCGGTCCCGGTTGAATCGCGCCGTGCCCTGGATGTAATCGACGCCGTTGCTCGCGATGTTCTCCGCCGCAAGTTTCTGAAGTTGTTCGCAAACGCTCCACGTTCGCTTACGGATGAGATCCGTTGCGATCTCGGGCGGCACTGCCATTCGCAGACCATAAACATCGCCCTCGCGAAATCCTGAAAAATACAGGGCCGCTTCACGAAGTGTTTTGGTCGGCGCTCCGCCCGTGGTCGTAACGGTTCCACCCGGCCGAGCTTTCTCGATGACGGCCGCCCGGTGCCCGAAAAACGCCGCCAATTCGGCCGCGCTCTCTCCGGCGGGGCCCGATCCAATCGTGACCAGATCGTAAGTGTCGGTCATGGCGGGATGCCCCGGGCAAGCTACTGCATTTGGTCAAGCGCTTCCCCGAACGCCTTCTTCAGGTTCAGCGCCTTTTTGATCTCGTCGGCGGTCACGTAGGGATATTCGCCATATTCGAGGAAGCTCGGGCATTGGTGGTCGCGAACAAATTTGATGAAGGCCGGCACGTTGGTCTTCCAATCCTCTGGAAACCCTTCGAGGTTTTCGAACACAGTATTGATCCCGGTCTTCGTGAAGAGCGCGACGGCATCATCGGTATACTTGTCGAAGTCCGTATCGAAGATGCCCTGGTACATGAAGTATGTTTCCTTGCCGATGTCGAACAGCACCCAGCGCAGATAGTGGAGCTTCAAGGGCGCGAGAACGTGAGGGTCGGCGTCCAGAGCCTTCTCCAGCCGTCTCCCATACTCGCGGAAAACTTCTTCGCGTCCCGGCTTGATTTTGGCGATGATCGTGAACCCGTGGCATGCCGGCGTTTTCGGAAACACCGGCCCGTACTTACCCTGTTCCAAGTCAAAATAGCCGCTCTTTGGGATCGCCACCGCGCGCGGCTTCGTCCAATCCCTTTCTTCCTGACCTGCTTTGAGTTCCACCTGTACGGACACTAGTTCCTCAATTCTGGCCTGCGCAGGGGCAAATCACGCTCTGCGTTCTTCGAAGCGAAGACCTCCCCGGACGCCCGTCAGATAGATGAAGGAGCATCTTCTCGGATTCTTTTTTTGATGTCCACGTTAATCTCGTGCGCGGGAGCCGCCCGGACCGTGTCGGCGACCGTTGAAGGCGTACATGGCCGCCAACCCGGACGCCGTGTACCTGTTCGAGTCTCGCCATCGACGCCACTACAGCGCACGCCGAGTCCAGCAGATCGTCCAGGAGTATGTCGCCGCGGCGGGCATGACCGAGCGGAGTCCACCCGCACTTGTTCGGGCATCAGATGTTGACCTGGCTGACCGCCCAGGATTACCCGACGCGGCGATCCAGCTTATCAGCGTGCCGAGCGCCCGGAAGAGCCAATTTAGAAAAGCGCGGAGGAATTTTGACATACACGCGAGGACACCGGCTTCTTTGACAATCTCGTGGTCCAGCACTCGAAGGACCGCGCCACAACCGAATTCGCATCAGGCATTGATTCTCCACAATCCGGCTAAGCCACGCTCCGAAAGTCCCTTCACCCCGATACTGTTCCAGTCGCTCGAATGCTCTCCAACACGCATTTTGCACCTCTTCCTCGGCATCGCTGTGATTTCGGAGCATGGAGCTCGCTCGTTTCAAGCACCTGCTGTAGTGCTTTTGGATCAGCCCGTTGAATGCGGCTGTGTCTCCCGCCAGAGCAAGTCGGACCAATTTTTCGTCACTCGAAACCCGTTCCGCTTCTGCTCCCTGGCCGGTGGTTTCGCGAGTTTCAGGCGCTTGCTTCCCTCGGATCGCCTGCGCCGTTTCCGTTTCTGATCCAGATTCTTGCGGCCTTTCGGGTTCTCCATTCTCGATGGCTACGGGTACGCGGCACCTCGCGGCGGCAGTACCCCGCCACAATAAGCTGTCAAATGGTTCTGTTGCTTCCTCAAACATACACCCCGAATCCTCGTTGACGGTTCTCGGAGACACATAGCGCTTGCAAGAAAACCTGCGTCTCCTAAACACGTACGATTTCAAGATTCGAATACCTGATGATGAGATGCTAGCCTCGGGGTTACCGGTAACCCACCCGCGGAATTGATCTGATCCCACATCCACCCGCAAGATGAAATGGTCACCACCCCTACACTTGTCGGTTGCGAGCGTATACGGTCTAGGCGTTGCTGGTCGGGCCCACTTCAAATTCCCGCGGTCGCACCCCGCAAAAACCACCTCACCGGGCTGCCTCTGGATCAAAGTCGGTGAGACAAGCGGTTATTACCAGGTGCTGATCTGTTTGGCGCGTGTGTTTTGGCAGTTTAGAAGAAGGCGACAGGAGTTGTCTGTTGTTGGCGTGTTCAGTCTTCATCGAAATTGTCTCCTGTTTTCCTTGCAAACTTGAGTGCCCGTTGATTTATAAGAAGTGCCAACATGTCCAGAAAAACGGGTCAGTTGTCGTTCAGGGTTATCTGTTCAAGGCTCTCGAACTGCCGTGAAGATGTTCTCGAGCATCTCCTCGAATTGGCCGTCGAAATCGCTCGTGAAGGTAGAGAAGGCCGACGGATCGGTACGCTATTCACGATCGGCGACGCGCGGGCGGTGATGGCCTGGTCGCGCCCACTGATTCTTAATCCTTTGGAAGGACATCCGAGGGAGCGCAAGCATATCGGCTCCAGCGAACTATGGGGTACGATCAAGGAACTGGCTCAACTGGATGGTGCTTTTGTCGTGTCGGACGATGGAGTATTTCTCGCAGCCGGACGATTCCTAGACGCGAATGCGTCGAACGTAGAAGTGCCCTTTGGGCTAGGCAGTCGCCATATTGCAGCAGCCTCTATTTCGTTTGCTACGAAAGCCATTGCCATCGTGGTCTCGGAGAGTTCTATAGTGCGCGTATTTCAGCGCGGTGCTCTGATTGCCGAAATCATTCCTGAGCTCTGGCTCTTTAACCGGCATCAAGTGGCTCTCCGTGGGCGCGTCAGCAAGGACAAGCAACATCGAATCGCGATCATAACGGGAGAGGGGAGCGGATTGCCAACAAATTCAGCGGGCAAATAAGGGGCTCGTCTGTGGGTTCAGCAGAACACTCAACGCAATATATCGCGATCTGTAAGACCTAAGTCACCGCCGCAGCCCTAAAAGCAAGTGAGGCAACCTACAAATGTAGCCCGGCGACGGCTATCGGCATCTACCGTTTGGTAGGTTGGGGCGTGCCAGATCAGGACTGGTTAACCAGTCCTGGAGTAGGCGACGATGGGCATAACCATCCCTGGTCAAAGCGGACGCTACAAGAGAAGCGACCGCGGTGGCACTCTTGAAAACAGTGCTCTACCCGCTCGCCGATTCTCCAAAATGATCACTGTGGCTTGGCTCACTCTGGGCATAGCCTCAGTCGCGCTCGCTTTGATCGCTGCGTTGGTGCTGCATTCCGAGCGCCAATCGACGGCGATCGTTCACCACCTGAATTCCATCGCTTTGAGCCTTCAAGACGTGCTTTCGGACCTGGCAAATGCCGAGGCCGCGGGACGCGGGTATGTTTTGACTGGTAAGCCCAGCAGTCTTGAAAACCTGGAAAACTCGCGTCGAGCGCTGAGTTTGGAATTCGCTAGACTTGCCGTGCTAGTGAAGGACAATTCGGTGGAACGACAAGAGGTGGAACGAGTCCGCGACTTAGTTCAGCAGCAGCTGGACGAACTCCAAACGTCCATTTCGAGCCGCACGATAGCCGGATCACGAACTCCCGAGGTCGAAATTCTCACAGAACGCGCCAGGGGACTCACGGAAGCCCTCCGCCAAAGCATTTACGGGATCGATAAGGAGAATGAGGGCGCGCTGGCCCGACTCGCACGGAAACGGAGGGTACGGCTGGCGACTGCCCTTGGGGCGGTCTGTGGCGCTCTTCTGCTGGCGGGTTCCTACCTCTTGATTGGTCAGATCATCATCTCTCGCACTGCTTCACAACGGCGAGA